>LKMJ01004215.1_pt1 | contig 13492 bp, 13 predicted proteins | sample 643391 | NCBI WGS metagenome assembly LKMJ01 (sample SAMN04112250, study PRJNA286221) | soda lake metagenome | biome: soda lake; feature: Kulunda Steppe; material: water; isolation source: sample PL-Br10 brine of Picturesque Lake | place: Russia: Kulunda steppe | collected 2010-07
TATGACTAATAGAGAAGAAGCCCTGAACCTTCACAGCAAAAACCCTGGAAAGATTTCAGTAGAACCATCTGTCGAAATCAACGGAAAAGAAGACTTAGGCCTAGTATATACACCTGGAGTTGCTGAACCTTGCAAAGAAATCAATAAAGACAAAGATAAGGCCTATGAGTACACATCAAAAGGAAACTTGGTGGCGGTTGTAAGCGATGGAAGCGCAGTTCTAGGCCTTGGAGATATTGGGGCTGAAGCTTCTATGCCTGTAATGGAAGGTAAAGCCAATTTGATGAAAAAATTTGGAGAAGTAGATGGGTTCCCGCTTGTAGTAGATACGGATGAGCCAGAAGAAATAATTGAAACTGTCCAAAATGTGTCTCCAACTTTTGGAGCTGTAAACTTAGAGGATATTTCGGCGCCAGAATGCTTTAGAATTGAGGAAGCCTTGAAAAACCGGCTTGATGTACCCGTTTTTCACGATGATCAGTACGGAACTGCAATAGTGGTTAAAGCAGCATTAGAAAACGCCTTAGATCTTTCAAGCAAATCTTTAGAAGATTCCCGGATTGTAGTCGTCGGCGCAGGAGCAGCAGGCATCGCAGTATCTAAATTTTTACTTGAAGCAGGAGCAAAAAACATAGTTCCGGTTGATTCATCAGGGATTTTAAGAACTGACGATGAAAACATCTATAAAGCCGAACTAGCAGAAAACACATTGGCCTCAGAAGAAAGCGGAGGCCTGTCTGACGCATTAGAAAAGGCTGATGCAGTTATTGGGCTATCGGTTGGAGGCCTAATTTCAAAGGAAATGGTGGCCTCGATGGCAGAAGATTCAATAGTCTTTGCGCTTGCGAACCCTGATCCAGAAATCTTACCTAGCGAAGCTCAAGAAGCTGGCGCACTTATTACAGCAACAGGCCGTTCAGACTTCAACAATCAAGTAAATAACTCTTTAGCATTTCCAGGGGTTTTTAGAGGTGCTTTAGATGTACAGGCCTCTGAAATCAATGAAGAAATGAAATTAGCGGCGTCGGAAGCAATAAGGGAGTTTGTTGATCCAGAAGTTGAAAAAATCGTCCCTGAAACCTTGGATAAAGAACTGGCGATGAAGATTGCGGAAAAAGTTAGTGAAGCAGCCCGGAATTCAGGAGTGGATAGGAAGTAAAGTTTTTCACTTTATGTTTCTCTCTTTTTTCTATGAATCAAGAAATAAGGGAAAATTATGTTGAAGCAGGCATTGTAGTTCAAAAGGCTAGAAAAAAGGCTGAAAAAATATCTGAACCTGGAGCTAATCTGAAGGTTATTGCCGAAGAGATTGAAGGATTGATTAGAGATGAAGGTTTAGAGCCTGCTTTCCCTGTGAACTTATCGATTAATGATGAAGCAGCGCATTATTCTGCTGCACCAAATGAAGCGCGGGAATTGAAGGCCTCAGATGTTGTAAAAATAGATATAGGAGCTCATAAAGATGGTTATATCGCTGATTCGGCATTGACAGTTAATCCTTCTGGAGGAAATCAGGAGTTGATTGATGCGGCTGAAGATGCTTTACAAGAAGCTCTAGATTTTATTGAACCGGGTGTAACGATTGGGGAGTTAGGGACTAAGGTTCAGAACAGCGTCCCGGAAAAATACAGTGTTGTCAGAAACTTGACAGGTCATTACATTGATCATTATGAACAGCATGCAGGGGTCTCAATACCTAATATTTCAACAGCTAACACGCATGTAATTGAGAAAGGAGATGCAGTCGCAATTGAACCTTTCATAACGGATGGGTCTGGAAAGATAAAGAATGGGAAAAAAGGAAACATCTATATCCATAAAGGAGGAAAAGTTAGAGGCAGAACAGAGAGAAAGCTTTTGAAGAAGATCAAGGATTATAGAGGTCTTCCATTTAGTTCCCGATGGCTAGATATGGGCGCGAGAGATAAGATGGCGTTGAAAAAGCTGTGTAACGCGGGAGCAGTCAAACACTATCCTATACTGAAAGAAGTTGAAGGCGGTATGGTTGCTCAAGCAGAACATACAGTACTAGTAGGAGTAGACGATGGGGAGAACATAATTACGACAAAGCCTTAAAGTTCACACATTTTTTGTCTATCCTTCTTTGAAATGTAGAGGGCTGTATAACCTAGAAGAGCTATTCCCAAAAAATTGATTTCTAGACCATTGTAAGGCAGAAATCCTAGGCCTATACTAGCTCCAGCTAAAGTTACAACTCCTGTAGTGCATGCAGCGCACCCTGAAACAGTTAAGCTCACAAAAGTCCCTGTTAATCCTCCTGTTGCGCCTTCAGCAGTTAATACCTCTGTCAAAAGAGATAGGTTTAGGCCTATCAATACAGCTGTTACTACAGTGGTGAAAAGTATTATTGGCTCTACTGCTGAGGGATAACCTAGTATTAGTGAAGGAATTAATGACGTTAAAACCGGAAAATTAAGTGAGAAAAGGTAAGAGCTTATTAAGCTATAATTTGACAATAAAGCCAGTAGACTATAGCTCAAAATAGAGAATAATAACAGTATTAGCCCTGTCTTAGGCCTGCTTATTTTCCCGTAAATGTTGGAAATATTTTCTCTTTGGAAAATCATTGCTGCTGAAGTTTGTCATTAATGACTGTTTCAAATGCTGAATAAGGCTGAGCGCCTTCAAGCATTTCTCCTTCTATAAAGTTTGTAGGTGTTGCTGATGCTCCTAGGCTTTGACCTTCCTCTGCATCTGCTTGAACTGTTGAAGCTTGTGTTGAATCATCCATACATGCCTGCACTGCTTCAGTATCTAGATCCATCTGTTCAGCCCATGAAATCATAACTTCATCATACCTGTTTGGATCTGTCTGCTGCAGCTCTGATAATTGTTCAAAGTTTTGGAAATGATTGTGGTTAAAGGTCCAGAAATCTTCACTGCTTCCATGCTCTGCAAAGCATTCGCTTACTTCTGCAGGTCTGTCTCCGCCTACAACAGGTAAGTTCTTGAAGTAATACTGAACCTCTCCGGTCGCGATATGGTTCTCTGCAATATCTCCAAAGGCTGAATTCATGTTGTTGGCTGCAGCAAAGTCAGGATTGTGGAAACCTGTACAGAATGGGCAGAAATAATCCTCGTAGCTAACCATTACAACGTCTGCATCGCTCGAACCCATGTAAGGCCTGTCCTCTAATTCAACAGTTTGGCCATCCCATTCAACGTTTTCGGTCCCTACACCAAACTCAACATCATATGGGATTTCAGATAATGCTTCTAGATCTCCTGTATCATCTTCGCCGCCTGCTTCTACAGTTGGAGCTCCTGCATCTGAAGATCCAAGACCTCCTAACACAACTACTGAAAGTGTCAATGCGACTCCTAAAAGGAATCCTGCTGAGAAACTTAGGCCTGCAAACTGTTTAACGCTTAAATTAACTCCTTGAGAGCTATTATTCTGTCTTTTCAATGGTTCTTTTTCCTCTTTCTCTTCAGATTCTGTTTGTTCAGGCCTTTCCTCAATTTCTTTTTCTAGGAACTCCTTCAGGGTCTTCCGGTCCTTACTTTTCTTTTCTTCTTCCAAGATTTCTTCGAGATCGGCTTCTTCAGATTCTCTAACTTGTTCCTTTATCTCTTCTACTGTCTCTGATAGATCAATCTCTTTACTCATACCTTCAACTTCTCCTTGATTTGTTATAAATCAGAGGGTGAGGAATGGGTTACCCGAAGTAATCGGGCGTTTTTTCGTCCTGTTCGAGGTCCTTCATTTTCCGAGTCATCTGATCATATAACTTTCTATTGTCTTCATTAGCTGTTGGATTAACCTCGCTCAAGGCTCTCTCGAATTCATCCATGGAAACTTCCTCATCTTCTGGGTCATCTCGCAGCGAAATCATTGCGGCTTCCCTACATAGTGATTCAATATCACTTCCTACGAAATGCTCGGTTTTCTCAGCTAGATTGTCAAGATTGACGTCGTCAGCTAATGGCATATCTCTTGTATGGACTTCTAAGATCTTTCTTCTAGCTTCTAAGTTTGGTACTTCTACTTCGACACTTCTGTCAATTCTTCCGGGCCTTGTGATCGCTGGATCAATCATGTCTGGGCGGTTTGTTGCTGCGATTACTGTTACTCCTTCTAATGATTCGATTCCATCGAGTTCTGTCAAGAGTTGGTTGACTACACGATCTCCTACTCCTGAGTCGCTGCTTCTTCCTCCTCTCCTTGGTGCTATTGCGTCTATTTCGTCTATGAATAGGATGCATGGTGCGACTTGACGTGCCTTTTTGAAGATTTCTCTGACTGCTTCTTCACTTTCTCCTACGTATTTGGAGAATACTTCAGGGCCTTTTATTGATATGAAGTTGGCGTTGGCTTCGTTTGCTATGGCTTTGGCTAGGAGTGTTTTTCCTGTTCCTGGCATTCCGTAGAGCATTATGCCTTTTGGAACTTCGATTCCCATTTTTTGGAATCTTTCAGGGTATTTTTGCGGCCATTCTACCATCTCCTTTAAACGGTCTTTTGTATCATCTAGGCCTCCTACGTCTTCCCAGGAGACTTTTGGTACTTCGACCATTACTTCTCTCATCTGGCTTGGTTCAACGTTTCGAAGGCCGTCCATCATAGCGTCTCGATCAACGATCAGCTTCTCAAGTATCTCGCTTGGTATTTCCTCGTCCATGTCGATCTCAGGTAAAATATTTCTGAGTGTGGACATTGCAGCTTCTTTACATAAGGCCTCTAGGTCTGCTCCTACGTATCCGTGTGTTAGATCTGCCATTTCTTCTAGGTCTACGTCTTCTGCCAAAGGCATATTGCGTGTGTGAATTTGTAGTACTTCTTTACGGCCTTTGCTGTTTGGCACTCCGATTTCAATTTCACGATCGAATCTACCTCCTCTTCGTAGCGCAGGGTCGATTGCTTCAGGCCTGTTGGTTGCTGCTATAACGATCACGTTTTCACGTGACTCTAGACCGTCCATTTCGCTGAGTAATGTTGCAACGACTCTTCTTTCTACTTCTCCTCCGGCGTCCCCTCTTTTTGGTGCGATAGCATCAATCTCATCAATGAAAATGATTGATGGTTCTCCTTCTCTTGCTTCTTCGAATTTTTCCCGGAGCTGTTTTTCACTTTCTCCATAATATTTACTCATGATTTCCGGGCCGTCAATTGAGAGGAAGTTTGCGTCTGCTTCGTTCGCTACAGCTTTTGCAAGCAGTGTTTTACCTGTTCCCGGGGGTCCTTGAAGAAGCACTCCTGAGGGAGCATCGATTCCCAGCTGCTGGAAAACTTCAGGATGCTTTAATGGCAGTTCGATCATTTCTCGGACTTTCTGTACTTCTTTATCGAGACCTCCGATGTCTTCATATGTCACTTCTGGTACTTTGACTGTTTGTTGAGGTTCACTTACTGCTCTTTCTTTCATTTCTATTTGTGTAGCCTCTGTGATTTTTACAGGGCCTTTTGGCTTGGTCTTTACGACGGAAAGCTTGGTGTCGCCGAAACTGAATGAGAAGTTGTCGGCTGAGGTTTCAAACATGTCTTCGAAGAAGCTTCTAGGCCTGTCTTGGTTGCCGGGTACAATTATGTCTCCCTGCATTAATGGTCTTCCGATTAAGCCTCTCTTGAAGATGTTAGGGTCTGAGACTTGCATCATTACTCCTTCTTCTGCTGGGGCTAAGGTTATTTTTTTGGCTTCTTTTACTTCTGCTTGTTCTACTTGGACGTGCTCTCCTAGGCTTGTTCCTGCGTTTTTGCGCATGTAGCCGTCCATGCGGGCGATTCCTAGGCCTTTATCGGCGGGATAGCTTCTTGCGGCGATTCCTACTGTTTGGCGGTTGCCTTCTACTGTTATGGCATCGCCTTCTTGGATGCTTAGTTGTTCCATGATTTTTGAGTCGACGCGGATTATTCCGCGGCCGACGTCTTGCTGTGCGTTTGGAGGTACTTCTCCTACTCGTAGTCTTACATCGTTCTCTGTCATGCTGTTTCACCTTCTTTTAACTTCTCGATAATCGATTTGTCATCGACTATCACCTTGAATATGTGGTGGGAGACCTTGTCTCCCCAGTCTGAAAAGTAGTCATCAACTTTGTCGGTATGGCTCTTTACAATTATGAAAACTGAATCGTCAATTCTCACATTTGGGACTTCATCCATTAACCCGTCTTTGTCGTATTTGTACTCCTTGCCGTTTCTCTTCACTGTCTGTTTGTAGCCGAATAGGCCTCTGTAGAACTGGTTTCTCTCGTATACTGAGTCAAATTTCTTTCTGTGTGTTCTGTAGCTTAGGAGGGATGCGGGTTTTTCTTTCATATTAAATAATGTAAAGGGATGCAAGTATTATAAGGTTTTTTATTGACGTGAGTAAAAATTTTCTCTGAGCCATTCCACCGATTTAAGCATTGTGAAGTAATAACTAAATGTGGAAGTAGAGAGAGTATCAACAGGATCTGAACTACTCGACGACCTCCTCAAAGGAGGCCTAGAAAAAGGAATAATCACTAACGTCTACGGAGAATCAGGTACAGGAAAGACCAATTTCGCAGTCCAGGTAGCCGCAGAAGTAGCCAAAAATGGCAAAGTCGCATACATCGACACTGAAGGAGGATTTTCTCCTGAAAGAATGAAGCAAATCGCAAACGAAAAGGCCTTAGAAAATATTGTCATAAGAAATCCTGTGGACTTTAAGCAGCAAGAAGATGCTGTAAACCAGTTAGAAGAACTTGTAGAAGACGAAGATATTGACTTAATTATAATGGACTCGGCGGTTTCACTATACAGATTAAAAGTGAATGGCGACAACGCACAGGAAATGAATCAGAAACTCTCCAACCAGCTTTCAGAGCTCTCAAAAATCGCTAGAACCAGTAATATACCGGTAATAATAACTAACCAAGTCTATACAAGTTTTGATAAAGATGATGTAGAGCTAGTCGGCAGAGATGTGCCAAAATACTGGAGTAAATGCCTATTGAAGATGGAAGAAAATTCAGACCGGAAAATAAAAATTTCCAAACACCGCTCACTTCCTAAAGGAAGATCTAGAACCTTCAATATAACAGATAAAGGCATTGTACCTGGAGAAGACTCAGGCCTGTTTTAAACCATAGCTGTAGTTACTGAAAGACAAAGAGTATTTAAACGCCTGTTTCTATATACTGGAATACAATGGACGCATCACAATCAATCTCGGGTGGATGTTTTATTCCAACTAAAGGTGGATGCGTTCTGCAATATTCAAAATAATTTTTCCCAAAATTCTGATTTCTCAAGTATTATTCTGTTTTCACTGATTATTCTGCTACTGCCCAACTAGAGCAGTAGCGGTCACTTAATTCTTTTCTCTCAACGAGGTAAGACCGTTACAATGACACAACACAACCACAACTACAACCACGCAACCACACGCAAACAGAAAACCCAGAAAAAGACCTCAAAGGAGGTGAACTAGATGGTAAAATCAGATACTGGGAGATCGGTTCATGACGACACACAAAAATATGATTCCGAACCCGTAGACGATACAGGCCTTGACTCAGGCGGTTTTGATTCTAACCCGAAACAGGTACCTGGAACAGAGGACATTTCTTTAGATAAATCAGGATATGGACTTAGAAATAGAGACTACAGTCATGGTAACTTTGGTTCTTTTGGCCCTGAAGATGAGGTATTTGAGGTTTTCTCTGCCGTTATGAATGCTCCCGTTGAAGAACTTGAACAAGATCCTAGAGTAATGACTGACGGAGGAGGCCCTTACGAGGACGAAGAAGCTTATACAGATGGAGGTCATAAAACAATGGTCGAAGTCGATCACACTGGGCCTTATGGAGATGACGAAGGAGGAGCTCCCTGGTAGCTTTTTTCAACCCATTTCTTTCTTATTATTCCCTTTCTATATTCTTAATGTGATACAATAGTGAGAGTAGCGCTTCTAGGACCTAAAGGAACCTATACACATCAAGCAGCTAAAAAATACTTTGGCGAGTTCGAACCTGATTTCTGTTCAACTATAAGAGAAGTCTTCGAATCAGAAACAGACACAAAATTTGTACCAGTAGAGAACTCGCTCGGAGGCGGGGTCAGCGACACTATAGACCTTTTGAGAAAAAATGGGAACAAGATAACTGCTGAGGTAGTCCTTCCGATAAATCATGCATTAATTTCTAATTCAGGCCTAGAGGAAATAGAAACGATAAAATCTCATCCACAGGCATTGGCGCAGTCGGAAGAAATAATTTCAAAGCATGAATGGGAAAAAGTTGAGACGGACTCAACTGCAAAAGCAGTTCAAGAAATTCAAGAAGGAGAGGCCGCGCTTGCGTCAGAAATTGCAGCAGAAATAAATGAAATGCCGATAGTACAAACAGCGGTTCAGGATACTGAAACAAATACCACGAGATTCTTTGTCCTAAACGGAGAGCCGGAGTCTCAAGAGAAGGCCTCATTAATTCTGGAGCCTGGTGAGGATAGGCCTGGACTCCTTCATTCAATGCTTTCATGTTTTGCAGGCCATCAGATCAACTTGAGCCATATCCAGTCCCGTCCAACCAAGAAAGGGCTTGGAGAATACTTCTTCTACGTAGAGGCTGAAGCCGCAGATGAAAGACTGGATAAAGCAGTTCAATGCCTAGAAACATACGGAGACATCAAATTACTTGGAAAGTACAGCGAGGTAGAATAAAGATATGAGAGAAAGAATCGAAAACATCAACTTATCAATAAGAAAAATATCTGAAAACGCAGGTAAACAGAAAGATATAGTAAGATTTGATATTGGCCAGCCTTCGTTTGACACGCCACAACACGTGAAAGAAGCAGCTAATAAAGGCCTAGAAAACAAACAAGGCTATTCCCCAATGATGGGGCTCGAAGAATTGAGAGAAAGAATTGCTGAGGAAGAATCAGTGAAAGAAGGCCTCGAAATCAGTTCTGAAGGGGTAATGGTGACAACTGGAGGAATGGGCGCGCTCTATGCAGTTTTTGCAGCTAGATTAGGAAGGGATGACAAGGCAGTGTTTAATGATCCTTGCTGGGGGCCTTACAAAATGATAAGCGAGGTTTCAGAAAATGAATGGAGCCAAGTCCAGTACTGGGACGAAGACAGAAATCTGAGGCCTGAAGCTAAGGAAGAGATCAAGGATGCGGATCTTTTAGTTGTTAATACTCCTGGAAATCCTACAGGCTATGTTTTAACTGAGGATCAAGCACAGGGAATTGCGGAGTTTGCGGATGAACACGATACATTCTTGGTTTCAGATGAAGTATACCATAGACTAACTTATGATAAAGATCATTACTCGCCGGCCGCTTACTCATCAAACTGCTGTATAATCGGTTCTATGTCTAAGAATCATGCGATGACAGGCTGGAGAACCGGATGGGTTGTAGACAGGCCTGAAAACTTAGAGCAGTACGCCAAAGTCTCACGGGCATCTACTGCTTGTCCGCCTAGAATCTCTCAGTACGCCGCGATTGAAGCACTAAAAGACGATTCTCACGTAGAGGAGATGCGAGAGGCCTATCATGAAAGAAGAGATCTGCTAGTAGAGCGGATGAATGATCTTGATTGGGATTTCGTTGCTCCAGAAGGCGCGATCTACGCGTTTCCTGAAGTAGGAGAAGACTCCTGGGATTTCTGTATGAATATGATTGAAGAAGGTGTTGCGATGGTGCCAGGAGAGCCAATGGGGCCTGAAAGCGATCGGAACGTCAGAATCTGTTTCGGGTCCACTACCAAAGAAGAAATCGAAAAGGCCTTCAATATCCTGGAGGAAGAACTCAAATGATAGATGAAAAAATTGCTATTGTTGGCGGCACCGGGAAGTTTGGCCAGCATCTGGGAGAAAACTTGGAAGAAAATAATGATGTGATTATTTCCGGTAAAACTGTTGAACAAGCTGAAAAAATAGCTGAGAAACATGGTTGGGCGTTTGGAGAAAGTAAAGAAATTGTTCGAGATGCAGATATCGTTATAATTGCCGTTCCTATTGCGGTTACAGTCGATGTGATTCATGAAGTAGGCTCTCATGTTCCAAGGGATGCTTTACTTTGCGATATTACTAGTGTAAAGAAGAACCCGGTAGAGGCTATGAAAGAGTATTCTGATGAAGTACTGGGAATGCATCCGATGTATGCTCCGAGCAACTCAATTGAAGGCCAAAAAATAGTATTGTGTCCGGAAAAAGGCAAAAAATGGACGTTAATGGAAACTTTTTGGATGGATAACGGCGCAGATATTCATATAACAGATCCTGAAAGCCATGATAAAGCCATGAGTCTAGTGCAAGGCCTAATGCATTTCTCAGAACTAGTTGTGGCTGAAACTATTAGAAAGGCCGATATGACAGGGAGCGACATGGAAGAGTACTCATCTCCAGTATACCAGTTAATAACTGATTTGACAGCAAGAATGCTGAACCAGAAACCCGGATTATACGGCAGTATTCAGGCTGAGAACCCTGAAAACGAGAAAATTCGAGAGTCTTTCATAGAGTCAGCCGAAGATATTAGAGAGTTAATAGGTGATGAAGAGGCCTTTGCTGATAAGTTTGAGAAGTTAGGAGAAGAATTTGACTTGGAGGGTGCTCAGAATCGGACTGATTTGGTAATCGAGTTTCTGTCAGATGAGGTCAGATAATTAAAGCTAAGTCTTCAGCAAGTGAAATATGGTAGACAGCTCATTAGACGAAGCAAGGCAGAACATCGATAAAATCAATGATGAGATAGTTGAGAAAGTCGATGAAAGAATGTCAGAAGTACTCAGAATTGTTAAGTATAAAGATGAGCACGATATGGATGTAAAGGATGAAGATCGTGAAGAAGCAGTAATAAGCCAGTTTGCGGACAGATTTGAAGAAAAAGAGCTTCCACGCGAAAGAGGCCGCCAACTAGGACGATTATTGATTGATACGGCTGTAGACCTTGAAAGAGATATGCTTGGTAAGAAAAATTAGGCTTCTATTTTACCAGTCGTCTTTTGAGGCGCAATCAGGATCTATACACATAGAATAATCCTTGTTATTCTTTCTTTCAACAAAAATCATAGGCTTACCACAGGTCTCACATTCTTTATCCGAAGAATTAATCGTCCCATTATTAGGCAACGGATAAGTGTTTTCACAGTCAGGATAGTTAGTACATCCTACGAACCTGCTTCCATTAGTCTTGATAATCTGTAATATTCCATCTTCTCGTCCTTCTTCCTCACATTTATCGCAAGGCCCTAACTTTCTCTTCCTATTCCTTTCGGCATCAATAGTCTCAACGAGTTCCGCGCCTATCTCTTTCTGTTTATCTTTAAACTCTCTTAGAACTTCTCCTAGATTTTTCTCTGCTTCATCGAGTACTTCAAGCCTAGTATTTTTCCCTGAACGGATATCATCCATCTTTTTCTCAAAGTCTCTTGTAAGATCCTGTGATACTACTTCTCCACAGTATTTTTCCAGAACATTTACGATTGATAAGCCTAGTTTGGTGACTTCTATAGGATCGTTCTCAATGTAGTCTCGATTGTATAACCTGTCAACTATCTGTGCTCTTGTTGCTTTGGTTCCTAAATCTCTCTTTTCTAGCTCTGAAACAATTCCTGATTGAGAGTAACGTCTAGGAGGCTTTGTCTCTTTCTCCATTTTCTCAAACTCGTCAACATCAAGTTCTTGTCCTTCCTCCAATTCAGGTAATTCTGCCTCTTCTACACGGACATATGGGTCGTATAGATCAAACCAGTTTCTTTCCAAAGTGATTTTTGACTTGGCCTTGAACTCATAACCTAGTACGTCCAGCGTCATTGTGATGCTTTGTCTCTGAGCTGCTTTTCCAAATACTGCGAGAAATCTCTTCACAATTAAATCGTAGACCTTTCTTTCTTTCTTTGAAAGATTTCCTGGCTGCTCTCCTGTAGGATAAATAGCAGGGTGTGCGTCATCCTCTTTTTTACCTTGCTTAGGAGAAACTTTATCCTTATTCAAAACCTTTTTGGCAAGTTTAGTATAGTTATCCTGATTTTTTATCTTCTTCAACAAGTTTTTGTACCCAAGAGAAGGAGGCAGTTTCTGAGACTCAGTACGCGGATAGGAAATCAAACCATTCTCATACAGAGTTTGTGCAATCGCTTGAGTCTGCTTAGGATTAATATTAAACTGTGAAGAGGCCTCACTCTGCAAATCGGTAAGGTTGAAAGGTACTGGAACTTTATGCTTGTAGTTCCGTGTATCTACATCAGTTACCCGGGTTTTGTCCTCGCCTTCAACAGTCATGTAAATTTGTTCAGCGGTTTCCGCATCCCAGATTCTGTCTTCATCTTCATGCTCAAGCTGCGCCTCAATCTCAGAGTTTCTCAGATAAATCTCCCAGTAAGGATCGGGCTCAAACTCTATGATCGATCTTTCTTTCTCTGCAAGCATCGCCAATGCAGGGCCTTGAACACGGCCTGTTGAAAGAGTCTTGTACCGGTCATTTGACCTAACTGCTTTCATTAAAGCTCTTGAAACATTAATACCGTAGTAGAAATCTAGTACGTGTCTTGTAAGGCCTGCTTCTGTCATCCCTTTGTCAAAGGATTCAAGATTATCATAGGCTTCCTCTAAATCGCTGGAAGTAAGTGTTGAGAATTTCATTCTCTTAATTCTATCGTCAGAGGCCTCCGTCAAATGTTTAATAACGTTAGCTCCAATTACACTGCCTTCTAAGTCATAGTCGCAAGCGTTAATATATTCATCTGCCTTACTCAATTGATCCTTAAGATTGTTGTAGTATTTTTTCATGTAGTCGGCAGAGTCACTGGTTTCAAAGGTTGGAACCCACTCTACATCGAAAACAGGGTAGTCCCAGGAATCGCTTTTGTCATTCAAATTGAATATATGGCCTACAGCAGGAGCAATAATGACTTTGTCTCCATCAATTTCTAAAACATAGTTTTTGACGCCTCTATTCTCTTCAATAGAATAATTTCCCAAGGCCTGAGCAAGTCTAGAAGCAACTTTAGGCTTCTCTCCAACCATTACTGTAGTGGCCATAAAGTAGCTTAATGCAGCTATTAATTTAAATTCCGTTTGAAAGAACCTCTAATTTAAATGTTGTAGTCTTCAACATAGTTTACTAGAAAGGTGTAATAAAAAATGGTAGAAAATACTGGTTCGGATTATACATCAAATGATATCAGATCTATGGCTTTTCAAATTCCGGTAAGTGAAAGAGAAGGAGACTATGAAGCTCTTGGAGAATTTAATCTAGAAGATTCTGAGGATGCTCTGGAGTATTTATTCGAAGAAGTACTTTCGGAGAATGTAGAAATAGATATGGAAGATGCTTTAGAAGCGCAGTACGGTCCTGATAAGAAGTATGAGGATAGATCAGGTCTTTTAGATTAAAAAATTAGGAAAAATATTTTGGGCAGGATTTAATTGTTCATTATTCCTGCTAGGATTGTTGAAGCAACTAAGATTGTTGCTGAAAGTACTACGAAGTCTGGGCTTGGCTGATTGATTCCAGCTAATGCTGCTCCTTGCACTACTACAAATACTGTGACGA
>LKMJ01004216.1_pt1 | contig 13490 bp, 21 predicted proteins | sample 643391 | NCBI WGS metagenome assembly LKMJ01 (sample SAMN04112250, study PRJNA286221) | soda lake metagenome | biome: soda lake; feature: Kulunda Steppe; material: water; isolation source: sample PL-Br10 brine of Picturesque Lake | place: Russia: Kulunda steppe | collected 2010-07
CAGGGTGAGTGTGTGCACAGGGTGAGTGCACAGGGTGAGTGTGTGCACAGGGTGAGTGAGTGCATAGGGTGAGTGTGTGCACAGGGTGAGTGCACAGGGTGAGTGCACAGGGTGAGAGTGTTGTTACCTTGCCCAAGCAAGTGTGTAGAAGTCTGCAAAGGGCTGGGGACTGTTTGGATAGGGGGGGTTGCGCAGCGCTTCTGCATCTGCCACGAGCTGGCGAGCAAGGGCAGCTTGCCACGTGGGCGACAAGTCTGTGAGCACGGCGCCCACAGAGCTTCCTCCATCTTCCACATCCACCTGCATGGCATGGAAATGTACTGCAGTGGTCGTCCAATCCTACTCTTGACACCCTCAAAGCAACCAACAGTCTCACAGACAGGAAGAATCACCCACCACCCAAGCCGCACAACACGTTGACAGCCATTGACAGACAGGCCTCTGACCCTCTGACCCTCTGACCCTCAGCCCAAGATACAGTGTTTTGATGCAGGCACAGGCAGGCATGACAGAGGATTGCAACTACACGACCCTCGCCTAATGCCTGACTCATGGTGCCACCACGGAAGGGAGCAGCTGCTTGGAGACGCTGCCCCTGTCCTGCCCTGTAAGTGCAACACGCAACGCATCCTACCCTGGTACTGCTTCCCTCCTCCTCTGCTTCCCCTGCGCGCGCAGAGGATGCCGTCCAGGCCGCCCAGGCATTGAGCACAATGTCAGCACGTGCAGGCTGCTCCCACTCCCAGTAAGGGCTGCCTGCAGGCAGACGGCAGAGGAAGCGCAGCCGAAGGTGACGCCAGCTGGCACCATGGGGGCCTGCAGCGAGGGCCTGCCCCTGTCCTCCTTGCCACATCCTTCATGGCCATGTCTGCGCTGCGCGTGCAGGGAGGCAGGCACGGGCAGCTGCCGCCCCCCCTCTCACTGCCATGGGTCGCACCGGCCGGGTACTCCAGGAGGCCAAAGCGGGCATGCGTCAGGAGGGCGAGGTCAGCAACCGCCTGGCGTGAGCGCGCCGCCTGAGGCCGGCTGGGCTGCTGCTTGTAGCGCTGCATGACGAGGGGCTGAGTGGCCAGCAAGAGGGATGGCGAGCCTCGGGGCAGAAGGTCCTCGCTGCAAGGGGAGGCCGGCGGACACGGGTAGGCAGGTCGGCAGGGAGGCAGGCAGGCCGGCAGGCGGGGAGTGAGCACAGGGAGACCAGCCTCCATGTTTGCAGGTGTGCACACACACGCACAATGCAGGTGCATGCTCGTACATCCACACACATGCGCCTACGCGCGTCTGCAGACACACACCTACCTGTAAATATACACACCCTATAGACGTACGTGTGTTAGCACATGTTGGCACGTGTGTCAGCACGCAAAGGCACACACACACACACACTCTCTGCATGCATTCAGAAACACACACACATGTTTGCACGCATACGCCAAGGCACACACACATACACACACCCGTTTGCACGCAAACACAAAGGCGCACACACACGCAAATCACACATGCATTGATAGACACACACACAAACACATGTTTGCTCGCATACGCAAAGACACGCACAAACACATGCATGGCACACACACATGTGCGCTCGCGCGTGCACAACCTGGCTGCCGCTTGCGCTGCTGACTCGAAGAAGGCCAGGATGGGGGGCAGGTAGCCCAGCCCAGCCCACAGGTCCAGCGCGCCTGAGCCTGGCACTGCGTGCGGAAGCTGTAGGCCTTCTGCGTGGCCCTGCTGCTGCGCCAGGGCGGGCGGCCCTCCTCCCTCTCTGTCGCGTGGGGAGAGAACCCTCTGCTGCTGCGGTGGCAGGGCATGCTCAACCTCCCCTGTGACGGCTGTGGTGTGGTTGGGCCCTGCGCGGACGGCGAACGAGGTGGCCAACCGCACGGGGGGCTGCGGCGCATGGCTGGGCAGGAGCACCTGCAGCGTGTCTGAGGCGCCCTCCCCATCCTCCACGTGGAACTCAAGGGTGGCCATGCCCAAGGTTGCAGCGCGGAATGCAAAGCGCACCTGCATGCAGTGCAGTGCAAAACGCAAGACACATGCTTTGGTCAGCCACACTCAGTCAGTCAATCAGCCTACCAGCCGGTCAGTGGCTGGTTGGTTGCCTCAGGCGCTAACCTGCACACAAGCAAGAGCGAGGGCGTGCACACACGGGGGGTTGTCCATTGAGGGAGTTGCCCATGCATGCGTTTTGTACTGACGCCATGTCCGAGCCACTTGGAAATGGCCCTCTTTGAATGGGGAATTGGGCCGTTTCCAAGTGAGCCAAATTTATGTAAAAGCACGTTATTGGATCATGAGGCAGTGTTGGCTGACTAGAGCAGTTTGTGCGCGTCTGAGTGATGGTCGGGGCTTGCCGAGCGGTGAACCTTGGGTGGCTGCGCCCCACCATCAGAGTGCCCCGTTGGCGCCCCGGATCGCACCCCCAACCGCGCTTTGCCTTTGCATACATCTGGGATGGTGCTTTGTTGACACAAGAGGGCGTGGGAGGGGGCGAACGCGTGTGTTCCGACGCGTGCTTGCACAAGGCGTATACCTCTGTCCGCTGCCCCTGCGCTAGTGCGTGCGGGTGCCCCCCACGGCATGGCCCGCAGGGTGATGTGCGACAGGCACCCTACAGGGCAATGGTGTGCGGGGGAGGGGGAATGGGGAAACGGCGCTGGCTGACGCCAGCTTGAAATACCCTATTGAGTTTGTTGGTCGGTTGAGATGAGCACTAGGCGCGACATCGCACCAACAGTGCGGTGCGTGGAGGGGCGAAAAAAGGAAGCGCAATAACGCCATTTTTGCGGCAACGCAAGCATGGTGCGTTGCGAGTAAGCTGCGAATATCCTCAACTCGGTGGCCATGCACTGACCCTTGGAAGAGGATGTCAGCACGGAGCACGCAATGTTGCGCCAGGGGGCCATTGCACGCGTCAAAGCGGGTGCACCCTAATGTAAAGACAGCGTAGTCGGTGGGGTGTGCAGTGCCGAGGTCAAGGCAAAGCGTCTGCATGCAGGCTTGCGCGGGATGCAAGCCTTGACCGACCAGCAGCAGCAGCAGCAGCAGCAGCAGCAGCAGCGCCCGCGCTGTGCACACACACACACACGCCAGCATTGAGGGCGATGATGCACGTTCAACTTGCAGTGCATTTAAGGGCATTGCCATCGTACCTATCTACTACTTGGAACTAAGGCTGCTGCGTGTCTGTCTAGGCTGCTGCGTGTCTGTCTAGGCTGCTGCATGTCTGTCTAGGCTGCTGCGTGGTTGTCTAGGCTGCTGAGTGTCTGCCTAGCTGCAGCCGGTTGGCGCACCCTCCAGTGCCCCCGCTGGCTGGCAGTGAGCGCACACCTACTGTCAGCCACACCATTTCACTTCATGCCGCCTAGATGGTTCTTAGAACATTTGCTGCTGTTCAATGCCAGCTTCTCGTGCAGCGTGAGAGGTGCATACCCGCACCCGTACAAGCGCGTGCGTGCAGCGCACCAAGCGCGCGACTCACAGCAACTCACAGCGCGCACGCGCTCGCACTTCCCAGTGTCCGCCCCTCCATTCCCCGCCTTTTGCCTTACTCCTGCCTTGACTGCCCCTATCACCCCACCTCTGCATGCATCACCGCCACTGCAGTTCCAGCCCGCAGCCCCTATGCTGCCCACCCAGCCCGCAACCTCTCCTGCTCCCAGCACCCTCCCCCAGCCCCCAGCCCCGCAGCCCCTCCACTGCCCCCCCCGCCCCGCTGGAAGACACCCACTTGATACCCTGGCAGCTGTGAAAGTTGGTTGGTGAGTCAGTTGGGAGGCGAGGCCTGCTGGCTTAATCTAGGGTTGGGCTGGCGGGCTGCGTCTCCACCAAGGAACGGTGCGCCAACTTGGCAGGGGCAAACAGGATGCGCAATAACACCATTTTTGCGGCAGTGCTGGTCTTGCAGTGGTGCGAAGGAGCCGCGGATGACCTTTGTGTGGATTCAAGTACGGACTCGGTGGTGATGCAGGCGGATGCAAGCACAGAGCTTGGGCGTTGCGCGTCCCGTGCTGCGCGCGTCAGGGTTGCACTCAAGTATAATTGGAGCAATCATACCATCGCAGCAAGGTCGATGTCCGCTGGCGGGTGAGGGCGTGGTCAAGGGGCTGTGCGCATATGCAAGCACGTGGTCCGGCAATGCGCCTAGCTTGCATCTTGGGAGGGGTGCGCACCCCTTTCCCTTCTCAGGCACCAGTATCCTAACAAAGCAACAGAACAAAACAAACGCATGTGTTCCTACTGTTGTTGCTGCTCCTGTTGTTGCTTGGGTTTGTCGTCTTTGCTCCTGCCGCCGCCGCCGCTGCTGCTCCCTGGTTGCCCCACGCTCAGCCGGCCTCCTTTCCTTGCTTTTGCGCCCTCCCGTTCATTCTCGCAGGCAACATTCACACGGTCCCCTTCCCACCCCAGGCACACCTCTTGCTGCGGCTGCTCGGGGGTCAAGTGGACCTCTTGCTGTGTGCAGGTGCCTGCGGCTGCCGGGCAAGAGGGCACCAGCACGATGGCGAGCGGGCTCCCCGCGTCAGGAGGAGGCAGCACCTGCGCTTTGCACAGCCAGGACGGAGGCACAGGCAAGCAGCAGCCTGACGTACGTGCACGCAAGCTGCACCCCACCATCCAGCCGTAGCTGGGCAAGACCCAAGCTCTCTGTAGGCCAAGCAAGCAGGAGGGTGCCACAGTGGAGAAGCAAGAGGGTGCCACAGTGGAGAAGCAAGAGGGTGCCACAGTGGAGAAGCAAGAGGATGCCACAGTGGAGAAGCAAGAGGATGCCACAGTGGAGAAGCAAGAGGGTGCCACAGTGGAGAAGCAGGAGGGTGCCACAGTGGAGAAGCAAGAGGATGCCACAGTCGAGAGCATGCCCCACCACAAAGATGGTGTGCACGCATGCACGCACGCACGCATGCACGCATGCATGCATGATGATGGCCCTCCCCACCTTGCAGCTCACACGCGCACTGCGCTCCTTGTTGTCCCCTGCATTGGGCATCGTCACCACGACTCCGGCCTGGGAGCAGCAAAGGAGGAAGGAAATGGAGGGGTGCGTGGGTGGGCAGCAGCAGGCGCGCAGGGATGTATATCTTCATGCGTCCACAGCCAGCTCCGCAACAGCAAACAGCCAAACACCGCGGTAGCGGGTTGCAGGGCAATAAGCTGCACACGCCCTGGCTCACCCACTACTCTCAGAGCAAGGCAGGCTGTCTGGGTGGCGTGCTTGCACCCTGCCCCTACCAGGCATCGCAGCAAATGCACACCTTGAAGCCCCACGCTGGGCATCACACCAGGCAGTGCATGTGCGTGCGCGCGCGCACGCACGCACACACATGCGTGCAGCTCACCAGGAACGTGTCGCCCAAGCGGACAAGCCGGGGGACAGAGGCAGTGAGGGCGAGCGCGCGCCGCACCACCAGCTGCGTCTCTGCCTGCCCCCAGTGCGTGGCTTGGCTGGGCAGCCTGGCCGTGGCGTACGCCCTGCACAGGGAGGGGCGGGGAGGAGGGGGGGTATGAGGGAGGGGAAGAGGAAGTGAAGGGCAGGGAGGGAAGGGGAAGTGAGGGGCAGGGAGGGAGGAAGAAGGATGGCCAGGGAGGTGTCGAGGCATGGGCTCAGCTGCGCAGCCTCTGCCAACAGCGCACGCACACAACACACATGCGCTTGTCACGCACCTGCTCATGCGCAGGCGCGCATGTGCCTCTTCATGTGTGGCTCAGTGCTACAGGGGTGCAAGCGTGGCCCCTTACCCCCTGGAGTCACACATACCTCTTAGCTACTTGCTGTCCAGCCGCGGAGCGCGCGCTTCGGCCAACCCGCCTGCAACACCCCCCCATCCCTGCACCCACGTCCCCCGGAGACAAACACGCACACAGCTGCATGGGCACATCAGGATGCCGCACAGCGCGCAGCAAAGCAAGCACACACCTCAGGGCCTGCTTTTGCCATGCCAGCACACGGGCAGGGGCCTGTGCCTGGAGGCCACCTCAATGCACGTGCAACACGCATCGCACCCCCTCCGTGCACCCAGCAGCGGATTGCAAGCGCCAAGGGCATAGGCTTGTGGGCCGACTGGGATGGAGGGGGGCCCACATGCCTTAGGGATTTGAATCTGACCGCAGTAGGAGCGCGCGAGCCCACCTGATGACGAAGGTGCCCACCTGATGACGTAGGTGCCCAGCTTGGCGGGGGCTGTGAAGGTGGCCACGCCGGAACCATCGGCGGCCGCGCGCAGGACATGGAAGAACGGTGTGGCCACAAAGTTGGAGGCCATGCGAGGCGGAGGTGCACCGCCCATGGGGTGTGGTATGGTGCCGCCGCCCTCCGCTCTTGGCACGGCAGAAGACGGAGGAGAGCCTGTGTGCCACCCAAGCAGGCAGAGCAAGCAAGCCGGCATGAGGTTGACACTGCCAGAGGCTCCAAGCCAGCATGAGGTTGGCACTGCCAGAAGCTTAAGGCCGCACCTTGAATGAATCCAGCTCCCTGTATGGATAGCCTTGCTGCTGACACAGCTTCTGGCTGAGCAGCAGCGTGCTTGACGACTAGGCCTGTGGGAGGTCCGTTAGAGACTCATAGGCCTTTAAACAGTACACCTGCTGCCTTTCTGGACTGTACTTCATGCCCAAAAGGCAAGCACATGCAGCAGCTGCGCTCTTGTGCAACGCCTGCCTGCCTGCCTGAATGCACACACGCACGCACACACGCACGCATGCTCGTATGCCTACTCACTGTGGCGGCTTGATGCCACAGACGCACCACCCAAGGACTCGGGCCCAGGGGCAGCATCGTCCACGGCCGCCATGAGCTCAGCCACGCCAGCCTTGGCATCTCGGGTAAACGCCATCTCGGGCATGAGGGGGGGGCATGACCGCCCGAAGCAGCTGCTGTACCTGAGCGGGACCAGGGACCAGGGAGCAGCTCCGCCTCAGGTCCCCATGCCGGCAGACACCCACATGACGCCTTGCTGAGTTAGTTGGGGTTGGCTGGTTGACAAGCACTGCTAGCGCTGGCAGCTGTGAAAGTGAGGGCATGAATGCAGGCAGCTGCGTGCAATCTTAGCTTCTGCACCATATGCCCTTTTCCTCAACCCGAGAGCAGGTGAGCGGGCGCCCTGCTTGAGCAGTGCAAAGGCACGCTCCCCCCCCCCTTTCAAAACATGCAACCCCCTCCCTTGCTCACACGCACCCACCCGCCCACATGCCCCAAACCACCTGTCAGGCATGTATGTCACCGCGCTTGCACGCCGGGATGCAAAGGCGCCGTCCTCCTCGTCGGCAGGCGGCACCGCAGGCCTCAGCTGCTCGTCAGACAGAACGTGGGTGTCGATGTCTGTCCAGGGGCTCACGGTGCGAAGTCGGCGCAGGAGGGTGCTGAACACCGCATCCACAGCGCCTGGATGCACCCTGCGTGTGCAGGCAGGCAGGCACTCACACACGCTTGCACGCGCCTTCACACCGTTCAATATGCACACGCGGCCAGAGGGCTGTGGCGCACAGGGTACCAATGTGGCATTGGATCTCGGGATTATTTATTCGGGCCATTGCACCCTGGCCTACGCTGCGCATGCTGGGACACCACACCCTCATGCGCACACTGCTGCACGTATGCTGCATGCTTGGAGGAGGTGCACCTGTGGCGGTGAGATTAGGGGGGGTAACAGGTCGGCCCTGCTGCTGTTTAGGGCATGCACAGGAATGTGCATCCTCATGCGCATGTGCACCCTTTGCGCGGCCCTCGCCGCCCCTCACACCTCTGGGAATCACTGGAGGAGTGCGACAGCCAAGGCGTCAGGTCCAGCTGGAAGGAGGAGGCGAGGTCCGGCAAGGGGTAGGGCAGGAGGTCCAGCACAGCCTTGTCCACTGCGCACACACACGCACAGTCCCCGCGCATGCCTCAGCGCTGGACGGCTTCTTGTTGTGCACGTGCAGCGCTGTGCGGCACTCCCTGCGCTTGCAGCAGGGGGCACCAGGGCAATGTGCATGCAAGCACCTGCGCGACAGGGCACGCAAGCACATGTTTCGTACTATGATGCCTGTTTAAGCCACTTGTCAGTAGCCCATTTCCCGCTGACAAGTGGCTTAAACAGGCCACACAGTGCATCACCAAAAATTTGCTGCTGACAAGTGGCCTGAACAGGCAATCATAGTACAAAATACATGCTGCCCCCACTGGGCACGGCACAGCACAGCACAGCACGGCACAGCATGCCTGCCGCTGTGCTTGCCTGCAACAGGTGGGGGGAGGGATCTGGACGTTGTACTGATTGATGCCAAGGGGGTACTGATGCCTTTGTGGAGGGTACTGATGCTTTGGCGGGGGGCATTGATGATGATTTGGTTGGCGAGTTGGTTAACTGGCTGGTACGGACCCATCGGCAGCGCCTGCCAGGCCCTGTGCCACGCGGGCCCCCTGCCGCACCTGCCACAAGGGTGACCTCCGCATTGTGTGCTGCCTGAGAGTCGTGCGGTGCCTGCACCGTCACGCACAGCCTGACGTCCTCCCCTGGAGCAGCAACCGTAGAGGACGCGTCCTTGTCCTGGCCTCCGGGGCTTGTGCGGCACACGGCAGCCCCCCCGCTAGATGCAGCACCCTCGACCTCCAGCGTGACACGGAGCGAGCGTTCCTGAGAGCCAAATGAGCACGCGTACCCATGGGCATTCGCACACACACGCTCCCACCCGCACGCAGGCGTACGGGGTGGGTGCAGGAGTGTGCAAATGATGACGAACGAGGGGACAGAGGATGGCAATCACAGAGGAGGGGCAGGCATTGCGGGCAGCTGGCTCCCCTGCTGCGCCATGGGCAGCGGGGGAAGGAGTCTCAAGTCCAGCGGGCAGCCTCACATATTGATCATGAGAATGAGGGGGCTTTCCCCCGCGCGCCGCGGCCCAAGCCTGCACCTGCATGCCCGCACCTGCATGCCCGCACCTGCATGCCTGCACCTGCATGCCCGCACCTGCATGCCCGCACCTGCATGCCCGCACCTGCATGCCCGCACCTGCATGCCCGCACCTGCATGCCCGCACCTGCATGCCTGCACCTGCATGCCCGCACCTGCATGCCCGCACCTGCATGCCCGCACCTGCATGCCCGCACCTGCCGCGGCCCAAGCCCGCACCTGCACTGCCTGCAGCTGGATGCGCATGGTGCGCGTGTGGGGGGCCCGGCAGTCGAACAGGCGCGACACGGGCAGCACGTGCGGAGGAGGGCAGGTGGCGTTGCTGTGCCCGGGTGCTGCTCTGGGCGTGGCCAGCAGGACTAGGACGGTGCAGCCGCCGAGGCACTCGGCTCCTACAGGGATGTGGAGCTGCGGCTGCCCGACTTCAACCTGTGGCGCACGCAGCACACAGGCACACACACTCACGCACACATGCATGGATTCAAGTGTGTGTGAGGGAGAAGATTGTGCATGACTTGCACAACTGAAAGTGGCAGATCGTGCAGGGTGCAGGCAGGCAGGGAGGGAAGGGATGGAGCGAGGGAGCGGATGATGGGTGGGCGGGTGGGTGAAAGACAAGCACACACAGCTGCATGCACATCAGGATGCTGCGCAGCGCCCAGCAAAGCAAGCACACACCTCAGGGCCTGCTTTTGCCATGCCAGCACACGGGCAGGGTCCTGCGCATCAAGCACGCTGCGGACGTGTTGGGCGGCCAGCAGCAGGAGCAACACTTGCGGCATTCACAGTGCGCTCCAGAGGCCCCCCCCACACCCTCACACCGCACATCCGTGTGCGCTCTCACATAGCCAGCAGCGAGAGGAACAGCAGTCACTTCAGCCTAGGGCGGCAGCAGCAGCAGCAGCAGCAGCAGCAGCAGTCGCGCATCACATATGGCCACTGCCTGGCATGGATGGGACCTGCAGCCATGGATGAGCAGAGGCCGGGGTTGGGGGCTGACCCTGTGGCTGGCACTGTGCCACCAGGCAGAGGAGGCACACAGCTGTGGCAGGTAAGGGCATGGAAGAGGCCCCGCCATGCTGAGGGTATGCTGTGCGCCGGCTTGCCTGCCCGCGACCAGGCGTGCTCAAACAGAATAGGCAGAAGGGCGGGGCACGCACGCTGCTGCACCTACTGCGGGCGCGTAGTGTGTTCTCAGGGGCTGGACCGCGCTGCCCCACACCACCAGGGCATCCCCACCCCAAGGGTTGTCTAAGGTCAGGCTGGCGGTGGATCCCAGTGCAAACCTGCAGCACGAGTGGGTGGCGCAGCACATGCACACACAGAGTCACCGCAGTGGCGCGTGGCAGCCTGGACTGCCCTCTGTAGGCATGCCCCTTATGGGGCCCCTCATGAGGCATTGGTTTTGTACTATGATGGCCTGTTCAGGCCACTTGTCAGAACCATTTTACGCGAGTAATTGCGCTGTTTCTGAGACGGTTGGACTAATGTGGCATGCGGCACCTGACCCGCCCCGGGGTGTGGGTGACAGGGTGAGGCGTTTGAGGGCCAGCGACTCAAAGAGGCCCAACACACGGCAAGGGCTGGCAGCGGCATGCGTTCACCGGCAACCTCAGGCGGCCCGCGTATCAGAGGTCTGCACCTGCTCATTCCCACAGGGAGAGCATGCAGGCAGGCCCTCTCAAGCCTCCAGGGGGGAGCAGGCTGGCCGCAAGAAGCCTAGACGCGCCTCCCCCCCCCCTCCCCTCCCCATGCCTTTGGTACTCCCCACCCATGCAATTGACCGCAGCACGGCACACAGATGGCCCCAGGCTCGCTCATCTCTCCATATCACCTCCTCCTCCCACCCTGGCGTGGCATGACATGACGGTGGTGGTCGCGCCTCCCGGCGCCTGCGTATGAGCATACCTGGATGCATTGGCCCGCAGCCTCGGCGCATCAAACGCCCTCAAAGGCTGCGCCGCCCACTCACTCGCATTGCGGCCAACCTGGGGAAGCAGGGGGGGGAAGCCGCAGGGCAAGGCTGCGTGAGGGGGGGGGAGGCTGCTATGGGCTTTGGGGTGGCTTTGGGTGCGCAGAAAGCAAGCAGAGAGGGAAGGCAGGCTGCATAGCGATGGGCAGCGCAGGGAGCGAGCACGGGGCAAACACCCACTCTTGGCCCACGACTCGACTCATGGGGCACAGGATGGCCTTGCCTGCGCAGCCTTGCCTGCGCCGCAGGCCTGGCAGACAGCCTCTCCTGCATGTGGCCCTGCGCACGTGCCCCCCTGCCTTGACACCCAAAACAGGAAAGAGGGCCCCCTTGGGGTCGTTTTGCCTTGAGGGCCACACAAGCCTGCGTGTCCAGCGCGTCCATGGTGCAGGCCCGCAGCTCGTACCAGCCCACGCACGGCAGTGCCATGCGGCAGCGCGGCAGCCACTCGCCTGCAGGCATGGGCGCAGCACACAGGGCGCCGCGTGCAGTCAGGCCCACGCAGCACGTACGCACGCACGCACCTGGGCAGCTGCAGCACAAGTAGGGTTGGCCCGCACGGGCGCCGGACTCTCCTGCAAGGGAAGGGGGGGAGGGCATCCCGCACCAGGAATGCCAAACCGACCGCCTTTTCCTGCTGCTGGGGCGGCGCGCGGGCCCGTCAGTCCTGTTTGGGGTAAGGACTTTGATGGCGCCTTGCATGCACGCATGCACGCACGCACCCCCCCCCCCTCCTCACACTACCCTCCTTTTTTCTCACAGCCCACGCGTGTGCAAGCTGGTGGGCTCTGCCGCAGCACATTGCCCCGACGTGCGTGCCTGACTGACCTGAAGTAATGGTGCACTGCTGCACCTTGTGGCACTCTGTGTGCGCTGCGGTGTCCGATGGGCTGGCAGCAGGCTCTGCCGGGCCAAGGGCCACCGTGACAGGCACGCCCTGCACACAGTGCAGCAGCAGCAGCAGCAGCAGCAGCAGCATTGCCATTGTCATCATCATCATCATCATCATCAGCAGCAGCAGCAGCAGCAGCAGCATTGTTGTCACTGTCATCATCATCATCATTGCCATCATTATCACCGCCAACAATATCACTGCCCCCATCACTGCCCCTGTCACCGTCATCATCATCACCATCACTGCCGCCATGAGCACCGTAATCATCACCATTATCACCGGCATCATCACCATCACCGTCATCACCATCACAATGACTACCATCATTGTCACCCCCATATGGCCACCGTCATCGCAGGCAGCACGCACCCACATCACAGCCACGCGCCACATGCGCGGTGGCCGGGAATGGACAGCAGAGGCAGGTGCAGCACCAGGACCCCCGTGGGCCATGCATCGCCTGCACACCTTCATATCCAGGCCGTCCTTGTTGTTGATGGCCTCCACCAAGGGCGAGAAGTGCACACCCGGCAGGTGTGTGTCAAGGCTGCGCCGGAGCACCAGCCGGACCGTGTGCGCATCGAGCCTACGGGGCGGATACACACGCGTGCACGCGCACACACACACACATGTGTGTGAGAGTGTGGGCAGGGCACAGGAGGGCAGGGCAATGCAGGCACAGCATGCACAGCGCGCACGCGCACACCAGCAAGCCCACCGACACGTGCGCCTGTGCTGGTGGGCACCTTCATGGCCCCACAGGCCACACCTCCTTCATATGCATGCACGCCCGCAGGCCTGCATGCCTGTGGCGTAACACCACCCGCATGCGTGTGGTGTGGCCCGCCCCCCCCCTCCCCCCCCTGGCTCACCCACCTGGTGTAGGTCGTGCGCACCACACGCTCGCGCGTGGGCCCCACCCACTCCGCCGTCAAGTGCAGCACGTCGCCTGAGGCAGGCGCACCAGCCCCGCCTCCAGGCCGTCCTTCCGCCAGAGGGACCACTGCGCTGCCCAGGCCCTGCTCATCCGTCACCACATCCTGTGATGCGCACCCATCCACACATGCATGCATACAGTGGTCGGTGAATGGGTGTCCGCTCGCAGCAACACACACATACACACACACACACTGGTGCCGTGCGTGACATGCGTGATCAATGACAACTACGTGTGGCCCTCTGCCGCAGGCCAGCCAGAAGGGGCAGAGGGGCAGTGGGGCATGCGCCCACAAGCCAGGCAGGGAGCGAGCGAGCAAGCGAGTGAGTGGGTAGGTTTTGGGTGCTCATGGGTCGCTCCCGAGAGGCCAAGGGCAAAGCGATGGGAAGGGCAGGTGTAGCTGCGGCACGCCTGCCGCCCTGGTGCATGCTCGTACTCGCACGCACCAGTCTACCTTGCGCTGCGCCTGCGCGCCACACCACCGCCACCGAGGCGCCCGCCACTTGGCTGCCCAGGTAGCTCACTGCCCTTATGCGCAGCAGCACTGGCGCGTCTGGCGGGGACTGCGGGCGGGAAAAGCAAGAGGGCGCCCATCTGCCCGTGGGGGTGGTGGGCCGCAGGAATACGTGCATCTGAATGTACAATGTGTGTCACGCACACACACATACACACACACAGGCCCTCACATGCTCAATGGCAAGTCGCACAACCCCTTCCTGCACTGGTCAAAGGGCAGTATTGTGTGCGTGTGCGCGTGCGTGTGTGTACGCATGAGTGAGTGAGTACGTGTGTGCGGGG
>LKMJ01004218.1_pt1 | contig 13485 bp, 18 predicted proteins | sample 643391 | NCBI WGS metagenome assembly LKMJ01 (sample SAMN04112250, study PRJNA286221) | soda lake metagenome | biome: soda lake; feature: Kulunda Steppe; material: water; isolation source: sample PL-Br10 brine of Picturesque Lake | place: Russia: Kulunda steppe | collected 2010-07
CCCCCCCCTTTCCCTCCCATACCTTCTTCTTCTCCTTCTTGATGGGGGCTGCCAGCAAGTCCAGCAGCTCCTTGTCCTCCACCTTCTTATCGCTCTCCACCGCCTGCGCCGGTGCCTTGGTGATGACATCGCTGCCATTGGGCATGAGCAGCACGGTGCCCTTGATCTGGGTGACCACCTCGCCTGTCTTCTCGTACAGCACAGGGTAGGCGTGCAGCAGGCCGTGGGTCACGCAGTCCTTGATGCCCAGCGACAGCTGCGCCTGGCCCAGGGGCTCCTTCTCCTTGGAGGCCAGGTCCACCAGCGCGCGCGTGGTGAAAGGCATGGCGGGGAAGTCACGGTTGATGATGCTGAACACCGCACGCGCCGCCTTCAGCTTCAGGCTGTACACCGTATCCAGGGCGCGCTTAAACACGGTGGTCTGCTTCTCGTCCAGCACCTTGGTCTTGCCCTCGCCCGTGCTGACCACGATGTCAATGGCGTACACCTCATTCTCTTCAAACTCGCCGTCCTCCACCTTCTGCTCGGGAGATGGCCTGTTGAGCACGCACTTGTTGCCGTCGATCACAAACTGCTTCATCTCATGCGACATCACGCCCTCCACCAGCTGGCAACCATACGTCTCCGCAACCTTGTTCAGGTGCTTGGCAACCTCTGAGATCTTGTGGCCGGGGCGCACCAGCCGCAGCGCAGCATCAAAGGCCGTGCGGGCGGCCTGGATGGCATCTGCGGCTCTGCCCTTGATGGGCTCCTGCCCTGATTGCACCACCAGTGTCTGGGCTTGCACTGAGGTGAAGCCGTCAATGTGCACACCAATGTCACTGCGCACATTGAGGCAACGAGGCAAGAACGGGGCAGGAACAGACTCTTTAATACAGGGCCTCGTGCAGCAGCAGCAACATGCACAGTGAAAGCACGCGTCAAGGCATCAGCTTGCGCACTTGAACAGCGAACGCCTCAAGATTAAGCAATCAACAAAGATGCAGATGATGATCATAAAGACTGCAGACCACCGCTTTCCAGGACACAGGGTGATCTGGTAGCCTGATTCTTAGATCCACATAAGGTCTTGCATGGGCAGCGGCAGCTGTGGGATATTTACACTCCTAGGATGCTTATGCTTGCATTCAAAAGGCACATCTGAAGCCCAACTCCGTGCTCTTTGCTCAACCAACTTTTCCTCGCAACTCACATCTTCACGACGTCATTGGCATTCAGAGTGGTGGTGTCCTCGACGTGCGGCGAATAATGGCCGACGATGCTGCGAGTGACAGTGATGCGCAATTGTGCGAATGAAGTGGGATCGGGACTGCGGCACGCCGCTCGGAGGGTAGTCAGGGGCAGAGGGGAGCGAACGGACAGGTGCAAGCGAAGGGGTCCCGGGCAACTTACTGGTTGACGGATACGCAGGTCGGGAACGCGACACCTTTTTCCAACTTCTTTTTTGCAAAGATTCCCTTGACCTCACTGCGTGGTTGTGTGGGAGGGCAGCTTCGGTTAGTGCCGGAAGGAAGAGTGGGAGGTCCTGCAGAGATGTTGCAGCTTGCAACCCAGGGTGTGGGGTAGGTGACACATTGGCTGACTGGCACCCTGTAGTTGGTTGAGACCTCTACTTACTCGTTAATGGTGCTGTCCCCCAACTGGCACAGGTCTACAACCTTCGCTCCCTCCTGGCATGCAGCCAGCACCTTGACGATGGCCTCTGCATGTGTACAGAGGAGCTGAGTCAGACAGTGCATATGCGGAGGGGACGGAGACAACTAGCCGAGAGAACAGCACCAATGAGCTAGCCAGTGGGTAGTCTGGGGTGAGCATGGCTGATGCAGCGAGGGGCACTGCAACCACCATGCAGCCATCATGCACCATCAGCAGTCATGGAGGGCACAGCATGAGTGAAACTTACTGTTACAAATCTCTGCAGCAGCTTTGTACTTGGTGACAACATCAGACTGCAGGATGGTAAGGGGTGAGGAGGACGTCAGTGTGGGAATTTATGTACTGGCGAGTTTGGCGGTGCGCTTTCACACTAGCTGCGTGCGGGCGTCCATCGCTGCTCCTCAAGCAAACCTTAAGCCGCCATCACACACTAGCAGCAGCACATAGGATTCGTGCTAGTCCAGCACCTACGTTGGACAGGTCGGGCGATGTCTCTGGCTCCGAATCACTCATCGTTCGTCGCTGTTACTTTCGATGGATGTTCCTAATAATTTGCTGTATAATTGGATGTGAAAAAGGACGTACCAAAAATATCTAGAGATCTATTGAGAGTTAATGCTTAAATAGAATTATTTATAAGTAGGAAATAGGCCACCAGTCTAACTTTTTGTGCTTTTCGGGCGCATTACTCTTGTTTCGCAGACACTTCCACCCTCCCTAATTTACAAGCCCGATAGACTTGTGTAAGGTATATAAGAAACTCTTAGCCTAACCAGACATGGCTGGCAGCCATGTGAACTATAATTCTAACTAATGCGAATTCGCCCTAAGAAGGAAAAGAAAAGAAAAACTACATAGGCAGTGAAGCACTCCGTACATCAATGAAGGAAAAAGGGCCACCTAGGGCCTAAGCACCATAAGACTCCACCACCACCAAAGGAAACAAAAGAAGTCAGTGGGGATCAGGGGGATGACTAGCAATATCCCATTCCTGGTCTTGATGATGATTTGCTGCAAAAGTTTTCTCAAGAGTCTGGTACTAACAAGTGTATAAGCTTATGAATGCTAAGCATATAGAACCGAGTGAGCATAAAGTTTCACAGCAAGCTTAGTGACTTTCTGAGGATCTAGACCGAGATGTTCCAAAGGCTCTAACTTTAAGGGCTGTAGATACCTCCACTCCCAGAAGGATAGTGTAGAGGCTAATATTGGCCGCAGCTCAGCGAAGGTGTTGACAGAGCACGCTGTTCTGGTGGTGAGCGGCTTCAAGCTGGCTCCTAGGCCTGGTAACTTCACAGTTCTAAACCTCCACAAGATGGATGTGCCGCTGATTGGGTGGGAGCTGACTGCCAGTGGAGTTCCGGACTCTAGACGAAGGCTGGTGCTGTTGCTGTTGCTGAGAGCCCCCTCTGCTCCCTGCCCTTCTTCTTAATGCGTACCTAGGATGGACATCTGGTAATTGTTTTGTTTTCTAGTAGGAGCTTTTTTGCTGCTTGCGTAGTTTTCCTTCTCTTTCTTTCTTAGGCATTTTAGTCACAAGTATTACATCTGGGCGGCCAGTAGTAAGTCTTTGATTAGATGAGCAACACGTCCTTCTTCACTGCACCCATCCACACGTGGTCTCTCTTCGAAGGACTTGTGCGTCCCTATTTCCTCCCACAGGCTTCAACAATGTGTCTGCTTTTCTGGGCCAGGAAAACAATGAGCTTTATTTCTTCCTTCATGCACTGATTGTTTTCTATGAGCAGGCTAGCAGTCGCACTTATTGACTGAAGGCCTTTTTCTTGTAATCCTTATAAGTCTTTACTTAGTAGGAAATTGGCGGGGGAAGAGCCAATCTGGGACGGTTCTGTTGGTGGATCCTACAGGGATTCGTAAGTTTCCTAAGGCTAAGCGGTCTTCATGAAAAAAGAAAAAGCTACGCAAGCAGCAAAAACAAAAAAAGCTTTTATGATAAGTCTACATGCGATGTTGTGGCGTTCAGCAATCATACCAGAGATTATCTGGTGTTGACAACCTGATGGAATGTGTATGGCACTGTCTGAGTGATGACAGAGGGGGCATTGAAGACTTAGGCAGGGTAAAGGTACCGTACCTGGCAGGAAGTAGACCTAAATAGAAACTTCTGCAGGCTGGCCCCAGCCTGGATTTGGATTTGTGGATTTCAGAGCAGATGACAAAGAAGAAAAACTTATCCTGCAGGGAATTAGCCCAGCATGAGTCGAGGGAGAAATTAACAGCTGTCTGCTGGTGCAAGCACCCAGGCAAACAACCCCCCACCATGAGTGTGAGGCGCGCCAAATGCTAAAGGAGCTCATGTGGCCTGTTGCTTAGCATAGGAATATACAGACAAAAACGTGCACGCATAAGAAGAGCTCCAAAATTCTGGGCTCTTCACCCCTGCCGCGAAAGCTGCTTTTGCCGTTTTTCGACACTGAGAGCAAGCAGGCCTTGCAGGGCTGCCTGCACACCTGGGTCACTGCCAGTGACTAAAGCTTGATGACGCACAGGGTTGTGTGCTTGCATGGCAGCTAGCGTGTCTGCCAGCAGCACATAGGGGTCAATGCTGTCCAGAGGCGTTTGCAGGGACTCCTCTTCGCAACTTGACCAACCGTCGTCGCTGCACAGGCAGCAAATGAGGACCATGCAGCAAGCATTTTTGCTGAGCAACCACGAGTCAAGCAAGATAATGGCACCTCATGATTGGCGATTGCAGCCGTTGATCGAGTTCAGATGCGAGGATAGATCCGGGCAGCATAGGGGCAGGCATGCCCACGACGCACCTGTCATCGTCATCATCGTGGCGCCCTAGTAAGGCATCTGCCGACTTCTTCAAGCGTTTCATGTACTCATCCTCTTTGTCAGCGTCCTGTGATGCGGCATGTGCAGGAAGGTGCTGGTTAGGCACGTGTCACATCTCAGACAGCACGCAAAGCATGTGACAGGCAACACATCAGCTGCAGTGAGATCCGTGATGCACAAAATTCAGGCAAAAGGTGACGAGGCTCAGCTGCCATGTTGAACTCCCCCCAATCCAGTGCGCCAGACAGACAGAGGGCATCTTGCTTGGGGCTGCCCGGTCGGCAGCTTCATTGCTGCTGGGCAGCACGTGAGGCAGCGCCCGAGATGGCACGTGGCTGAGGGAGTGTGCAAGTCGAATGGCAGGCGCTGGGCACGCTGGGCTTTGGCCTTTGGCAGGAGCTCCCACACTGACAGAGCACTCGAGACACAGCAAAGCTTGGCTTAACACCTTGCCAAGCCAGCAGGCCTCTGCGCCCTACCCACCTCTGCCTCCTCGTCGTCCTCATCTGCCTCCTCCCCGTCACTACCTTCCTCTGCTTCGCTCCCGTCCTCGCTGGCCTGCGCCAGCTTGGCGTTCTCTTCCTGCGCCCCCAGGTCATGAGGGGGGAGTACGCACTTGTCATGTGTGTGTGTATGTGTGGGTGCCGTGTGTGGGTGCATGTGTGTGTTAGTATGTGTGGGCTGCGTGGAGAGCAGCTTGCTGAGAGCTCCCCCATGCGCAAGGGGACGACTTCCTAGGAGCATGCCAGGTCCTCACTAGGTCTTGGAAGTGAGTAAGCCCTTGCTCAAAGAGGTAGCAACCCATTTGCAGCCCCGACCCAGAGCTGCATGTGCAGCGGTGGCACATACATGCAGAAGGCCGCCCACCATATGCCGGGTCGTGCACGTAGCAGGCCGGCGCTGCCGTTGCGCCAGGGCCAGCAAGGAAGGCCGCACCGCCGCAACCGGAGGCTCACAACGGCAGCGGTGCGCAGCACCCAGGCAGAGCCCTCTCCTGGGGTGCACACATCACCGCACCGCACGCGCACCTCCTGCTCCTTCAGGCCAACCAGCAGCTTGGCCACGCCCGCCACGATCAGCGCCTCGCTGCTGGCCACTTCCGGCGGCAAGGCCTCCGCAGGGCAGCTCAGCATGGCCAGCAGGCCCAGCACACACACCTGTGCGCGCACACGCCGCGTGCAGTTCAAGGGTGGGCAGGGGCGCCTGCAGGCAGCTTGCCCGCCCAGGACGGGCAGCACAGACGCGCGCAGCCGGCCGCTGACTGGGCAGGCCCCAGGTCGAGCCAGCACGGCCATTTTAGGCTTTGAGCAGGTGTGCATCACAGCATGCGTGCACCCCCTTGGTGGTGTGGTCTAGCGGGGGTCTGGGCCGCACAAAAACAGCGCGCCCACGGAGGTGTGAGGTGTGAGCGTGAGGAGCTAGCAGGGGCGGCACGGACCGCCCAACGGTGCATTAAGTGAGGAGCCGCACAGACAGTGCATAGATAACGCAATTGTTGCGGTGCAGCTGGTGCGTCGGCGGTCGAACAAGCCGCGGATGACCCCGGCCGGTGACGCTGCGGCCTTCAGATGCAAGCGCAGGCGGGTTCAGGTTGCGCAGGCCATTGCACGCGTCTGTGCTGTTGCACATGAATGTGAAGAGGGCAGACACGCCACCGCATTGGAGGTGCATGCAGACAGGGGTGTGCAACGCCAAGGCCAAGACCTGTGCAGGCCAGGCTTGCACAAAAGCTGTGATGCAAGCACAAATAAACAAAGCATGCACACACCAAGTTCAGAGCAATGCACACCAAATGAATGAAGGTTATCACCGCCTCATTCGTTACAAACGGTTGGCTGGGTGACCGGTGCTGCTGTGTTCCTAGGGTGCCCCACAGTCCACGCACGCCGCCAACAACACCAGCCCTGCTTGATGCTGCATTGCTGTATGGGACCCTTGCTGTGCAACGAGGGCAGGCTACCCGTGGGTTGCCAGCGCTGCAGCGCAGCTGTGTGGTCCGCACACCCAAGCAAGCGCGCACAGCGCGCGCGACACACAGAGCGCCCTCCACTCTGCCTGCCCTCCTCCCTTTTTCCCCTTGACTTGCAGGGGAGGGCAGGGCAGGGGAGGGGCAATGGGGGAGAACACCGCAATCACTCCAAAGGCATCTGCGCTGTCCGACAAGGCATCAGGTCAATGTCATCCAGTGGGCGCTCCTCGGCCCCCGGCCCCGCACGCGGGCTCCCCACCTTTTTGTCCTGCATGCGCTTGAAGTGCTTGGGCTTGCCGCTGGACTTGGCGGCCATAATCATGCTGAACCAGCCGCCGAGGAACTGGCCCACCGCGCCCTGCGCCTGCAGCGCTTGGAGCGCCAGCACTGGATTGTAGTGCAGCGCGTTGGCCACCACCAGCACCAGGTTGTCCTTGAGCGTGCGGCTCTCGCAGCACGCCAGCTTGAGCAGCACCAGGCCCACATAGGGACCCACCCATGCGTCCACGCTGCCGCGGCACGCCTGCAGCACACGCGCACACGCACATTCACATTGCACACAGGCGCACGCAGGCAGCGCAGTGTGCAGGCGCACTGGCACGGGCAGCCCAGGTAGCATGGGCGGTGAGCACGCCCAGCAGGCAGCGTGGCGAGTGACCATGGATAGCCGTGGCACGCGCGGCTGCATGGCAGAGGCTGGCGTGGCACAGCCAGCTGGCGCGCTGGTCTGCCTCTCACCTCTGTGCTGCGCTGTGCTGCAACCCTTTGCGGCATATGCTGAATCCCGTAGGCTGCTTTCGCACACGCGCAAGCTGCGCCTGTCCGGTGCTGCAGGGAGGGCAAGCTTTGCAATTGGCTGGCACGCAGCACCAGAGGACGCCAGCAGCACGCGCCGCAAGCAGCCCGCAGTGCGCGCGCACGGTCTGTGCCGTGACGCAGCAAACGGCGCGCCACGCGCTGAAAGCACGGCGGGCGGCTGTAGCTGCACAATCCATGCAGCGGCCAAAGCAGGGGCAGGCAGGCAGGCCAACGCAGCAGGCGCAGCCGCAGCAGCAGCAGGCGCAGAAGCGAGAGCAGCAGGTGCGGGAAGGCAAAAGCCCAGCTGTGCAATACAGATGGGCCTTGGGCCTCACTCGACACAGAGGGGCACGCGGGCGGAGGTGAGACGCACTTGGAGCACGACTTGCAGCAGCTTGGCAGCGGGCGCCACCTCTGCCTCCTCGTAGTCCCCTTGCAACGAGTACTGAACCATCTGCGGCCACGCAGCAAGCAGAGCAGGGGTGCAGGGAGGGGTGCAGGGTGGGGAGAGGAGGGGGTGATGAGGCAGCCAGTGTGCTGTGCCACCCAGTGTGCGGGCGCACCAGGCAAGCGCATGCGCGTGCCGCGTGCCACACAAGAGCCTGCATATGCGCTGCTGCCGCTGATGCTGCTGCAGCTGCTGCAGCTGCTGCCGTTGCAGCACCGTGTGCAGCTGGCAGCCATGCACCTCTGCAGCTGCACAGGCACACACCCACCGGAAGGGCACAGCACTCACGCCACGGGACCAGGAGCAGCGGCGCACCCAACCGTGCAGGGGTGCTCAAAGGCAAGCCCTTGCCATGCGGTGTGGCCGCCAGCCAAGGGCCACATACATGCGCACAGGGCGCGCGCGCGGTGTGCTGCGCCCATGTGCGCGCCCGCGCAGGCAAGCACGCCCCCCACCACCTTGCACTGCCCTGAGCAGCATACATACGCCCAAAAGCGTACCACAGAGACCTGCGCTGTCACACGCGCACGCACCTACGAGAGGTGCGCCCCCCATATGTGCTTGCCCGCCAGCAGATGCGCACCTGGAACACGGACGTCAGGTAGTCGGGGTCCTTGCTGCCCACAAAGCGCGCTGTGTCGCGCGTGATCATGTTGTCCAGGGGCACCAGCAGGTTCTCCCAGTACTGCGCGGGCATGGGCCGAAGGGGAATCCCGCAACGCTCAGTGCGTGGGTGGCGATGCAGGGGGGGGGGGTGAGGGCGCGTGGGTGAGTGATGGGGCGTGCGAGTGCTGCAGCGCGCACACCGTACATGCGCATGCACACACACAGGCATGTGCAGTGGACGGGCCACGCCGCACCGCGCCGCGCTCAGCCGTGCCCTCCCTCCCTCCCTCCCTCCTCCCCACATGGGCACACAGGTGTGCACAGCTGATAATGCGCCGACCACGGGAATCCCCCAGAGGGCAGCAGCCCGAAGGGGACAGGAATGGGCTGCAGCAGCCTCAGGCAACAAGCCAGCCTTCTGCTCCCAGGCGTGCGTGCGCACAGCAGCATCTGTTTTGTACTGTGCTGCCTGATCAGGCCATATGCCAGCAGCATTTGCATCAGACGCAGCGCTGGCTAACTGGCCTCTTGACTCCTGGTTGATCAGGCCACCCCTTCCAGGCGCACACACACACCACGCGCACGCGACGCACCAGAGCGTGTGGGCTCCCACCCCCACGTCCATCCATCTCCTGCTGGCTCCTTGCACACATACACATGCGCACACGCCCGCACTTGTGTGCACGCGCGCACACACACACACACGCACTTGTGTGCACGCGCGCACACACACACACACACGCATGCATCCACACGCTGCGCGTGCCCCACACACCTGGATGCCCCACTCCATGAGCATGGAGTGCAGGCGCGGCCACAGCGACCACAGCGCGTCGCTGATGCCTGGGCCGTAGTAGGTGAGGTAGGCGAGCATCTCCAGCACCTCCTCCACCGCATCTATTTCGTGACCCTGAGGGCTCAACTGCAGGGGAGAAGGGGGGGGGGGGCACATGGAGCGCACAAGTTGGACGCCGCGGTGCATGTGCGCGCGCTTGGTGCACCATATGGTGGCTGTGCCAGCACTCGCTTGTGGAGAATTGGGGGGGGGGAGGGGGGCAGCATACATGCTGTGCCCATGCACAGCGCACCACACCACAGAAGGGCCAGGACCTGCACGCACACAGGGGCCCTGCACGTCAGGCTCGCCCCCATCAGCCTCCCCACCGCCCATCTCCCAGGCCTGCCGTGCCGCATCCACTGTGCCTGCAACGCCACGCCTGCGCCCCACGTGCATGTATGATGACGCATGCGCGCATCACGCACAGCCTGCTGATACACACACCAGGTTGCACATGAGCGGGTACAGCGCGGCCTCGAGCTCTGGGAAGAGTGCCGCGCCCAACGCCGCCACGCTCTCCAGCAGCGTGTTGATGGCGCGTAGGCAGCCGTAGGCGGCCATGGCCGCTGCGCGCAGCCACCAACAGACAGCCAGGGTGCGTTTGAATGCTGGCTGGCGTGCAGGCAGGCGTGCAGGCAGGCAGGCTTGTGGAAAGGGAGAGGTTGGCGTGCAGGCAGGCTCCGGCCATGGGCTCACATCACCCCCCTGCAGCGCACGCCAGCGGTCGCACCAGAGGTCTGGATTTCAGCTCAGCCACATCCGCAACATTGCGAGCGCGGCGCTGCGAAAGCGGCTCAGCACCGTGGGTGCGCACTGTGCGCGGGCGCGTGTCCATGCGCAAGGCAGGGGCGGCCATGGCGTGTGCCCAGCAAGGGCTCTCTGCGCTGCTGCCACAGCCGCGGCTTGGCTGCACACACATGCCACACAGCCACCGTAGGCACTGCGCCACAACACCCCCACATGGGAGTGGGGGGCAGGGGCACCAGCGCAGCGCAAGCCCCAGCCGCTCCCCTTCTGAGGATTGGCAACACAAGGAAGGGAGGCCCACAAGGCGCAGCACACGGCCTACAGCTTGCGCCGCCCGCCCGCCCCACCCACCCTGGTCGTCCTCGTCGTCCTCGTTGTCTTGGTTGCTGTACTTGGCGTACGCTGCTGCCAGCTGCTTCACCATCTCGCCCGCATATGGGCTGATTTCCGCCCCAAACTTCTCCACCAGCGCCTCTAGGCTGAACACCAGGTCCTCCGCATCAATCTGCCCACGCACAGAGCACGCACTTGTGTGCACAGGCCATTGTGCTGTGTCTGAGGGGATGACTTGACCCAGGACGATCAGCACTAGCAATAGAGCAGACACAGCTCCGCTTCACCCCCCCAACGAGTACGCGTGGCCTGCTAGCTCAGCGCTCCCCCTCACTGCGGTGTGCAGGTGCAGCACCACCACTACCAGCAGCAGCTCAGGCAACAGCGGCGGCAGCAGCAGCCACCCAGAACCTGCATGTGAGCATATGAAAGGAGCAGCCAGCCCGCACAAGAGCCGCATGCGTGGCCCAAATTGCACTGCACCTGGGCGTGCGCGCATGCACGCACGCACACACACATGTGGGTGGGGGATCAGGCCTCTGCCACGCGGGCCGCCCCCCGCCCCCCCTTCCACCTCCTCGCGGGAGTGTGCGGATGGCTGCGCGGCGTGTGCACGCTCGCCTGCCCCCCTGCCCACTTGCCTGCCCACGCGTATGCACACATGCATGCACACGCACACATGCTCGCGCGCGCACCTCGCCCATGAGGTGGAAGATGGAGTTCAGCAGCATGGGCAGCGTGGGCTTCAGCGTGTCCATATCCTCCGCGGCGTCAATGACGTGGCGCAGCGACACCACCGCGTCCACGCGCACAGGCAGCTCCGGGTCGCCCAGAAGGGCCATCACCTGCAGGGTGGGCAGGGGCAGGCAGGCGGGCCATGCAACCGCGGCCCTGTGGCAGGCAGGCAGGCAGGCAGGCAGGCAGGCAGGCAGGCGCAGGCGGGGCCCAAAAGCCTGCATGCGCACATGTGTATCTAAATCCCCTGCTGCCGCTGCCGCAGCAGCGGTTCAGTTTGTTCACGCGTGCGCGCCTTCCATGAAGCACTTGCATGCTGTGCCTGTGAATGGCTGCATTGAAGGGCTGCAGCTCATGATGCACGACGGCTGCTGTGTACGGGCACATGCACATGCTTGGTGCACAGCGCTCCCCCATGAACTCTGATGGGCGTGAATATGCATGCCTCACACGCGCGCTAACGCAACCGCGCACGTGCGTGGGGGCATGCACACAGGGAGAGCCGTGCCCCCCCTTCCCCCACACGCTCGCACACGGATGTGGATGCGCTTGCTCACCCACCACCATGCACGTGCCTTCAACCTACACACTCACCACCCTCGAGCCTGCCCGCCCCCCGGTCTCCCACCCCCCACTCTGCACCCAGCTGCGCGTACCTTGTGGCAGAGCAGCGTGAAGGTGGGGCCCTGGCACTTCCCGTCCGGGAACTGCACATCGCAGTACTGGCCGATGACCCAGGCGGACTTGGCGCGCAGGTGGCCGTAAGGCGAGGACAGGCATGGCAAGACCAGGGAGGCCAGCATGCCGCCCAGCTCCTGCTTGTACGGCTTCTGCAGGCAGGCAGGCACAGGGGCGGGCGTGGCGGCCGGCTTTCCGTCGGCCCATGGTACACAAGCTTTACTGCGTTCATGGAAACACGATGCAGGCCGGCAGGCCTGCGGGCTGCGGGGTGTATGTGTGTGTGTGCGTGTGTGTGTGTGTGTATGTGTGTGTATGTGTGTGTATGTGTGTGTGTGTGTATGTGTGTGTATGTGTGTGTATGTGTGTGTATGTGTGTGTATGTGTGTGTGTATGTGTGTGTATGTATGTGTGTGTATGTGTGTGTATGTGTGTGTATGTGTGTGTATGTGTGTGTATGTGTGTGTATGTGTGTGCCGCCCGCCCTCAGCCAAGGCACACCGTGGATTGGAATGTCGCCAGGAGGGCTGCGCTGCTCATGCGCTCACGCGCTCAGTGGCCTTCTGGCATCCAGCAAGGATAATGTGCTGAGGAGGCAGGCACGCAGGATCCCCCACACGCCTAGCAGGCAGGCACAGCCAAGGCCAGCACGCATGGCTCCATCCCTGCTCCAAGCAAAGGAGCCAGCAGAGTGGGGCCCAGGGCTTGGTGGCCCCACGGGTGCAGGCAGCCCGCCGCCTCGCCAGTGAAATACGCCTGCCCTGGATGCACGTGCTCACCCAAGGGCAACGGCACACAGCGCAATGCTGGGCAAGCCCATGGAAGGTCCCCTGTCCCGGACGGGACACGCGTGTACCTTTTGCAGACAACCCCCACTGAGGCACACTCACATGCGCTGCATGCAGATCGAGGCCCTCGCACCCACGCACACATGCTTAACCGCAGGACAGTGCACAAGCGTGCATGACAAGACGCGCATGCACACTCACATGCGCACCTGAACACCCACACGCACACACATGCAACCGCGCACTCATACCTCTGTAGCTGCCACACCCGGGACAATCATGCACAGTAGCGCCTCAGCGTAGGCACACACGCACACACCTTGTCCTTGAGCACGTCGCTCATCACGCCCACTGCCAGCAGCGCACCGTCTGTGCGGCGCGCCAAGTCCTGTGCAAGCAGCGCACATGCAGGCACACGGTGTCAAGCATGCACACACATATGCACACATTCTCACACACGCACACAGCTGGCTGCTGCCGCACTTAAGCAGGCGCACTGCAAGCGCAAACATGCTGTCAGCACCAAGTAGAAGAGAGCGAGACAGAGGGGGAGACAGAGGGGGAGGAAAAGGATGAAAGGCTGAGGGGGAGGGAGGCAGCAAGGCGGGCGTGCGCGTCCGAGGCACGGGGTCAAAAAGAGAGTTTGTCAGGCACACGCTGGGGAGGGGGAGGGAGGAGGAAAAGGAGCGTGCGCACCCGTTGCCCAAGATGCAAGCACGACGCATTGCTGGACTATTGCGTGTGCTTGCATACGAGCATGGCCCCTTGACCAAGCCCTCATCCTCCAGTGCCATTGCCCTGCCCCCTTCCCCACACACCATCGATGTTTTTGATGCCTGTCGCATGCAGTGCGGAGTAGTCGGTGCAGTGGGGGGCGCATGCGCGGAGGGGCGGACCAACTGGCCAACGTGTCTCATGCAAACACGCGCATCCGAGCACCATGTCCCGCCCCTCTTGCATCCGCCTGATTGTCACCAGATTGCCACCACAGACAAATCAGGCGCCGAATCACACACGTGGGATGCGGGGAGAGGCCCAGCGTGGCACTTGTGGCTCGGGAGCACTTTGCCCAAGTGCTCTGTTTGGC
>LKMJ01004219.1_pt1 | contig 13485 bp, 15 predicted proteins | sample 643391 | NCBI WGS metagenome assembly LKMJ01 (sample SAMN04112250, study PRJNA286221) | soda lake metagenome | biome: soda lake; feature: Kulunda Steppe; material: water; isolation source: sample PL-Br10 brine of Picturesque Lake | place: Russia: Kulunda steppe | collected 2010-07
CCCACTTCACACGCCTCGTCTCTCCTTCTGCGGCTTCTTTCACGAGTTGCAGAGCAGTGGTTGCGGTGTAAGGCGGTTCTTCAACCGTCACCTCCTCGATGGCGTGATTGTCTTCGAACGACTCGGTGATGCCAAGCAAATCGCAGTATCGTTCGTTCGCGTCGATGATCGCTGCGGTTTCGGGATCGTGAATCGCCATTCCAACGGGGGCGCGGTCGAATACTTCCGTGTAAGCGGCTTCTGCTCGACTGCGTACGACCAGGTTCGAGATACGGTTGGCCAGCACCTCGTACTGGTCGTTGCCCGTCCCCTTCTGCATATAGTCGTCGACGCCAGCAGTGATCGCTTCACTGGCGATGTCCTCCGTTCCCTGTCCAGTAAACAGGATGAACGGGATGTCTGAATACTCCTGGCGGACGCGGCGGCAAAACTCGATGCCGTTCATCTCCGGCATCTGGTAGTCGCTTACTATACAGTCGACTTCCTCACGTCCGATTACATCAAACGCTTCCTCAGGCGAAGTATCGGTTACGACTTCGATGTCGGCGGTGCGAGCAAGCAAATCGGCAGACAACCGTAGAAAGCTCTCCTCATCGTCGACGTGAAGTACGCGAATGTCTCCACTGAGACCCATTTATCAAATATTTGCCCTAACGCGGGATAAAGGTGCCGACGAACACTGACGAGTTAAGCAGGTGAACGGGACGAAAGCCCCTTAGTGTCGTGAACGCCAATGTAAAGCCAATGAGCAAGAACGACAGCAGTGGACTGATGAGCAGTGCTGGACTCGTCCGGTACTTCGAAGAAGACATCGGCATCCCGGTCAAACCGATGTCAGTCGTAATGTTCTCAGTTATGCTCGGCGTCGCCATCATCATCCTCAACATCGTTTTCTGACCGGCGACATCACTTCAACGGGTTCAGAACAGCAAGGAGCTACATCCACGACTCGTCACCGGAAGGTGTCCCAACCGTTCCCCTCTTTACCGGGACGGTCACAAACCAAGTGAACGCAGTAAATGAGTTGGAAGGAAGCTATTGAACCAATCATCCGTCGATTGCCGACGGTCACAAGTCCTGAAGGTCACGTGCCTTTCAAGAAGAAGCTCGCCTGGACGGGTGGCATTCTCGTCCTGTACTTCTTCTTGACGAACGTCGTTCTCTTCGGGGTCGGCATCGGCGGTGAAGACCTGTTCGGAGAGTTCCGAGGAATCCTCGCTGGCGAGCACGGCTCGCTGATGCAGGTCGGTATTATGCCAATCGTCACCGCGAGCATCGCCTTGCAGTTGATCGCCGGAGCTGGACTCCTAAATCTCGACAAGTCCGATCCGCGAGACCAAGCACTCTACCAAGGAATTCAGAAAATCCTGGTGTTCGTCATCGTCGCTCTGCAGGCGAGTGTCATGGTCTTCTTCGGCGATTTCCTGCCAATAGACCAGCAACTCGCCGCAACCCTTGGCGTCGGTGCGACGGTCGTTGGCCTCATCATCTACGTCCAGGTCGTCATCGGCGGGATGATCATCTTCTACATGGACGAAATCGTCTCCAAGTGGGGGATTGGATCGGGTATCGGGCTGTTCATTGTCGCCGGTGTCAGCCAGCAACTCATCGGCGGCATCGTCGCCATTCCCGGTTGGCTCGGTGAGACTTGGGGAATCATCCCCACGTGGATTGCGATGATCACTGATTCAATCGGATTGACCGATGTCGGGATGGCCGCAAACCTCGATATGATCCTGTTCGGTCAGGGGCAACTGATCGCCCTCTTCACGACGATTGCCATCTTCGCTTTCGTCGTCTACGCCGAGTCGGTCAAGGTAGAACTGCCCGTCACGCACGCTCGCAGTACCGCGGCACGAGGTCGGTACCCGATCAAGCTCATCTACGCGAGCGTTCTGCCCATCATCCTCCTGTACGCCGTCCGAGCGAACGTGATGATTATGGGTCGTGCGCTTGACCACGGACTGGGCGACTCGATGCCAACGTGGCTCGGTGAGTACTCTCAGGGCGAACCCGTTGGAGGGTTCTTCTACTACGTCCACCCAATCCACACGCCTGATGAGTGGATGTGGTGGACTGGCGGCGTAGCGGCCGCCCCCGAGGAGGTGATGCTCCGTGTCGGCCTTGACTTCCTCATCACCGTCGTTGGGAGTGCCATCTTCGCGGTGTTCTGGGTGCAGACCGCGGATATGGGGCCGGATTCGGTCGCCAGCAAGATCAAGCGCGGTGGTCTCCAGATCCCCGGACATCGCCGAAACTCGAAATCCATCGAACGCGTAGTCTCGCGGTACATCCCGCAGGTGACAATCCTCGGCGGCGCCATCGTCGGCGCGTTGGCGGTTATCGCCAACCTCCTCGGTACAATCGGTGGTGTCGGTGGCATTGGACTGCTGCTCACCGTGAGCATCACGTACAAGTTCTACGAGCAGTTGGCGGAGGAGCAGTTGATGGAGATGCACCCCATGATGCGCCAGATGTTCCAGGACTGAACCAGGAACATTAACGCGTCTCGTTCTTCTGCACGCAACGTCACCGATTTCGAGCGATGAATCGGCGTGCGGTCAACATCTTTTCTCTTCGCTCCGCGTTGAGTTCGGTGTCGCTCTTTTCAACGAGGACGTACGAGCGATCAGAAGCGTTCTGAGCGGCGAAGGGTTGGAATGTGGGTGTTCAGTCCTTGTCCAGAGAGAAGTCGATGAGACGCTTCGCAGTTGCCGTCAGGTCACCGTATGTGTCCTTGAACTGGCGGAGCAGAACGATGTCGTTCCAGTCGAACGTGCCGAACTCTTCTTTGTGGCACTTCAAATTCTGGATGTCCCGCTGGTCGATGTCGTAAGTGAGAACTTCGTAGCCGAGATAACGGGCGACAGCGATGTCGTACACCGTTCCGGTGTATTCGTCTTCGTGGGTGAAACCAGGGTTTTGGAGGTACTTACGGCTCACGGGGTCGTCAGTCCCGAGAACGAGACCGCGCTGATGACAGACACGAGTGGTGTAGGTGTGACGGTCAAGCACTTCGCCCAGGGAAACACCTTCGCGGTCAGCCTCGTCTTGGGCTTCGGTCAAGTTGGTCACTTGGTACTGTCGAGGATCAGCGTCGGCCTCGACGATCTGCACTTCGTCGCCGTCGACTTCCTGAATGGTGTTTGTCAGACTGTTCTGCGCCTTCTCTTCGTGTTCCTTGCGTTCGACGGACATAGCTGCTGATTTGGTGGGCGGTGGTGTGTGGAGACTCACCTCCAACTACGACAATGGGTAACTTAAAACTTATGTTTACTGAACGATGAGTGGTTGGTGGATCACGATTCGGCTTCGCCGGCAGTCTCATCCTCCTCACCGGACGCCAGTTTCGGGCGAACCGCATCCAATCGACCATCCCCACCACTCTCTTCGGAAGTCTCGATTGGCAGTTCACCACTGCCAGAGTCGTCCTGCGCAGATAGGCCGGTCGTCACCGCCATCTGAATCCCCGCTTGGATGGAAAGGTCAGTTACCACCAAGTTCGACTCAGGGACGATAGCGAAGAAGCCCGACATCGGGTTCGGGCTCAGCGGGATAAGAACGTTGTACACCTTTTCTTCACCACCCTCATCGTCGAGACACGCGACGTGCTTCCCGATGGAGTCCGGTGTTTGAGAAGTGATGAAGCCGATTGTGTAGGTATTTTCTCGCGGCCACTCGACGAGGACGACGCGCTCGAGTTGGGATTCATGTGTCGTCGCAAGCACCTGACTCGCTCGACGGATACCCGAATAGAGGACGTTGACGACGGGAATGCGCTCCATCACGTTGTCAAGATGAACCATCACCTGGTAGCCGTCTCCGCGCATCGCAAGCAACCCGATGACCAAAATGCCGGTGATGACGAGGACGACACTAATGAACTCCGCCAGTGGATTCGTTGGGCCGGGGATGACGGAAAGAACTGGGCTTGTGAGGGAAACCAACCAGTTGTAGACCACGGTAACGGCAAGGAGGGTGATAGCGAGTGGGCCGACCACGATGAGCCCCGTGAGAAACGCATCACGCAGGGTCTTTCTCTGCATCGGTGTCTATTTCATTGGGCGTGTGGTTAAGCGTGTTTTCTACGCAACAAAAACGGGCTGCCCACCGGAGACGCCGGTCTTTTGCGCACCCACCGCAAATCCGAGCGTGATGAGCGTCGTACTCGTCTTGGAAGGACTCGATGAATTGGGACGGGCTGAACAGCGACAACTCGGTCGAACCATTGAGGAACTCGCAGAGGAAGGAGTCGGGTTCAACGGGTTAGAAGCAGGCGTCGTTATGGATCCAAAGCATCACCCTGATTGGGATGGAGGAAACTGCCCGGAGTGCAACGGAACCCCCGTCAAATGGCAATTAACGGGGCCAGAAGAAGACACTCGCATCGGAAGCCGCTGTGGCGATTGCGGCACCTGGCTTGAACGACGACCCACGCTGGATGTCGCTCGCCGAACCGAGACACATACGGAATGAACTCCGTACTCTTCTGCTTCGAGATAAGAATATGTTGGGGGTGAATATGTAGAGTTGTTTTATATCCCCTCCATCTACTTGTTACTCAGATGTTATTTTGGGAATGTGCGGAGGAGGCGAAGGGAATTGGGAAATCATAAGTACGGACGCGACCATTCACCAGGAAATGACAAATCGAGTCAACTCCGATGTCCATGTCCTCCTCGTGGATGACAATCCTGAACTACTCGATATCACTTCGGCGTTTCTCCGCCGAGAATGCGGCATCTCCGTCATCGAAGCGTCCGACGTTGACCAAGCGAAGGACACTATGAAGAGTGCTGAACGCTATCGTATCGACTGCGTGGTGAGCGATTACCGTATGGACGGTAAGAACGGGTTAGACTTCCTGGAGTGGATCCGCATCCATCACCCGGAACTGCCGTTTATCCTCCTCACCGGTCGCGGTGACGAGAACATCGCCGAGGAAGCGTTGGCAATGAACGCCTCTGGGTACGTCCAGAAAGGAAGCACCGAACAGTACGCCCAACTCTGGAACCGCATCAGAGAAGAGGTGTCTCTCGCCCGCAAACGCCAGCAGGCGGAGACAATGGTGAACGCTATGGAGCAGTTTCCTCTCCCGACGTTCGTAATTTCGGGGGACGAAATCTCCCATGCCAACCAGGCATTGAGCAAATCGTACGGAGAAGCGATTGAAGGCGTCCCTGCCAAGGAAGCCGTAGCAGAGAACGACCGACACCGAGTAGACAACGAGATTCGCCCCGCCATTGAGCGGAAAGGATGGTGGATGGGGACGCTCACGTTCCGCACTGCTGACGGAACCGAACTGAACTGTTTCAGTGCCATCTCACAAATCTCGAAAGAACGCCTTGCTGGAATGGTTCTAGATGTGAACGTGCTGAACGAGTACATCTCCATTTCGGTCGAAAGCCGGTAGGACTACGATCTACTTCGCACACTGCCAGAACACGGATCCCATCGACTAACGAAGTTAAGTGAGGGAAATGGTGAGAGGGCACGAGGTTCCCGACGTGTTCCAGTGGGAACCATTCTGAATGTTGGGTTTGTTATTTTAAATTCGTTTTCCAGAACAGGGTGTTCAACCCCAGTAGTTGTCTCGACGGCCCGACGAACGGGAATCGTTCTCGTCGGCGTCACCTTCCGCCTCGGATTCAACATCACCAGCGACCCGTTCCAAGAGAGTGGCTCGAGCGTACGTATCAAGGATGTTATCGATGCGGACTCGTGCCCTGGCTTTGGGAACGACACCGTCAACGAGGATGACGAACCCCTCATCGGTCTTCCCAACTCCTTCGCCACTTTCGTGCATATCGGTGACATCGATGACAATCTCTTCGCCCGCCTCAACTGGGTGATCTGTTCGGGGGAGAGATGTGCTACAGTTCCAACACGAACTGCGATAGTCCTTCGAGGACGGAGGAGCGTTGCGTGCCGCGCACCGACTGCGGGGACATTGGATGTACTCGTCGTGCTTCCGCGGGTCGTACCGGTTCGACTGCGCCATTCTCCCGTGGATAGCGGCTCAACAAACATATAGGGTCGCGTTCGCGCCGGCCGTTGCAGACCTCCGCGGCAGAACTTCAACCCGAGAGGCTTTCGCTCACTGACGGAAGTTCCCGTCGAATCACCAGGGGCGTTCTCCCGCCTTCGAGGAGGTTCATCCGGTTCGAGATACCCCCTGAAAGGCAATCGATAAACATCCGCGAGTAGTACGTTATCCCGGAGATGTCGAAGAAAAAGCTCCTCGTCGTTGCCGCCGTCGCCTACGCCGTCTACCGGAAGGTTCGATCCTGATCCTTTCACGCTGTCTCATCGTTGCGGAATCGAACGCCAACGAACCCGCCCACGCGGGCATCTTTTTCCCGTCGCCATCCAAGCGGTGGTGATACTCGTCGATGAAGCAGATGCGGTTCGACCTCAGCGACGGCGAAACGGAACTGTACGCGGTGGAGACCGCATCGTTCCCGACAACGCGTTACCAGGGTTCCAAACGGGGGATTATCGACTGGCTGTGGAGTCGATTGGAAACCGTCGAATTCGACAGTCTTCTCGATGCTTTCGGCGGCACTGGAATCGTGGCTCACCGCGCGAAGCGTCACGGGAAGCGAACGATATACAATGACCACCTGGCGTACAACTATCGAGTTGGTCGAGCGATCATCGAGAACGGGGCGACCGTTCTTGAGGAACCGGACGTAAAGGCCATCACTACCCGCCAACCAGGCGTTGAGTACCCCTCAACGGTACAAGATGAGTTTGAAGGCGTCTACTTCACTGAAGAAGAGAACCGATGGTTGGATGTCGCCCGACGAAACATATCGAACCTCGATGGTGAGTACCGACGCGATCTTGCCCTGGCGGCTGTCGGACAAGCCTGTCTCGCTAAACGCCCATACAACTTATTCCACCGAGCGAACCTGGATATGCGCTTACGGGACGTAGATCGGTCGTTCGGGAACAAGGGTACGTGGGATACGCCGTTCGATGACCACCTCGATGAGAAAGTGGAAGAGTTCAATGCAGCAGTCTTCGACAACGGCAGAGATAACGAAGCACACAACCGGAACGTCCTCTCGTGGGACTCTCCCCCTGCAACCGATTTGGTCTACCTTGATCCGCCTTACTTCGATAAGGAGACTGGAGGTGGTGTGGATTACCGCTTCTACTACCACTTCCTCGAAGGATACGTTGAGTACGACGAGTGGTCAGACCGGATCGATCGAAGCGTTCAGACGAAGCGCATCCGGTGGGAGAACGACTCACCGTGGACGGACTCCGAGAGGGTGTACGACGCGTTTGAAACCGTTCTCGATCAGTTCGCCGACCGGACGATTGCACTCTCTTACAACGCGTCCGGTCTCCCGACACCCGATGAAATCCGCGAAATGCTCGAAGAACGCAAGCAGACGGTCACAATCCACTCACGGAGCCATCAGTACGCACTCTCCGAAAGCGAGGCCGAAGAATTGCTCTTCATCGCCACCGATTGACCGGTGGGAAATCAACCGTGGCGTTCACGCGGCGACGCGATCGGTGAAGGAATCGAGGTAGATCTCCACGTTCTCCGAAGCGACGTAGAAGTCATCAGCGTCGGCCTGCGGCACATCCTCTCGAACGTAGAAGAACTCGTTGCGAGCACCAATTGCGCTGTCAACCGCTTGGCCCAGCGAGACGACATCCTCGGGAAGGTCGTCAGCGTACTCCTCAACCCACTCGTACCGTTCGTCGTCCGGGATGCCCGCGAAGACATCCTCGCACCCGTTGCGGTCGATTGCATCTTCGAATGCGGCTCTCGTCTCGTCGACCAATTCTTTCGCGGCATCGTGCGCTGCGCTTGCACGACTCCGAACTTCACCGTCTGACTCGCTACCTGCGGCGGCTTCTCGAAGTCGGCGGCACGCGTTTTCCAACTCGTCAGCGGACTCACTCAGTGCTGCTTTAGTGTGCATCCGCCACCGGCTACGAACAGTCAAGGGTTAAGGGCGTTGTTGCAGCCTGTAACACCGAAAAAACGGCAACTCGGCGGAGTTAGTTTAGGGTCGTCGAGGAGAGGAATCACACCTCGTATCGAAGGAGAGCGGCAACGCCACCGAACACATCGTCCAATTGCTCGCCGCGCTCGAACGTCGCGGGGATCAGTTCAACCTCCGCGCCCTTGTTCTCGGCTGCTTCGGCAAGTTCCTCGACCGTCTCCCCGTCCAACTGCTCGGACAACAGTAACGTTCCGACAGCTCCGTATCGAATTGCTCGCTCAACCTCATCGCGCCCGTACGTCGCGTGGGAGTCGTCATCTGAAAGCGTGGCGAAGAAGTCATCCATCAACTCCTTCGCTCGCCCCTGCTCGTGCGCCCGAAGGACATCCTCGGCCTTATCCACCAACTGCTTAAGACCGGTTTCATCCCCGTACGCGACGTTGAACGTTCCAAGAGTCGATTCACGAAGGCGGTAATCGACGTAGTCGCCATCGGTGAACTCGTCGACAGTGATGTCCGTGCCGCCGATCAGCAACCCCTTGATCGCAAGGTCGCCATCCTCGAAGAAGGCGTCCTCAGCGGCAGTTGCCGCGCGCTTGAAGTGTTCGTGCTTCTGTTGTTCTCGGAGACGTTCGAAGCGTGCCTGGCTCTGCCCACCAGCTTTCGACTTCCCCATCACCTGCGTGGTGACCTCACGGATGGTGTCGATTCGGTCGCCAGCGAGCAGGCCGATGGTGGCCTTGTCGCGGGTGATAGCGAGTAGGCCGTACGCCTCATCGGGCGCAACCAACCGCTCGACGGGTTCGGTGTGGAAGTGATCGTCACAAATGTAGTTCGAACTATCAACGGCACGCGGCAGATCGTCAAAGACCTTCTCGACGAACTCGTCATCTACTTTCCCGACGAAGACGGCCATTCCGTTTTCGGGCGTTCTGTCGTACGCTTGGACAACTCGGCGTGCCTTCCCGAGAGCGTCCTGCACGTTATTGCGTGTCCGCTTGGACTTGATGTTCGACGCCTCCGAGTGTTCGGTCGCGAGGCGCTGTTCCCAACTCGTCAGGTTGTCATCGGGTGGGATGAGGAGCGTGATCAGTTCCGTCCCCCGACCCTCAAGGTCGGATATTTCGTCCAGGGCATTCTTGAGACGGAAAGCAGAGCGGTCATCAGACATAATCGGTTGTTTGGTCGTTCGTCCCGGAGATTTATAATTGATTCCGCGGTCGTATCGGGAACGCAGCGAACCGATGATATCTCTTTTCACTAATCGTGATGAAAGGTTCGTCAGTGCAACCATCACGTTCGCTGACGGCAGTCGTCGAACGGATCGTCTGGCACGAACCTGGGCCAGTACTGACGCGGACGAAGTTGGTGAAACTGGTCTATCTGGTGGATAGACAGTCGGTGGTTGAGTGCAATCGACAGTTCACAGGTGTCGAATACGTCAACTACTTTCAGGGGCCATACGCGGATCCGATAATTGAGGCGGTAGAAGAACTCCACGATGAACGCCTCCGGATTACGTCAACGAAAGCATCGATGGGGCGGTTCTTCGACCACCACTGGACAGAAGACGAACCACCGACCGCGTTACCATCCGAAGAGCGGGAGATTGTGGATAGCGTCGTCGCTGAATTCGGCGAAATGGACACCGCCGACCTGGTCGAGTGGGTGCAAGACCTTCCAGAAGTCAAGTCAACGCAAAAGTACGGTACGATTCGGTTCGACGCCGTTCGAAACGGAGAGGAAGTCAACGAGGAAGCAATCTAGAACTACGCCTCGTTGTAGGCGTAGTCGTCACCCATGATGTTCTTGATGACCCACTTCGGGTGTTGATAGAGGACGGTATCGCACTCGGCACACCGGACACGAGCAGGATCCGGGCCGACCGTGAAGTCATCGTCTTCGAAGGCTTCGAGTTCAAGTCGATCCTCCTCAGTCTCAACCCCACCGCACCCTGGGCAAGCATCGCCCTCAATCCACTCTTCGAGTCGGTACTCGCTGAGAAGATCCTCAGCGACCGACGGATCGAACGCTGTCGGTAGGTCGTCCGCGGTTGGCGGGGCGTCGTCGGGCGTTCGTTGCATTTCACTTCGCCAATAACAGGGGGAAGGGTGTTAAAACTTCCCTCAGGGGCATCAAATCGGTTACTCGCCGGCGATTTCGCCTTGGGTGGGAGCATCACTCATCACAAACATCGAACCTCGTCAGTTCAGCATCTTGCCGCCTGGAGTGAGTGAAAGCAGGCTCATCAGGATGTTCATCGAGCGAGCGGTACATCGGCCCGATAGCCAAATCACGACAACCTTCTCGTCGAAGGACAGCGAACGGAATGCCAAGGTGAAGGGAGTATTCCGTAGGCGAGAACCGCCCCTTTCCGTTCAAGACGCGAACGCCGACGCGTATCAATTCGGAAGAGTAGCAGATGCGAACCGGATCACCACCTTCCCGATTGACTCCGACAGGCCCTTCCACGACGGGTATGTTCCGCGCCCCACACGTCGCGTCAGGCAGTTCGTCCGACCACCTACTGTACGATGAGGGGATGTCACGGACAGAGGTTCCACGCCGCGACAGATACTCTTCTACTCCGTTGATGACGATGCCAAGCGACTCCGGTTGAACACGGTGACCGTCAATCGTTTGGTCAGCGAAAGGGTAAACATCGAGCCCTTCGACTGAAACCGGGACGGCCCTCGAAAATTCGACATCAAGGGGGACGGAGACCGTGGCCTCCGCAGATTGGTTCGCGGACATAATGTGTTCGTGGGTAACGATTCCGGTTAAGGATCCGTCTCCGTGGCTGCCGCGCGTCAGGGCATCGCGCGCTTGATCGAGGCCATTACGAGGCCAATGAACCCGAAGAAGACGAGGAACGGAAGGACGAATACGACGAAGAGTGCGACGAGGAACGGGATGATGCTCCCGGTGACGAAGCTGTACGCAATCCCCCCGACGAAGAGGAGCGTGAGTCCACCAAGTACGCCGTAAGTGGCCAAACGGGCGGCTCGGAGGGGCGATTTCTTGTTCGGGTCGGAAATGCGCCAACCCGTGATGTGCTTGGTAAGTTCGACCTCTTCGCCCTCCATCATATCGATGGTCGACGGGTTGTAGCCGTAGCCGTCAAGGATGCGTGCGAGTCGGGACTTGTCACTCCACGGATCGGGGATGCGAACGGTGTCCGTCACTACCGTATCGTCAGTGAGCTTCTCAATTTCGAACTGAACGACATTTTTCTTCTCCGTGATGTCCACGATCTGCCCCTTAACCTTGGAGCCGTCGACGCTGTACTCTCGACTGCGATGCAGGCGGTCAGCCAGCGTGTCTTCGGCGGGCTCCGAGACGTCTGACGCCGGTTCAGGCGCCGGGGTTGATTCCTCGAAGCGTTCCTCGTCACCGCCTTGAATCTCGATGTCGATTGTCTTCTCCTTGTCTGGCATCGGCCGCTCAGTGGTAGCTAACGCTCGCGTCGGAATAATATGTTGGCCCTCGGGCGGGCAGCGAAGGGCGTGACGCGAAATCCATATCACGAGAACCGCTCCTACCCGGACATCAACCGCGCGTGGAAGGAACGAGTAACATTGACCGGTTGGACGACACCGGCGTACACGATTGGTACAGGCACGTCTACGCCTACTCCGACCGCATCATCACGGATCTCGCCGCGGAGTGGGATCTCGGCGAGGACGACCTCGTCTTAGATCCGTTCAACGGCACGGGAACGACGACACTCGCGGCGAAGCGAGTAGGAATCGACGCTATCGGCACCGACATCAATCCGGTCGGCGTTCTTGCCGGTCAGGTGAAAACCAATTGGGATATCGACACCGACCTGTTCCGCTCTCGCGTCGATGACCTGCTCGGCGACATCGAAGCTCCCTTACGCGAAATTGGAGGAGAGGGCCGGACGACACTCTACACGTTCGACTCGGATAGGGAACCCGCTGACCTCTCAAAATACGATTTCTCCAGGTCACCAAAGGAACCAAAGGGATGGCTCTGCGAGAAGCCCCATCGGAAAATGTGTGTGGTCAAACACCACGTCAATCGCCTACCAGACGACGAGGTAACGGATTTGATCCGGTTAGCGATGGCAGCAATCCTCCCCGAAGAGATTGGCAACGTCGGGTTTGGGCCGGAGGCCTACCGACTTGACCCGCAAGGGGATGTGGATGTCTACCGTGCGTTGGCGCGGAAGTTGGAGAAGATGGCGCGCGACCTCGAGCGGACGATACGTGAGGCCGAAGAGAGCAATATCAACCCTGGGAGGACGGAAGTGCTTCGCGCCGACGCTCGTGAGGTCGGGGACGTACTCCGAAAGGAGTCAACCCTGTTAACCGAACACGAAGGAATCGATGCGGTGATCACGTCGCCACCATATCCCGCTGAACACGATTACACGCGGAACCAACGCCTCGAACTCCTCTGGCTTGACGCGGTGTGGGACAACGACGATCTCCGTGAACTGAAGCGGAGTAGTATCCGATCGCACACGAAGAGTATCTACGCTGACGACGACGCCGGTGATCGACTTGACATCCGAAACAATGACCGCATCGACGAGATTGTCGCGGAGATGGAAGAGGAGATTGACGCCGCGGGAGATGACATCTCCGGGTTCGAGCAGACCTACCCGCGTGTCGTTGAGGAGTACTTCGCGGGGATGGTCGAACATTTCGAATCCGTCCGAGACGTGATGGCTCCAGGTGGGAGAGCCGGGTACGTCGTCGCTGACCAACAATCGTACTGGAACGTGCCTATTCAGACCGGTGAAATTCTGGGCGAGTTGGCGGAGAACCGTGTCGGGTTCGATGTTGAAGGCATCAAGTTGTGGCGTAATCTCCAATCGACGACCGGTGAGGCGGATGAACTCGCCGAAGAAATCCTCGTTCTGCGCAAACCCGCTGACGGACACTGACGGGACGATGCGAGAAATCGTTTAACCCGTCGCGAATGAATGTCAAATTTGGTACATAAAAATGCGATAACCGATGTCGTCGAGTACGAGAACGAGATGGAACCGGCCTCGATGTTCCCTGAGTGCATTCGAACAGACCGACTGGTCTTAAAGCGTGTTCACCCCGATTCCATCAACATATCTCGCCTGCACGAACTTTTCGCCAACGTTGAGGAGTCGGAAGAAGTGTTTCAATGGTGCAGTTGGTCGTTGCATACAACGCTCCAGGATACGCGGGATTACGTCCGCGAGCGAGTCGAAAAGTGGGAAAGTGCCTCTAAAGCCGAGTACGTCGCCATTCACCGCAAGTCAGACGAGTACGTCGGCACCGGGTACCTTCGGTTTTCACCTGAGTTGCAAAGTTGCGTGTTCGGGTTTTGGATCAAGAAACCATACTGGGGACGGCGGTTGAGTGGTGAACGAGCGGACGCCTTCCTCGATGTCGCCTTCAACGAACTGGATGTGAACCACATCGAAGTCGGTTGCCTCGAACAAAATGACAACTCACGACGGGCTATAGAGCAGTACATCGATAGATATGGCGGGGTGTTTTACGGCACA
>LKMJ01004220.1_pt1 | contig 13481 bp, 13 predicted proteins | sample 643391 | NCBI WGS metagenome assembly LKMJ01 (sample SAMN04112250, study PRJNA286221) | soda lake metagenome | biome: soda lake; feature: Kulunda Steppe; material: water; isolation source: sample PL-Br10 brine of Picturesque Lake | place: Russia: Kulunda steppe | collected 2010-07
CACACACACACACACACACACACACACACACACACACACACACACACACACACACACACACACACACACACACACACACACACACACAAACAAACAAACAAACACGAAGAATGGAGGAAAAGGAGCAACTACCTGGAACTCTATGATGAATAATGTTGAGGGTCTTAACAGCAGCTTACGTACCACATGTTGCAATTGTGAACCCTGCTTTTACACTCTCCCACAAGTACCTGAACTGAAGAGTGCTTGCATACAGGCAATTCTGCATACCTTCCTTGGATGGCTTCCCTTTGTTTTTCACCTGTGGTACGGAAGACCCGGCACGACGTGATGGGGAATGCAGACCCGACACATGGACAGCAAGGAATCACGCTTGCATTACATAGGCTGACGACGACCATACCTTGCTGAGGAAATCAACTGAACGTAGGGCCCTGGCGATCGCTGCCTTTGCCCTGTGCTCTGGCCGACGGGGGCTTTCGTGCTCAGACATCGGGACGCGCAGGATGGGCTTACTGCAATTGTCATGCACGTATTTCTCGCATTTTACAATTTATGCCAGTGACCTTTGAGTATTTTATAGACGAGACAGGCTGCTGTCAGCTAGGCTGTTTGATTGGTTTGGCCTGATGCGTTTCTGTTTAAACTTGATTCAGGGGCTAGCAGCAAGCAGGTGTCTTAATACCAGGTGGTCACGAAGTTCTTTGCGCGCTTTCTGTTCTTGCGCTGGCTTGCCATCATGATTGGCTCATGATTAGCCCATTGGAAGCGTTAGCTATGGAGCACTGGCAAAATAAGCCATGGAAACTTACGGGCTTTGGCTAGCCTTCCAGTTGGAAATGAGTTTGCTGACATTAGCATTGGTGATAGAACAATCTCTGCAGCTGCACCCTCGCACAATGGCTATCCTTTTTCCCAAACATACTGGCCGCAAAGGAGCAGGAAGGGACTGCTCAATCTAACACTAGAACCAGCCTTGCTCCCAACTGACCAACTAAGAGTGTGTGCTATGAAGCAATTGCAACACTTGAAGTAAACTCAAATTGCACTGTATTTTTGCAAAGTTGCTCTCATCACTGGTGGCAACTTACCTTACAACAAGCATTTGTTCCACAACACAATAAAAAGTATACCACAAAGAAATGCAATCAACCATTATTAAGGGGAGGGGCACTTAGTTTAATCAAAAACTGGCTCGCATGGAAAAGCCATGTCATAGCTTATCAATTTATTTAAGTCCATTGTTAAGTCCATTTATTTAAGTCCATTTAGTCCATCAGCTGGACTGCCAAATCCTTGTGGTCTCTGGCTACTTACATGCTTCAATTCAGATTTTGTGACTTGTAGACATGACATTACATTGCTTGTATGAACAAGATGGGTAGAAAAAGCTGAGTGGGCTGACTTCAAAGTTTGCATGCGAATTGAGCAGTCTATCTTAGGTGCCCAAAACACCTGGCAAAGAATGAAAATACAAAGGATTGCAGGAATGCATGCCAACTTAAACCATTGAGCGTCAAAATGCTAATACGAGTCATAAACAAAAATTGATACATATGAGCCCGTGTTAGGGCAGTCTGAGATCAAGATTTGCGAGCCAACTGGGTATTGAGGTGTTTAAACACAGACAAGGAATCAAGGAAGTCCAGGAGGGTCAATGGAACAGTTATTTTGCTCAGAGCTAAATTTTCAAATCTTCCATTTTCCTGGAAGCCTATTGCCAAATGTTCCCAGTTTGACCCTGGGAAAAAAGCCTGTGATTCAGCAAGTGTTTATATAAATAAGTAATTAAAGGACAGCAAGTACTTGGAGCCTTGCCTTCAAAGTGGTTGCCACGACTGGGTGTTTCCTTGGTCACCTTCGAAAGAAAGATACTTTTCAAAAAAGAAAAGTAGCAAGAAGAAAAAGCTCCTCATATTAACCAAGGAAGGGGCCACTTAGGAAGAAAAGCCTTCACCAGAAAAGAAGAAAGGAGTCAGTGAGGATCAGGAGGGTTGCGGGCAGGCACGCCAGTAGACCTCTGTTGATTAGTTTGAAGGTGAGGAGAATGCTCAAGAGAACGTCTGGTACAAAACAAGCTTAAGAGCATAGTGCGCAGAATGAGCATGAAGCTTGAGAGCAAGTTTCTTGACTCTTTGCGAATCAAGGCCGAGATTCTTCAGAGGAACCAAAGTGTGAGGAATGTAAATAACACCCCCTACACCTAAGAGAATTACATGAAGAACATGGTCTCCTGCAGTGCTGCGTCTAAGGCGACCATGCTGAGCATGGGCAGCTTGGAGCTGCTGCTTTGGGCGAGTGTCCTCACAGTACTTGGTCTCAATGAGATGGGTGGTACAACGCTGCCAAGGGAGGTTCTCGGGGCGAGTCTGTCTAGGCCGGTAAGCTGTGGCTGGTGATGGGGGTCTGCCCCCAGCTGCGGTGGCTGCCGCTAAAGAACCCTGCCCCCTAACCAAAACCACCCTCCTTCCACTCCTTAAAGTACGGCCTTGATCATTGGGATGGTTCTGTAGATTTTGGGAATTGATCTTGCGTGTTTTCTTTGGAGTCACTAAAATGGCGTCAGGGCGAGAAGTGAGTATGTCTCTTCAGTTGTGGTTTACAGCAAAAATCCAAGCCGGAGGAACTCTGGATTCTGCTGTCACAGGTATTTGAAGATTTTGTATACGGTACTTTGTCAGCACTGCCCACATCTGTGGATACAAGACAGGAGCCTAGAGAACCTTTACTTATGGCTTTTGTTATAAGTCTGCCTGCGAAATTGTGACGTTCGGTCACCACTGGTCACCAGGCATGCTTCTTATGATGGGATGCCGGCACCCTGAGAGGATCTGAAGTGCACTGTCTTGGCAGGAGCAGATGGGGACGAGTGTTTTTGGTTGTAGATCATACCAGACCGGAATTTGATGACTGTCTCTTTCTCCTTGTGAGAGAAGCCAGGTATAGACCAGAAAGCATTATTGATTTTGCAGTGGGCACTCTTATTCTCGATTAAATTCTGGGAGTAGGTGTAGTAGCTAGCATCAGTTTGTGCGTTGCCTAGTTTGTGGACCTTATGCATGTGTGCTTGTGGTGCGTTGCGTTTGTTGGGGAGGTAGCGCATATGAGGTTGGTAAGGCTGGGATTGATTACTGTTGTACAATAATAGGACGTTGAGTGATTGGACCATCCGTGGAGGTTGCAAGCCAAATGATGTTGTGAAAAGGGTCACCTCCATGCCCTGCCATTTCAATACCGGTGTCAGCAGCTTCAGGATGTTTGCCACATGCTTTGCTATCTGATCAGCGCGCTCATTACCAACAATGCCGGTGTGGGCTTTTACTTTCAGGAATTTGATGGAGAGTGTCTCAGTGTTGCAGATTGCTTTGATGATAGTCTCTAAGAGGTTGTGCTGGATGTGGTAGGTGTGCAATTCTGGGTGACTAATCTGTTTTCATATTTGTCTCATTGAGTTTTCACTGTCGGTAGCTATCAGAAAGTAGTCATGAGTAGCGGCTGCAGCAATGCCTGCAAGCTCAGCCCTATGACAGTATTAGTATGTTGGAGCCATTGGGATTCGCGTGATAATTTCTGTTGGTGTCAGGTATGTAGATGCCTGCTCCAATGATCTGCTGGTGATCATGACGGATGCAGCTCCCATCTGTGTTGGCAATCTTCTTCCAGTCCGCTACTTTTAAGGCCAGATGAGGGCTTGATTTGTCTTGTATTTGTGTGGTTGTCGTTTGTCCAGGGTGCAGTGATGTGTCAAGGTTGTGGCGCTTAGCAACTAGGAGGTGGTCAGGCTTAAATCTCTTGAGTTTGTTAAAGCCTGGAGGTGGTGCGCCAAGTGGGAGCATACGGATATGAGCGTCGTGGCTCACTCTGGTTATGTTCCATTTAGCCTCAGGGATGCTCTGTGCCAGGTGATTGAGCCACTCGGGGCGGCCGTTGTTTAAGTTCAGCCTGGCTTGTGTGTTCCAGACTGCAATGGTCTGCAGGTCACAGTGGTGCTTTGGGAGAGGGGTGCGAGAATCATTCCAGAATGGTATATTAGCATACTGAAGGTTTTGTATGGTTCCCATTAGGCTACACATGTGGCTGAACTGATTGTGAAATGCCATGTATGCATTTGTGCTCATAGATCTGTCCCAGCAGGGGAGGAGCATGAAGGTCGCTGTGGGTATATCACGGGGACTTTCAATGGCATAGTAAATGGTGTGCCTGAAGGTCAAGTGCATGATATCATCGTCATAGATGGGATGACAAATAGAGGTCTATTTTCAGCATCAAGCTTGTATTTGCTAGCAAGCTTGAGTCAGGTGCGTGGCTGCTGAGCGTGTTATGGAAAAAATCAAATGCCCCATGCTAATGATTGATTTGATCCTCTTATTCAGCCTTCACAAAGACGTTTGCAGGAAAGAAAAGAAAAGAAAAGAAACGCTACGAAAGCAGCAAAAAGCTCCTCACATCAATAAAGGAAAAGGGGCCACTTGGAAAGAAAAACCCCTACACCAGAAAGAAAAAGGGGGGGTCAGTGAGGATCAAGACATTTGCAGGATATTTACTGGGAATGGATGAGAAATTCACATCACAATTTTACCTTACAGATAGTCCCATGTCGTGCTGTGCATGCCTCATCCATTTTCCTTTCCTCTGTACTAGATTGTATCAGCACCGCTCTGTCACAACGAATCGTAGTCAGCGATGAATTGTAGTCAGAGTGCTTGAGTAAGTTGGTGGGGGTTATGTTTGAGGTGTTCTTCCTAGTTTAACTCTTTTAAATCCCCATTACGTCCCTGGATTTAGCCTTTCCTGTGGCTGGGCGAGAGCACCTCTCCGTTTCCCAATGTAACACGAACCTGGTGATGGTCTGAGTCGGCAGAAGGCGTGCAGCGACTGAGGGGCATGAACGGGTGGCAGCAGCATCATGCAGAACCCAAGTGCCCTGGCGATGTGGCTTGTGTATTTGAGATGGTAATTCACCAATTATGGTGATTTAGCGTGACAGCTCAACCATGGGATTCGGATGCTGCAGCATTTACCCTGGGATTTAGGTCTTGGGAGGTTATCGGGGCGAGACCAAGGATCTATGGGGTGGTTGGAAGGAGAAGGAGAAGGGGCTGATGGCAGGGGGCTGCCAGCACAGTGTGGTTCCTATGAAGAGGAGACCCCTGTAAAGAGACGAAGATTGTCAAGCCAGACCATGCAGCAGCATTCCTTGGCCTCCTTTTCGGATTGTTTACAGAGGGACTCCCTGTCCTCAGAAGTCAAAGGAATCATTGGGGGAGGCTCTCACAGGAATTTTAATACCAGAGGAGGACTCAACCGACGTCCGGGCCACAACGCAGCATAAACCTGGCACTGCATAAATCTGGCGTGACAGGATTGCAAGAATGCAAATCAACTTAAGAACTAATGAGCTTTGAAATCAACGATATGAACATTGCCAATTTGATCCATATGAAAATGAGTCTTCCTTCAAACAGCCAAGCCAATCTCTAGATCAAAATTAATGTGGTAACAAAGGTGAGCGTGCTGCGTCCAAGATTTGCATGCTGATCAAGTAGGTTTTTTACATCTGGCAAGGAATGAAAATCTCAAGGATTGCAAGAGTGCGTACCAACATAAAACCAATGAGCTTTGAAATTACCGATACAAACATTGCTCAATAGCCGATCCATATGAAAAAGAGAGCCTTTCTTATAACAGTCAAGCCAATCTCAAAATCAAAAGCAATGTGGTAACAAAAGCTCAGCGTGCTGAGTTCAAGATTTGCATGCCAACTCAGTAGCTTTCTTTGGTGCCCATGGCAAGGAATGAAAACAACAAAGGAATGCAAGAGTGCATGCCAGCTTCAAACCAAAGGCTTTAAAATGCCAATTTGATCATTGCTCAAAAGCTGGTCTATATGATAATTGAGAGCTCCTTAAACAGTCATGCTGATATCAAAAGGAGCTTGCCAACCCTGATATTACAATCATTGTGGTAACAAAAGGTGAGAGTTCTGTGTTCATAATTTGCATGCCAACCAAGTATTTTTTTCTTTGTGCGCAAAAGGAACGAACAACCAAAGGATTGCAAGAGTGCGCACCAACATAAAACCAATGAGCTTTGAAATTACCAATACGAACATTGCTCAATTGCTGATCTGTATGAAAAAGAGAGCCTTTCTTATAAAAGTCAAGCCAATCTCAAAATCAATCTCAATGTGGTAACAGAAGCTGAGCGTGCTGAGTTCAAGATTTGCATGCCAACCCAGTAGCTTTTTTAGGTGCCCAGAGCACATGGCAAGGAATGAAAACAACAAAGGATTGCAAGAGTGCATGCCAACTTCAAACCAAAGGCTTATAAATGCCAATTTGATCATTGCTCAAAATCTGGTCTGTATGATAATTGAGAGCTCCTTAAACAGTCATGCTGATTTCAAAAGGAGGGTGCCAACCCTGATCTTAGAATCATTGTGGTAACAAAAGGTGAGAGTTCTGTGTTCATAATTTGCATGCCAACCAAGTATTTTTTTCTTTGTGCTCAAAAGGAACAGAAATCCAAAGGATTGCAAGAGTGCACGCCAACTTTAAATCAAAAGCTTAAACATGCCAATTTAATCATTGCTCAATAGCTGACACGTATGACAATCGAGAGCCCTCCTTATTCAGTCATGCCGATTTTAAAAGGAGCATGCCAACTTTGATATTTGAATCATTGTGGTAACAGAAGGTGAGCGTTCTGTGCTCATGATTTGCATGCCAACCAAGTACTTGATTCTGAGTGCTCAAAACACATAGCGAGGAATGAGAATACCAAAGGATTGCAGGAATGTATGCCAACTTGTGCCAATGGGGTTTGAAATGCCAATCTAATAAATGCTGAAATATTGCGCTCTCCCTAAACAGTCATGCCAATCTTAAACGAAGCATGCCAGCTCCAAAACCAATGTGGTAACAACAGGTGAGGATGCTGTCTTCAAGGTCATTCTACTTGTGATGGGGCAAGTGCAGCTTAATAGTAAGCATCAAAGCAAAAAGGGTATCCATAATGGTGCTGGTTCGGAGGCAATGAGCCAGTGCCAACCTGAAGATGTGATGAACATTGCTTGACAGATGATCTTAATGTAACAAGAAGTGGTGAGACATGAAGTGCTGAGCCAACAGTTGTTAACAAGGCAGCTCCAAGGTGGATTCATAATGCACTGCATTGTAACAATGCTTCACTGTAAACAGCCTTGACAGGTCCATTCTGGGGCTTCCTGGGCGCACCTCCAACTCAAATGCAGGAATACAGGCTTAGCATGTTTGTCCCTGATTTGCAAGCTGATACACGGCCCCACATACCTGATAAGGCTGGTCAAGTTGCGACGTGGAGCAGGCTCAAAAACCTCCTGTCAGCTTTTTTTGCACTATCCCATTTAATTGACACATTCCATGCAGGCCATGACCACACAAGTGCTCCTCCATTTCTAAAGGAAACGCACCCCACATACATCAGACAAGAAGGCACCTGGAGTGCAAAACATTCCTCACTGTTTCCTGTTAAACATCTGGAGAGCAACGACAAGGCACAGGCAGCATCCCTGCCCAGGCAACCCCCCTCAAGCTGCGCATGTAGCCTCACACAGCGCCACTGCTGCACTTCTCCCTGAGCTGTGAGTGCAGTGCCACCAGCTGCTCCTGCGCAGTGGTCAGCAGGCCCACCGCTTCCACCAGCTTCTGCAGCAACAACAGCAGTCACACACGTCTATGACCACTGCCCCTCCCCCGACTGCACTAAAAACAGAATTGCGCTCGCATTCCACAATCCTTGACACGCACACGCACGCATGTACACACACACATACATGCAGGCATGCACGCACGCACATACAAACGCACGTACACCCACCCACCTGAGAGACCTCCACGGAGCTGCGCCAGCTGCGGAAGGCTGTAACGCACACCACTACCACGCCCAGCTTCTTCATAAAGACGGGCAGGTACGACATGATGAGGGCACCCTTGGAGGTGGCAACAGGCTTGTTGGGAAGCTGTGGTGAGGGGGCCTGCAAGCAGAGGCGCCAGCCACAATGGGCGTCAGAAATTGAAGGACCAATGAAATATGCGTGCATGCGTGTGCGTGTTTTCTTTTAATTGCGTGTGTGTGTGGGTTTGTTTGGTTGAGAAGGTGGATGATGTATTGCGGTGGGCACGTCACAAGTGGGAAAAGGCATGCATTTTACGTGAACAAACATGCGTCATGCGTGCACTGGAGCGCTCTTGGGGTTGAACGCTGGCGCGATGAGGCAGGAACAGTTTGATTATCTGTGCTGCACAGCATGCACGGTCTCACTCGCAGCCAGGTAAACACACAGCATGCACGGTCTCACTCGCAGCCAGGTAAACACACAGCATGCACGGTCTCACTCGCAGCCAGGTATACACACAGCATGCACGGTCTCACTCGCAGCCAGGTATACACACAGCATGCACGGTCTCACTCGCAGCCAGGTATACACACAGTCACACATACACACAAACACACTCATAAGCACACAAGTCTCACTCACAGGCAGCCTCCTGCAAGCATCAAAAAGGCATTCAACCAGAAATCAATCAAGGGGCATAGGCGCTTCTGGCAGATGGACACCCCTGACCCCCTGCCCTCTAGCCCCTTTGCCTCGCTGCATCACAGCCCTCCCATCCCTCGGCCTCCCCCCTACCCCCCTCTTCTTTTGTCACACTGCGCTTCCTCCACATTGCCCCAATGGCCCGCTGCCTCCATGCCTCCCTCCTCCACTCCCCTCTTCTTCTATCCCCCAGATCTCCATGCCATTGGGCATCTGTCGCATTCCTCCTCTGCCGCGCTGCCCGCTGCCTTGGTAGCCCCTGGCCGGCGCCTACCTGCACGACCGCTGCGGCAGCTGTGCCAGGGGCAATGCCCGCCAGGTGCTTGGTCAGGGCTGGGTGCACCTCCTCCAGCCAGTGCCGCTGCGTGTCCTTGAGCGAGCCGCCCTCAATGGCGCCCCGCAGCATGCCGGGGCTCTTCAGGAAATCCACCTGCGCAGTGCATAACACAGTACGGGCCCCACTTCAGTGAGATTCAGGGGCAACTTTGTACAGGTCATCATCTGCGCAGCACATAACACAGTGGGGGCTACAAGGAGCTCTTCAGGGATGTGAAAATAGAAATTCAGATGTTAAGACCATCGGTTCACCTGCACAGGACATAACACGCCAGCACGCGGCTGGCAGGGGAAATTTTAATGGGGAAGAAGTCTTTCAAAGCAGCCGCCTGTATGGCAAGCAGTGACGCAGCCCCCCAGAAAATCTATTTTACGTACACTTGCTCATACATGCAAGCTGACGTGCATGCATGGTCACCTTCATAAGCATACAGAGCACAATGGCACACACACATGTACGCAGAATTGCTTTCATCTAGATCACGCACACAGCCAGCACAGGCACAGGCGCGCACCTTCATGGACAAGCGCACGCTACAGCTCTCGGCGCCCGATTTGCGCATGCACAGCACCTGCCGGAAAAGTAGCGCATGGGGCACAAGCAAGAGCTCGCGTGGTGCTTCAAGTGTCAGCCCTTGCAGAGCTCTAGCTATGTGCCTCAGCAAATCAAGCACTTGTGCAGCCTGTATGCACATGGCAATAGCATGAGAGCACCAGGGGCTGAGCAAGAAGTTGCGCGATCTAGCGTCATGCACATATCATAGTATAAGCTCAAAAACAAGCGGTCCTTGTAAGCGTTAGGTATGTCAGGCAATTACCCAGACCTTCTGCAGTACACAGCTACCCTTCAAGCGCATGTACCACCCCCTTCCAATGAGATGGAAGGGGGTGGTACATACACCTGAACGTATAGAGCACAATGCAACATGCAACTCATTGCACCAGCGCACAGAGTGCGCCATCACAAAAACAGCGCACACCTGGTTGACGACCTTGAACGAGTCTCCTTTGGGCGCATTTGTGGTGATTGCAGTCTCCAGCACCCACCCGGATACTTTCTTCTTGACCAGCTGCAGAAAAGAGCGCACAGGCAGAGGGAGCCATTGTATACTGGGCACACCCAAACAGCAAGCGCAAACAACTCTTGCGCTCCTGTGCACTATTGGCTTTATGATGCAGCATCATACAGCGGGCGCAGCGTCATCAAGCAACCGCTCCCTCCTGTCATTGACGAATCAGGACCTCGCAACAACCTGTGGCGTACTGTTATCAACATCTCACATACTGCAGGTCTTCAGCAAAAGGCTTGCACAGCGCTAACCATGGCATAACACAGCTCAAAACATTTCTTACACACGCATGCACATGTTTTGTACTGTGAGTGGCCTGTTCAGGCCACCTGTCCGTTTTATGCAAGTACTTGCACCGTTTGTGAGACGGTCAAAAACATGTGAAAGCTAGGCGATGGTGCATAAGGCAATGCTGGCTGGACGGCGCAGTTCGCGGGGACTCCGCCGGTGGTCGCGGCACAGCGAACAGCGCACTCGAGCACAGTGTCCCCGGCCTCCAGGAGCCGCGCTGCGCCCCTTCCCGCGCCCCGCAAGTGTGATTTGTGGTGCCTGGTGTGTTGGTGTTGGCGTTCTTGAGACAGTGGCGAGCGCAGGAGGGGCGGAGACATGGTACTCCGACCCTGACGCGCGTGCTTGCATTTGATTGACGCCGGTCGGTTTGTCCCCCGCCCTTTCCACGAGGCGTCCCATACAGCACACAGCGCAACCCCGCATTGCATGCGACAGGCATAACTATCAACAATGGCGTCCAGGGGAGGGGGTGGGGCAGCGGCGCGGGCGGGGGGGGGGCATGGTCAAGGGGAGGGGCTGCGCAGCAGTGTGCTGCATCCGCTTGCAAGCACTCTGCGAGTACGCCCTCCTCCTGTGCAGGCTTGAACAATACAATGGGGCTTTATTGGCCGAGGAGGCACGCACAATAGCCTGGCCCTGCTCGGCCTACACAATGATTGCAGGACTGGTGTGCCTGCCCTCCACTGGCAGTACACCGCCTTGCTTGCCATATGGGCTGGATTTTGCTGCAGGCCAGCATGCATGCACACACAGCTAAACCCGCATGCACATCCGCACGCACATAAACACAAACACCATAGCAGCCTCTAGCAGCCTGCACACACCCACATGCTCATAAAAAGGCACAGCATAAGAAGAAGCATTTCGCTCAGGAGCGCAGCAAATCAAGTACCATTGGCCACGCATGCATCAGCACCACAAGCGCCATTGGCCATGCATGCACCAGCACCACAAGTACCATTGGCCACGCATGCACCAGCACCACAAGTACCATTGGCCATATGCATACATCAGCGTCACACTCAGCCAAGGATTATGCTACCTGGTCGATGCATGAGCATAGTCACCAGGAAGGCCAGGTCTGTCCCTCTTGCAAAGTAGGCAAGCATTTCAAGCAAGAAGTGAGCACATCAGCCAGCCAAGCCCTGATTGTAGTGATGCACACAGCAACTACAAGCCACGCTCATGCAACTTTGTCCTCAATACACAGACACAGCAGGCGCAATGCCCTTGCACCCATAAGCAGAGGCATAGAGTAGAAATTCTGCTCTGAAGCGTGCTGCCGACCACACCCTGCGCCGCGCATGCATACCGTCTGCAGCTCGGTGACGTCTGCGATCTTGGGTGAAAAGGGGATAGGGATGTTAAGGGGCTTGGTGTACCTGCAACACGGAAACACTGGCGGAGCTCACAGGCTCTTCAGAGACTCACAGGCTGAGGGGCTGTGTGTGCGTGCAGCACACACAAAACAGGCATGGCACACAGGCTCGTTTGGGGAAGGCAGGCGCAGGCTGAGGGACTGTGTATGCGTGCAGCACACACACAAAACAGGCATGGCACACAGGCTTGTTTGGGGAAGGCAGGCGTAGGCTGAGGGGATGCGTATGCGTGCAGCACACACAAAACAGGCGTGGCAAACAGGCTCGTTTGGGGAAGGTAGGCGCAGGCAGAGGAGCCGTGTGTGCGTGCAGCACACACAAGGACAGGCAGGGCACACATGCTCCGCCCACCTTGGCGAATCCTGCAGAACTCCACCCACAACGTCATACATTGAGGTGCCTGGTGCACAATTCAAAGCCCCACTGTACTCTGTTCATGTTTTGTGGGCTCGGATGCATCACCAGTGTTGCTATATGCTGAGGTGCTTCACCCATGCAGCTCATGCGTTGTGGTGCCCTACCCACATAACTATGCGCTGGCGGATCTCTGCCATGAAGCTCATGCACTGCAGTGTCCCACCCACGTTTTCATGCGCTGCAGTGTCCTACCCACGTTACTATGCGCTGGCGGGCTTGGCCTCCGTCAGGCAGGGTCACCATCCCCCACTGACCAACACTCATCTTGGTGAGGCCCTGCAGTGCGCATGCGTGCATGTGTGAGTGTGTGTGTGCGCATGTGTGCATGTGTGCATGTGCATGACCTTGTTCTGTGATCACCTTGTGTGTAATTCTGTATGTTCAAAGAAAGGGCAAGTGCATGCATGCCGGCATGCAGCCCAGCATTCATCTTGGCCGCTGGGTGTGGCCCTGGAGCGGATGGGGGACAGGACTGCAGGGGCTGCATGCATGTTTGCAACAAAGGTTAGACCTGTAAGGGCACACGGAGTGATGTTTGCTTGCAGCTTCAATTAAACTCAAGGTCTTCTTAAGGCACTTGTAAAGGGAAAAGGAGCGCACCAGCTTGTGACTGAATTAGCTACACTAGAGCTAGCTGGCAAGACAGTTGTCCTTTCGCAGGCTAATTCAAACCCACTGATCATACCTTGAGAGCTCTTTGGCTGACGCGCCTCTAGGCTTATTCAAAGCCAACAGCGTGCCTTGACGGCGCGTTCACACAATGCCTCTTATCCACAAACTCACCTCCCTCTCTGAAACCTGGTCCATGACATCTGACCCCGCTTTGAAGAGCAATTTGTACAATCTGCAGAGGTGAGATGGAACATGCATACTCCCACTTTACAAGCAGTGTGTGTATGTGTGTGTGTGTGAGCTCTTGCGCATGCGTGTGCAAATGCGTGTGTATGTGAAGACCTGTGCTTATAAGACCCTGTGAATGTAAGACCTCGAGGTGCAGGTGGATACACATGCAAATGCATGATTATGTGGGCTGGTTACACAGAACCCATGTGCGACCAAGGTCTTCATAGATACACAAATACAAACATGCGCACACCCATGCAAAACTACACATGTATGTGCACCCATGCTCAAGTGCGTGCATGCTTCTGCATGGGTGTGCATGTGCGCTTTGCAATCTCCATGCAACGCAGCCTCCATGGACACACCCTTCCATCAACCATAAAGCAACAGCTAGGCACGAGTGCAACACAGAGGATAGAATAGGTGTTAAGACCAAGCAGGTGCAGAGGCACCCCGCAAGCAAGAGTGCAAGGAGTGCCCCCCAGCACAGCAGCAGATATCTTGCACCCATATTGCATGGCGCCCCCGCCAGACTTGCAACTCGGTCTCTCTCTCTCTCTCTCTCTC
>LKMJ01004221.1_pt1 | contig 13480 bp, 12 predicted proteins | sample 643391 | NCBI WGS metagenome assembly LKMJ01 (sample SAMN04112250, study PRJNA286221) | soda lake metagenome | biome: soda lake; feature: Kulunda Steppe; material: water; isolation source: sample PL-Br10 brine of Picturesque Lake | place: Russia: Kulunda steppe | collected 2010-07
AATAGATAAGAAGTATCTCAATATCAATCTAATTTCCCTTACTACAACACCTTCTGGAATATCGTATCCATAAAAATTTGCGAGGTGAGGAAGAAAATCCTCCGAGCATTTCTCAATATCTAGTAACTCAGGAAAATACTCTGAGTAATACTTTAATTCGCCAAACATCCTAGCAATTAGTCTAATAAAAACATCCAGTTCTTCATCTTCCTCGTAATAATCCGTAATAAGATGATTCTTGATTAATTCATAAATATCCTGTCTATATAATCTGACTAATGCTCCTTTTAGAGGACTGGCAGTATCATATTCTAATTCCGGAGTTAAGATATCGAAAGAACTGAATGCTATATCTGAATCAAAAATCGAAGTATCATCCAGCTCTATATTAAGTTCATCCTGATTAACCATCGTGTGAAAAGAACCAAATACCACTAATTCAGATAAACTAACATCCATAGTATCAGAGGAACTTCTAGCTCGTTTAATAAAAATATCGTAAACTTCAGAAGATATTATTACCTGAAAACTATCTGAAGCTATAATATATGAATGAACTTTCCCATCAAATTCTTCTAAAGCAGGAATTATATTATCCTGTGAATCCGAATAACTTAAAACTACTGTTTCTTCTGAAAAATTCGGTGCTACTGAATCCTCATTTTTTAAAACAATTATTCCTATACCAGAAGAACTAAATGTATTTCTACTATAAAAATTTCGGCTATACATCAACCTCCCTCCATTCCATTACAGTACCGTTATAGTGATATCACCTAAAAGCGGAAACTGTGAAAACGGTACATCCACATTAGAAGAAGGTGCTATCAAATCAGCTCTTATTACTTCTCTATGAGCCTGCTCTATTTCTCTTATTAAATCAACATACCTAATTACACCAGAATACTCTCTTTCCTTATAATCAAAGTATTCTTCTAATGCTTCTTCAATTGCATGCTCTGCACTTACAGGGTCATCCGGGTCAGTCAGGTGGACTTCCATCTCAATATCAATAGTGAAATAAGTTGTATCTTTTATATTTACTTCTGTAGTCAAGACTTTTCGAGGTTTCAAATATTCCAAAACAGTTTCTTCCAATATCTCTGTTACCGTTCCCCCTTCATCCGGTACTAGATATAAATCAACTTGATACGGTTCATCTGGAGATATATCCTTCTCTGAAGGAGTGCCTTCTTCATCATCGAAACTCCAATCTAAGGCAAGTGAATTTGAAACTCCTTGTACTTCACGGGATAAAACTTCGTAGTCCTCCAAAGTAACAGCAGTCCACATTGTCTTAGCCAATTCGATTCCGTGTTTCTTAGCATGCTCAATATCCTCTCGGTCTTGTCCTCCTGAACTTTCTTCAAAGTTTTCCAGAATCATAGTGCCTGAAATTTCTTCACCATCTGCATCATACAAATCATCTTCCACATTTATTATCTTATCACTACCGATTCTACCATCAAGTCCTGCAGACAATAAATATTCAATTTCGATATCTACTTCTCTGTAATCGGATACCAAGTTTGTCCAGCCAGGATAAAGAGCAATATAAACATTATCATCTGTATCATACTCTATACTATAGAACTCTCCTGGATAAGGATGTAACATAGCATCATCGACTTTCTCCCACTCCTGACCATCTATTACTAGATTAATTGTATTCTCACCTATATTATTATGAGCAAGTTCTATTCTACCTTGTTCGTCAATATCTCCGTAGCCAAATTCTTCTTCCTCTACTTCACCTTGCAAACATTCAACATCTACATAAGTTTCTGATTGAAGGAAATTCATATCCTCTATTGTTGCAAAATAAACACTTTCACCTTCATCAGTTTCTGTAGATAATTGTAAATACTTAGGAATCCTAATATCATTTTCATGTTCAGTTCTAAATCTAACTTTCAATCTAGATGACATATAGCCATGCATTCTATAACCCTTAGCTCTAAGCTGAGCACGAACATTCTTCCTTTCAGTTGCGTCAATAAGATAGGTTTCTTGAGCGTGTCTATCTTGAGAATATGCTAAAACATCACCAAGATACGACATCAATTCGAGTAAAGTTATCCCTAAATCAGAAGCATGAAAATCTGTCCAGTCGTCAGTCAATACTGGTATTCTTTCAATCAAATCTTTCCTGATAGACTCTGCATCTCTGGTTGTATATGAAATTATTCCTGCATCTCTATCCCTATCTTCAGGCATTAATTACCACCTCACAATCAAAACTCCAACCCTTCTGGATTATAATGATAGGTAAACACTTCTTCCAAATTAGTATTTCTAACACGATAATGTATCCTTGCCGATATTGTATGCTCTCTATGAGGATGAATTTCAGCCCTAACACTTCTAACTACTATTCGTGGCTCCCAAGTTTCCAGTGCTTCCTGAATATAGATAGATATTAAGTCCAGAGTAGCTTCATCCAAAGGTTCAAATACTATGCCATGAATTCGAGAGCCATAATTCGGTCTTAATACTCTTTCACCTTGACGAGTTGAAAGTAAATTAGAAATAGCCTGATTTATTTTATTAACTCCTTCTCTTATTGCAACTCCACCTGATTTACGGGAAAATAAATCAGGATATCGCATTCCTCGACCTATAACTCTATTTAAGGATTCATTATCATGTCCTTCAATATCAAGATATTTATTGTCTCTTACAGGCATTAACTATCACCTCAATTATCTAAACTTACACTGGATTATCTCTATTCTGAATTTTAAATGCTCCTTCAATATCTAGTACTTTATCTTCTTGACCTGTGCCTGTGATTTCAATATCACCATCAGTGATAGAATAAGTTCGATAATACAAAGTTAAACTCACAGTTACAATCTCTGATTCTGAATCTTCTACTTCTGCTATATCAATATCGTATAAAAATCTATTTTCTAAATCTGCCATTATTCACCTCTCTATTCTTCAACAAACTTTTCATCTTCCCCATCCTCCCATGTAGTACCATCAGGTACTGATACAAAAGGTGTAGTTGCAATTCCTTGATGAGGATAAAAGTAAAGAGGATTACCTCTTAAAGTTAAACCTCCTGTAGTTTCATGAGTAATTCCAGTAGTACCTAAATTACTCCTACTAACTACCATTCCTGATTGAACAACTACTAACTTAAGAGAAGGACTCGATGCATCAGCTTCGATATAAACTCTATTATTTAAATTCTTATCCTCAGCCAACAAGAAAAAACCCACACTACCACTTTCAGATTTAAGCTGAGCCACAGACTGTCTATCTTTATCCTTATTTCGAGAAACAATTTCAATTTTTTCTTTCGCATATTCTGCTACAGTTCTAATTAACTGACCTGCTAAATCTTTTATCAGGATTACTGACTTTTGCTGAAAAGAATCCTCCTCGTAGTCAAATTGGTCATTATTATAACAACTTTTATTTTCTCGTTTGAAAGATTTATCCCCAGAACGATTAACATCCTCTTTTATCGGACTTATCATCTTGAATATTTGTCCTGCTCTATCAATTATAGATAAAGATTCTTTCTCATCATCATCGTCAGTAGCGATTGTATGTCCTTTATTAGATTTAAAGAAAACTGATTGACGAGGTTCCTGCTTCTTTGCACTAGGGTCAATATCTATATCCTTAGGTCTCTCATGTTCCCCTTCCGGTACAGTCCATTCTCCAACAGGAATATCATCTTCAGATTCTGGTATTTCCCTGTCACCCGACATTGATTCAGCTAACCATCCCATAGTTCTTGATTTTTCTAAATCTCTATGATATATCCCACCAAAATATATTGGTTTATCTATATCACCTGCTTCAAATGCTACCCATACCCAGCTACCTACTGGCGGGATATGAAATGAACCTGTATCAAATCCTCCTCCAAAAGGACTTGCATATTCAGCCCATGGTAGATATTCTACATGTATAAACTTTTCTGTTAAATTGGGATAACCATGAAGTTGAGGTACTCTGATTTTAACTTTACCTCTGCCATTAGGGTCTTGTCGTAATTCTATTCTACCACGATAAAAACCATTAAGTTTTTCTGTATCTGATATAAGCCCTAAGCCCATTAAATATCCTCCTCAAGTGCCTGTTGAAAATAAACTGCTTTGATTTCTTTTTCTAATTTTTCTGTATTCATATCCCATTCTGATAATTTATTTAATAACCAAATTAATAAATCTCTTTTATTTAAATCTTCTTTATCAAATGTATCTAAAGCTTCTAAAAAAGCATTTATTAAAAATACTGCAAGTTCTTTGTTATCACTATTTAAAATTTTAAATACAAAGAACCCTATAACTACCCCTATAAGTAATATTAATATATTTGATATTGTTAATAATTCTAATATATTAACTAAATTCATTTAATACACCTCCTTAATGCAATTTCGGTATTTCTTCAGGTTTTCTTTCCCAATATACTAATCCTGCTTTTTCATCAGTTTCTTCAAGACCATATAATCTTCTATTAATTTCTTCCTGTTGTTCGGTAACTGATTCTCTAATCATTGTCAAATTTGTAGTGAATTGCCCTTCACTTATTTCATCAACTACTTCCATAACTTGATATATACCCGAAGTAAAATGCATCGTTCCATCAGGTAAATATATATGAAATTCTAAAGTTTCACTATTATCTGCAAAGTGCGGTTTTATTGAACCATCACCAATTATTTCTGCATTAGCTTCATACCTTAAATGGGATGCAACAGATGATAAATTATTCATTCTAGCCTGCATCCATTCCTTACGTGAAGAGCTTGTATCTAATGTTTTTATATAATGATTTTGTGTATGTGCTGAATAAGAACTTCTTTCAATTTCTGAATCAACAGGTTCATCTGCAGCTCTTATAGCATTCATTAGCCCAGTATCAGGGTCTGGATAAAGAGATTCAGGGAAAGAAGCTGCCCTTTCTATACCCTCCACCCCTGCCATTCGTTTTTCTGCGGGTGACATTGATGTTATACCCAATAAGAATTCTACTGAAGAAGGATTCCAACTGATAACATCTGAATTTTCTTTGTTCCATTCAAATACATATAAATGGTCAGGTTCTGGTTTTCTATAATCACCTATATGTTTAAAATATAAAATCTTTTCACTATCATCAACATATACTCTAAAATTATTTGCTAAAGGGTCTAATATATCTTCTTTACGGGCAACAGCTATTTTTGCTAACCTGTGAATAAAGTCCATTGCATCTTCCGTTGATTTTTTAGTTACTATATAACCTTCTTCATCAACAACTTTTTGATATAATATTGCATTCTGTTGTTTGTATCTATTAGCTGTCTTATCAACTATAGGTGTATATCCCATTTCTTCCGCCATATATTCTACTATTTCATGTATAGGTTTACCAGGAAATTCCATAGCTTCATTGTTACTTCTAGCAGCAACAATATTAGAAACACCACTTATGTCTATAATAGCACCAGTTTGGTCAAAAGTTAAATTCCAATCAGTAACAATACATTCAAATTCAGGTGAATCTCTTTCAGGTTCTCTATACCATCCATATTTAAATTTAAGTTTAGGTAAACCTGTTTCTCTCATAGCAAAAGCTAATTGTGCTGAAATTTCTATAGCTGTCCTGTCATATACAGTAATTTCTACATCATTTGCACTATCTAAAGCAGTCCTAGTATGAGTTAAACTTTGAAAATGTTCTGGTGGAATAGGCATTAAATCAAAATCACCAATTGCAGCTTCAACATAAGGTATACCTGGTTGTCTCATAGGTTTTCTTGCCATTAATAAACAACCCCATCTCTACCAAAAATATCTTTCTTAGATGGTATTCTTAAAATAGTACCTCTTTCAAGATAAAAGGGGTCAGTTAAATCATTAGTCAAAGCTATTATCCACCAAAATTTTGCATCTTGATAATATTTGTAAGCTATTAAATCTAACCTATTAACTTCTCCTGATGTAACTTCATGAAACCTGTCATTTTTTGATACAGGTATTTCAGGGAGTTTATATGTTTCATTCACTTTTATCCCTGATTTTAATATTAAAATATCCAAATCACGATAACGAGAAGTTAAATGTTCTGACCTTTTCTTTTTTCTTCTTTCTTTAATCATACTAAACCCCCTCCAAACAAATTCAAATTAATTTTTAAGCATTAGCGGGTTTAATCCTACTAGTACCCATACCACCTTCAATTTCTGAAGCAGAATGCGGAAATTTAAGAGCTTCATTTATTGATAAAGATATATCAGCTTTATAATAAACCTTATTACCATTTGTATCTAAACCATAAGGTTTATTCCATGAAACTGAAACACTGTCACAATAACCTATAATTGCTATAAAATCACCTATTTTCACATAAACTTTAGGTGGTTCAATATAATCTTCATATTCAGGGTATGGGAGAGCCTTTAATCTTTGAATTTTATCTAAATACTGTCCATCTGAATAATCAACATGCATAGGTAAATCCAAACTTATACTTCTAGGCCCTCCCCCACCATAACCAGCATAAGGAGTAGAACGCCCCAATACAGGTATATTATCAAATTGTGCTGAATATTCTTCTGAAATTGTTTCCGGTAATAAAGGAATATCAATCCGAGAACCTGTAGTTAAATTATAAATTACTGACATAATAAATTCTCTGGGAATATGAACCATCTAGTTATCACCTACTTATTACCTATCAAAATTGTGTTGCTCTACCCCTCATATCTCTTACAAAACTATCTTTTTCTTCATCTCTTTTTCTACGTCTTCTTGTTTGACTTTGTTCAGCTATTTCTATTAACCTATCTAGTTTCTTCGTTACCTGTCTAGTGTTATTATCAATTGCACTAACAATATTAGTATCATCAATTAAAACTTTAGCTTGTTTTCTTTCTGGTAATATATTAGTAATTCTTTGTCCTAATTCTTTTAAACCCCAGAATGGTTCTTCTGACCTTTCAAATAACCTGTCTAAAGTTTCTCCTTGTTCTTCACTTATATCTGGGTCAATTAAATCATAAAACCAATCAGTTATTCCAGTATCTCCTGTAGATATATCAGGGAATCTTTTAACTACAGATTCATAAGTTCCTATTAATCTATTAATATAAGCTGGGTCAGTTGCATACCCTCCAGCAAGTAAAGCTGAAGCATATTCTTCAATATCTTCAGCTCCTTCAACTGCATATCTTTCTAATCCTAAAACTTCAGCGAAACGAGTAGCAAAGTCACCTAAACCTTCAAACACTTCAAATCCTGCTGTAATATCAGTTCTAGTACCATCATAAACTTCCCAGGTCGCCATATCTACTGCTGGTCTACCACCAACAGCTTTAATACCTGCCAAATTCCAATAATCAGATAGTTGGGATTTTCCCCATCCTGATTCATGACCCCATTGAGCAGCAATCATACGCCAATCAGTTATTCCTAAATGTTCTGCTACTTTTTTAGCTGCTGGTTTAACTGATTTTACAAAATCTTCAACTCCAGTTCCAAGAGTTGCTCCTGTCATAGTATCAAAATCAGTATCAGGAGAACCTGCAGCAGGACGAGATGTTCCTGTAACAGCTCCAGTTAATGTTCCTACAGCACTACCTACAAAATGACGAATTTTATCCTTATCAAGTTTTCTAAATTCTAATTCTGGTTCTAAAGGTTCTTCTTCTCCTAAATCCAATATTGGAGACCAATTAATTATAGTTCTAAACCAATCAGGTAAGTCCTGATAATCAGGAAAGATGAAGTTTATACCTAAATCCATAGACCTGCCTAAGAAGGACAATATCCCAGAAATTCCCTCTCTTACTGATTCTTTAGGAATTACAGCTTCCCCTCTTTCTAATAAAGCTGGGACTCTATCTCCTCCACCATATCCAGGCACTATACCTCCCTTTTGATAAGCCTGAATTGTACCAACTTCATGAGGGTCTCCCCTTCCAGGTCCTGGAGAACGAAAATCTCTTTCATAATAACCAAATTCATCAGGAAAATCTGCTCCCCATCCTATCAAATCATCTAAAGTTTCAAGCATGCCCATAAACCTTTCTCCTATATTTAACCTGCTACCTATAGCTTCTAAAGTCATCACAATTGGAATAGTTAAAGTAGGATACCTTCCATATTCTTGAAGCCAGTCTACAGTTTCTTCTTCTAATGCTTCTTCTACTGATTCTGATAAATTTCTAATTTCAGTAACAACAATATTTCTAATTACTAAACGAAGTTCTTTCATCGCTGCATGAGCATCATCTTCTCTACTCAAATCTAGAAGGGCTTTACCAATTCCAAAACCTACATCTATTCCTGTATCTATAGCCCAATCAAGAGATTTGACAGATAAATTAATAGCATCACCCAACCCTCTACCTGCAGGGTCACCAAAACTTAATCTTCCTTCTTCATGAGCTCTTTCTAACCTTTCTGAAGTCTTATTAATAAGTTCTGCTTCTATTTGCCTCATATCAGCAATAGTCCATTCAACATCTTCCAATTCTAACCATCCTGATAATCGACCTAAAATCCACCCTTCTCCATCATCAGTTCTTTCTAATTGTATAGAATCTACTATATCTGATATTATACTACCTGGCTCTAAATCTTCTTCTATTGCTTCTTTAGAAATCTTGATTCCCATCAATTCTATTTCAAATTCTTCTTCTTTTAACCTAGTTCTAATACCTTCAAATTGTTCTTGCCACCAAGTTAATGTAAGTGGTTGAGGTAAATTCCATTCTCTAGCTCTAATCCAGCTTCTTAATTCTCCAAACTTTGTTTGCCACCATCCTAATGTTAATGGTTGTGGCCATGAAGCCCAATCAAACCCACTTAACCTTTTTCTAGCTCCTGAAAATCTTTCACGCCACCAAGTTAGAGTTAAAAATGAAGGCAAACTCCATTCTCTAGTTCCAATCCAATTTCTAAACTCTCCAAATTTATTACTCCACCAACCAATAGTAAGAGGTTGTGGCCATGTTAACCAGTCATCACCCTGCATCTTTTTTCTAGCACCAGTAAATAATCCCTTCCACCAAGTCAAAGTAAGTGGTTTTGGTAAAGACCATTCACCATCTCTAATTTCTCTAAATTTAGAACGCCACCAGTCTAAAGTAAGAGGTTGTGGCCATTCCCACTCGCCACCTTCAAATCTTTCTCTTATACTATCAACTAAACTTCCAAATTTTCCTCCCCACCAACTCAATGTTAAGGGGTCAGGTAATTTCCATTCTCTATCTCTAAGTTTGTCAAATTGTTTTTTCCACCAATCAAGACTAAGAACATCAGGCATTTCCCATTCTCTATCTCTTAATTCTTTAAACCATTTTTTCCAAGTATCTGACTTAAGCCAATCAGGTCTTTCCCAATCCCCTGGTGATGGTAAAATACCATCCTCTCCTACCCAAAAATCAGTAGTTAACCATCTAGGTGCTTCCCATTCTCCTACCGGTAGTATTCCTTCTTCTCCTATCCAAAATTCTTTAGTTAACCATCTAGGTAAAGTCCAATCTCCTGGTGATGGTAAAATACCTTCTTTTCCAATCCAAAAATCCTTAGTTAAAATATCAGCAGGAGATATATCCCAACCTTTAATTTTATTTTGCCAATGTTCTAATGTTAACCATTTAGGCCATGTCCAATCTCCTAAAGATGGTAATATGCCTTCTTTTCCAATCCAAAAATCTTTAGTTAAAATATCAGCAGGAGATATATCCCAATCTTCTATCTTATCACGCCAATAACCAACAGTTAACCTTTCCGGCCATTCTGGCCATTCCCATCCACCTTCAGGCCATGGGTCTACTAAATCCTGTTCTAATGCATAATCATAATGTTCTTCATACATTTCTCTGTGATAATCATCATCTCTACCAAATGGCCATAAACTTCTAATCCAATCAAAAATTCCAGCTATTCTACTTCCTGCTCTTTTAACCCAACCAAATAACCTACCAAATCTATTTTCTAACCAATCTACACCACTACCTATTCTATCAGTCATTCCTTCAAACCTATCACCCATAAATTCTGTTATATCTTCCCATCTATCTCTAATAACAGTTGTACCAGCTATAATCCCTAAAACAATCCAACCCTTCGGTCCAAGAAACACAGATATAGACTTAAGTGATGCACCAATTTTAGGTAGTAATATAGATAACATTGTCCATTCAGCTAATCCTAAATCATACTGTTCAATTTCAAACATAACATTCCTAATAAGAGGCATTTGTTTCGCAGTTTCTATTGTATAATTTTTCACCTGTTCTATTACAGGTGAAAATCCTTTCATATTCTGAATGAAATCTTCAGTAGCACCTTCAGCATCTAATGCTAATTCATTCATTTCGTGAAAATGAGGTATTAATTCCTGAAATGCCATTGAACCTTCTACTTCAACTTGTTGTACTAATTCCTGTACTAATTCACTGCTCATTCCTAACTGGTCTAATAGTAATTCTAAATTACCTTCACGAGCAGCCCTTTCAAATGTCTGTCCTATTCTTTCTAAAGCTTCCATAGCAGGTAAATAATCTCCTCTTCTCATTGCTTCTCTAACAGCTTCAATATCTGCACCTAAATACTGTTGTGCTAAACCTGCAGGGTCTGCTCTTAAAAACATATCAAGAAGAAATTCTTGTGCTACACCTACATCCATTCCTGATTCTGCTACTGCTGCTAATACTGGAGGTAACCCTTCAAGAACAGCTGTATATTCTTCACCAGCTAAACCCGCTCTTCTTAAATGAGGTTCCATCTGTTCAAACATCTGCCAACCTTCTTCTTGTATATCCCATGTAACTTGTGATGCTCTACTTAAATAATCTAATCTTTCAGAAAAATTAGTTATTGCTGCTCCAGCTTCTTCATCTAAAGCATCCCAAGACCTAACAATAGCTTCATATGGTACATCAGCTGCAGCTTCATGTAACATACTTATTTCTGTTAATCTTATACCATATTCCTGTAATGAATCCATATCCCCCATATAACCCATCTGTATCATTTGGTCTATAGCATCTGTAACAGCATCTTCAGTCAGTTCTGCTTGAACTCTCCATCCTTCATATCCCTCTCTCCATTCACCTATTCTGTCTAATAAAGGTATTCTAAAAGTTTCCATATATTCTTCTCTAGATAAACCTAACATCTCTCTTGTTTTTATATGTTGTTCACGCATCTTTTCTTCTTCTTCTGCCATTGTACCTGCTATACCTTTTACTTCTGAAAATGTAGCTAAACCCACAATATTTTCTTCAAGCCAATCAAAAACTCCACCAAAAGCAGACTTCATCTCATCAGCTTGATTTCCTGCTTCATCACCTACAACTTTTAAAGCATCAACAGCTGTTTCTTCATGTTCTTCCCATCCTTCTACCCTTTCTTCTTCTATTTCTTCAAATTCTTCTCTAAATTCTTCTAACATTTCTACTAAATCTTCTTCTAAAAATTCACTTGACTTCTTACCAATACCTTCATCAATAAACTTATCTCCATAAAATTTAACGAACTCTTCAGCTGAACCTTCAAATTCTGCGAAGTCACCTTTTATAGACAACATTGTTTCTTCAGAAAACATATCTGAAATATCTTCTCCAAATCTACCACTCTTTGAAATTTTATCTGTCAAATCTTTAATATCTTCAGATAAATCAGAAGAAAAATCCATCTTTTTCATCTTATCTGTCAGTTTCATAGAATCTCTAAAAAATCTTACCATTCTTTGAGGTCTAACTCTTCTATAAAATCTTTCAGTTTCTTTATGCATACCCTCCAGAGGAGAGGTTACCCTACGCATTGTTTCTAAACCAGCTTGAAAACTACCTATCGCTTGGCTCATCAATTTTGCTTGGTCATCAATCATTGTTGTTGCCTCCCCTCCGTGGGTATGGATTATCATGACTAATATCATTATCATTATCAGTATTTCCTGTATTAGCATTGTTATATTTTTCTGCTTCTTTTTCTTTTTGTTTGGCTAGTCTTTCATACATATACCTTCGTTCCATTTGTGGCATTTCTTCAACTGCTTCATAGTTGAAGTTTCCATAATAAACCAAATCAAATTCTTGGTTCATCACTTTTTTCCAGTTGTTTCTACGTATTCTTTGTCCTTCTTTAGTCGTCGAAGGAGGGACGAAAAAATTCAGGAGTTAACGGCATAACAAATTCTAAGTCAGCACCACATCTAACATTATTACATTTCCTATAGACAGTAGGGTCATATCCAATCTGAATATCCCTTACTTTATGCCAGAAATAAGCACTATCTCTACCATGTAATCCATCTTCTACATATAATTCTACCTGTGCTTTATCAACTTCTTCACCATTAATATGAGAAATATATTTTTTCATCCTTATTTCCATTGTTGGGTCACCCTTCATATTAGGAAAACTTCTTATCTTCCTTTGGGCTTCCTTATCAACATCTTTTATATCTTTACCTCTTAATAACTTTATACCAATTTCATCTTCTGAAACAGGTAAGGTAAAGAATACAGGTTCAGTAAAATCATCTTCTAATTCATATACTGTAAATTCATTTTCAAAATCAATCCTATAAGTATTCTTAGTGCCACATTCTGGACAGGTATGTTCTACTTTATATTCAGAGCCATAAGTATGTGCACGTAGTTTAACTAAAAGATAATAAGTATCAGATATAACTAAATCTTCAATATTAATATCCTTCGGTTCAGTAATACATTCCTGTACTAATTCATACATAAAGTTTTCATTACTTTGAGAATAAATCAGTTTTTCTTCCTTAGTTGTGATATTTCTTATCTTAACAACAGCAGGAATGTCTTCATAAATTATACCTCTTGTTGGTAAATGAACATCTAATTCATAATGTTTAGCCATAAATCTATCTCCTCCTCTGTAATTTTAAACTATCATTCATTTTTAATTAATTATTAAGAAGTACCTATAATATAAGCCTGGTCAACAGAAAGTGTCATTGAAATTGTCAGTGCATCACTACCATCATAATTCAAATCACCAAAACTGACAGATGTAGGCCAAGTTCCTTTAAGTCTCCAAGCTCTTTTAACATCGCCTGATGGAGAATAGATATAAAGGACACCATCTCTTTTATAATCTGCTGCCCATCCTAAATCACCAGTATGTTGGTTATATACTTCCATTCTCCATTCTTCAATTATTGTCTGTAAGTCAGGTTCAATAAAGTCTTTAACTTCTACATCAATATTGTCTACTGTTACAGCTCCAGCGACCTTAACATTAGTGTTACCATATGATAATTCTATCTGGTCAACATTAATAGTAGGTAATGAAGAACTGTTAACAGCAAAAGTCAAATCTGTTCCGCCTACATTTATTATTTGAACTTCAAAATGGTTAGTTCTTTGTACTTCATATGCGGTTGTGTTCGACATGTGCATCGCGTCAAACGGTTGACGTATTTGTGCCATTATCTAAAACCTCCTTAATCTTATATTAATTTAAGCTAAATACTCTTCAATTTC
>LKMJ01004222.1_pt1 | contig 13477 bp, 12 predicted proteins | sample 643391 | NCBI WGS metagenome assembly LKMJ01 (sample SAMN04112250, study PRJNA286221) | soda lake metagenome | biome: soda lake; feature: Kulunda Steppe; material: water; isolation source: sample PL-Br10 brine of Picturesque Lake | place: Russia: Kulunda steppe | collected 2010-07
CGGTCTGTGAGGTCGCCCCGTTCGAGATCCGCGAACGCGCACCAACCCGGATCGGCGCGCGGATGGGTCGACCCGAAAAATCCGAAAAGCGGGACCTCTCGCCGGCGGTCCACACACTCTTTCCGATCACTGAAGCCGGCGGCAACCAGCGGGATGTCGCCGAGGCCGCCCGGACGATGGATGACCGTGGCCGACGCGGAATCCTCAACATGCGGATCGGCCAGCGGCTGTGTCCCGACTGTGACACCCACACGTACAAATCGCAGTGTCCCGACTGCGCGAGTCATACCGAGCCGCATTTCGAATGCGAAGAGTGCGAAGTCGTCTGCGAACCCGACGAGGCCGGTCGCGTCGAATGCCCCCGCTGTGAGCGCGAGGTTGATGCCGCCGGCTGGCAGGAGGTCGACCTCCGAACCGAGTACCGCGGCGCGCTTGAGTCGATTTCCGAACGCGAAGGCAACTTCCAGATTCTCAAAGGTGTCAAGGGACTTACCTCCGCGAACAAAACGCCCGAGGCGATGGAAAAGGGCATTCTCCGGTCGAAACACGGCGTGTCGTCGTTCAAAGACGGCACCGTCCGCTACGACATGACCGACCTGCCCGTGACAGCGGTCAAACCCGAAGAGCTCGATGTGACCGTCGATCACTTCCGTGCGCTCGGCTATGAAACCGATATCGACGGTGACCCACTCAAGCACGACGATCAGCTCATCGAACTCAAGGTCCAGGATATCGTGCTGTCGGATGGCGCAGCCGAGCACATGATCAAGACGGCGAACTTCGTCGACGACCTGTTAGAGCGATTTTACGGCCAGCCCGCGTTTTACGAAATCGAGGACCGAGACGACCTGATCGGCGAGCTCGTTTTCGGGATGGCCCCCCACACAAGTGCCGCAGTTGTCGGTTGTGTGATAGGATTCACGAGTGCGGCCGTCGGATACGCACATCCGTACTTTCACGCCGCAAAGCGCCGGAATTGCGATGGTGACGAAGACTGCGTCATGCTGCTAATGGACGGCCTTTTGAACTTTAGCCGACAGTTCTTGCCGGACAAACGCGGCGGTCGGATGGACGCCCCACTCGTGATGTCCTCGCGGATCGATCCCGCCGAGATCGACGACGAGGCGCACAATATGGACATCGTCCGCAGCTATCCACGCGAGTTCTACGAGGCGACCCTCGAGATGGCCGATCCCGAATCGATCGACATCAAAACGGGCGAGGATACCCTCGGGACCGAAAACCAGTATCGTGGCTTCGAGCACACCCACGACACCACGAATATCCATATGGGGCCGAGTCTGTCGGCCTACAAAACGCTCGGATCAATGATGGACAAGATGGATGCCCAGCTCGAACTGGCTCGCAAGCTACGGGCGGTCGACGAAACCGACGTTGCCGAGCGGGTCATCGAGTACCACTTTTTGCCCGACCTGATCGGGAACCTGCGGGCGTTTTCGCGGCAGAAAACCCGGTGTCTCGACTGCGGTGAAAAGTACCGCCGGATGCCGTTGTCCGGCGACTGCCGCGAGTGTGGCGGCCGAGTGAATCTGACAGTGCATCAGGGATCGGTCAACAAGTACATGGATACCGCAATCGAGGTTGCAGACCGGTTTGGCTGCCGAGAGTACACCAAACAACGGCTGGCGATTCTCGAACGGTCGCTCGAATCGGTGTTCGAAAACGACAAAAACAAACAGAGCGGGATTGCAGACTTCATGTAACCGGCTGTTGCCGACTCGGAGAGTCAGACAATGAGACGCGTTGACACACTTATGGGCTGACTCGACGTATGCCACGGTATGAGTGGAACCGATCAAACCGCACAGACTGGTGAGTCGATCACAGGCCCTGCCCTGGGTGAAACAGTATATACTGCTGATGGTGAGCCACTCGGGACGGTCAGTAATATCACTGAGACCGGCTTTTTTGTCTCTGTTGAGACAACTGTGGAGCACCGAACCGCCGCCCAACGCTCAACTAGTGGTGAGTTTGGCGAAGCATACCTGATGTGGCGCTGTATGGAATGTGGAGAAATGGGTGAGATCGAAACGCTTCCAGAGCAGTGTCCGAACTGCGACGCACCGCGAGAGGATCTCTACTACTGGACAGAAGACTAGCTCAAAAAACCGAGAGGCGAACAGCCAGCCGGGCAAGGCACGGAAACTCGCGGTATTTTTGTCCTGAGGCGAGCGAGAGCATCCATGAACATCGTCGTGTTCGGAGCCGGAAGCCTCGGGAGTCTCATCGGCGGCCTGTTGGCACGAACCCACGATGTGACGCTTGTTGGTCGACCGGCGCATATGACGGCGATAGACGACACTGGATTACTGATCAGCGGCGACCTCGAAACGCGAGTCCATCCCGAGACGACGACTGACGGGACGGAGTTGCGCGCACACATCGCACTCGTGACCGTCAAAGCCGATGATACCAAAACAGCGGCTGCGTCGCTTGCAACCGGTGAGTTCGATGTCGTCTGCTCGCTGCAAAACGGACTGACCGAGCCACAGCTGCGAGCCGAACTCGACGCGCCCGTCCTCGCGGGAACGACAACCTATGGCGCACGGCTACGCGAGCCCGGACATGTCGCCTGTACTGGAATCGGGACCGTAACCGTTGGAGACGACCTCGAACGAGACGGGACGACCAGCCGACCCGATGCGACGGCGGCCGCCGAAACAGTCGGCCACGCGTTTCGAGCAGCCGGCATCGAGACCCTTGTTGCCGACGACATGGCGCACCGGCAGTGGAGAAAGCTCGCCGTCAATGCCGCAATCAACTCGATTACGGCGCTGACGCGGCTACCAAATGGTGCCGTCGTCGAGGAACCACTCTGGTCGGTTGCCCGCGCGGCCGCACGCGAGACGGCACAGGTAGCCCGCCGGACGGGCGTCTCGCTGTCGGATGAAGTGGCGGTCACCGCCGTGAAATCGGTTTGCGAAACGACGGAAGCCAACGAGTCGTCGATGTTACAAGACGTTGCAGCCGGGCGAGAAACCGAAATCGACGCCATCAACGGCGTCGTTGTCGAGCGCGCTGAGACACTCGGTGTCGACGTACCAACAAATCAGCTACTGCATCGGCTGGTCAGCGGAATTGAGAACGACGACGAAAAAAGTCAACCAACAGCCGGAAGCGACCTCAGCACCACTCGGTGAGAACCGGCGCGTCGGTCTCCTGTACCGACAGCCAGGCCCCGTCGCGGCTGATATCCGCGATAATATAGGATGGTCGGCTAGCAGAGCAGTCAACCGAGGCCATGATCTCGGTGTCCGACACGTCCGCGACAGGTGTGTGGTCCTGTGGCATGGTTCACAGTCACATCCTCAAGTAGTTAAACATATCGAAAGAAAACGTAGAATAGCCGAAACACCGGCTTCGAATAATACAAGCGGCTGGCCGACGGTAGACCGGAGTATGCACGTAGCCGATGCGATGACATCTCGGGACGAACTGGTAACCGTCGAGTTGCCCGGAACCCGCGACGACGTTTTAGCATACCTCCAGGATCACGGCTTTTCGTCGGTTCCAGTCGTCAAAGAGACCGACGGAGTCGAGGTATACCGTGGGCTCGTCTCCCGAGACGACCTAATCGAACGGCCCGACGAAGACCAACTCGCACTGCTTATGCGTGAGGTGCCGACGATCCACCCCGACGCCGATATCCACGATGTGGCCGAACTAATGGCAAGTGAACACGCCCGCCGGATTCCGGTTGTCGACGGCGACGACGAAAACGAACTGGTCGGCATCATCACCGTCACTGATGTAATTCGGGCGATTGCTCGCGGTGAGGTTGACGGCGAAACGGAGGTCGGCGAGTTGGCGACCGCTGAGATCAACACGACCTATGTCGAAACACCGCTGACGGTTGCCGAACGCGAAATCTATTACGCGAACGTTCCCTACACGGTCGTTCTCGACGATGACGGCGAGATGACCGGCATGCTGACCGAAGTCGACATCGTCGAAATCGCCCGCGTTGTCGAAGGCGAAGACGACACCGGTGAGTCAATCGCCGAACAGGACTCCGAGTGGGCCTGGGAGGGAATCAAAGCCGTCGGCAACCGGTACTTCCCGACCCGAAACGTCGAGATTCCCGCCGAACCGGTCGCCGAAGTCATGACGAGCGATGTCGTCACGATCGGGAAGACAAAAACCGCCAAAGCGGCTGCCCAAGCGATGATCACAAACGACATCGAACAGATTCCACTGCTCTCGGCTGGCGAACTCGTCGGTATCGTCCGCGATCTCGACCTGCTGGAGGGTGTCTGATGGCCGACCAACAAGACCTGATGGAGCTTGCCAAACGTCGGGGCTTTTTTTTCGGCTCGAACGGTGCCTACGGTGGTACCGCAGGCTTCTACACGTTCGGTCCCGAGGGCGCGTCACTCAAGCACAACGTTGAGGCCGCCTGGCGTGACCAGTTCACCCTCCGACTCGGCAACGACGAAATCGAAGCCCCGACGATCATGCCCGAAGCCGTTTTCGAGGCCTCGGGCCATCTCGATGGCTTCGACGATATGCTCGTCGAGTGTGCTGAATGTGGCGCAAGCCACCGCGCAGACCACCTAATTGAGGATGCTGTCAACGACATCGAAGACGCCGAGGCGCTCGGCATCGAACGCGTCGGCGAACTCATCGCTGAGCACGACCTTGCCTGTCCGGCCTGTGGGGCCTCGCTCGCGGGCGAACCCGTCGAGGATTTCAACCTCATGTTCGAGACCTCGATCGGCCCCGGTTCGGGCCAGCCGGGCTACATGCGACCCGAAACGGCGCAAGGAATCTTCGTCGAGTTCCCCCGACTCAAGGAGTACGCCCGCGGTCAGTTGCCCTTCGGTGTCACCCAGATCGGCACCGCCTACCGCAACGAGATCAGTCCCCGCCGCGGGATTATTCGCGTCCGTGAGTTCACACAAGCGGAGTTAGAACAGTTCATCGATCCCGAGGAGGACGAACCGCCACTCGGTGAGGTCGACGACGTCGAGGTCACCCTCTATCCGGCCACTGAACAGCACGCCGACGATGGTGAATATATCGAGACAACCATCGGCGAGGCCGTCGACGAGGGCATAATCGGCTCGCCGTGGGTCGCGTACTTCCTCGGCATCGCCCAGGGCTGGTACGAACGGGTCGGCGTCGACATGGATCGGTTCCGGTTCCGCCAGCATCTCGCTGGCGAACGCGCGCATTACGCTGCCGACTGCTGGGACGCCGAAAGCGAAATCGGCGGCAACTGGATCGAAATTGCTGGCTTCGCCTACCGTGGTGATTACGACCTGACGAAACACGGTGAGTACTCCGAAGATCGCTTTACCGTCTTCAAACGCTACGACGAGCCGATTACGGTCGAAAAGGCCGTCGTCGACCCCGATATGTCGGCGCTCGGCCCCGAGTTTGGCGGCGCAGCCGCCGGAATTGCCGAGGCGCTGCAGGACCTCGCAGAACGAAACCCCGACGCCTTTGATCAGGACGAGGTGACTGTCGAGGCCAACGGCGAGGAGTACACCGTCGACACCGAGATTGCCAACTTCGCCATCGAAGAACAGACCGAGTCGGGCGAACACATCACGCCCCACGTCGTCGAGCCCTCGTTCGGTGTCGGCCGGACCGTCTACACGCTGCTCGAACACGGCTACAGTGAGGATGAGGTCGACGGCGAAACACGGAGTTACCTCTCGCTCGCGCCTGAAATCGCCCCGACAAACGTCGCCGTCTTCCCGCTTGTGAGCAATGACGATGCGTTGGTCGCGGTTGCAACCGACGTTTCGCAGGCACTTCGGCAGGCCGGGATCTCCGTCTCGTATGACGATTCGGGCTCGATCGGGCGGCGGTACCGTCGACAGGACGAGGTCGGGACGCCCTTCTGTGTCACCGTCGACCAAGACGGACTGGAAGGCAACGACGAAGACACCGTCACGCTCCGCGAACGCGACTCGGCCGCCCAGATCCGGATTCCGGTTGCCGAGCTGGCCGACGAGTTGGAAGCGATTTTTTCGGGTGAACAGACCTTTGGCGATCTCAGCAGCCGGTACGGCGATGTCGAAACTGATGTGACGACGGCGTGAGCAGCACCACGTAATGAGTGAATACGGGCGACGGGCCGTTCACGCCAGCGGCGTTGGCATGCCGCTGTTGTATCTGCTCGGGCTAGCGAGTTGGACCCAGCTCCGGTATCTGATGATTTTCATCACTGCAGTCGTCTTCATTCTCGAATTTCTCCGGCTCGTCGTCGGCCTCAACCACTGGATCTACGACGAGTTGACACGGGAGTACGAACAGGACAGCGTCGCGGGCTATGCGTACTACATGGTCAGTATGACCACCGTCGCACTGCTGTTCGGGCCGGTCGTAACGATTCCGGCGATTTTGATGCTCGCGCTGGGAGATCCATTCAGTGGAATGTTGGGAGAAAACGGGGCCCACGAGCACAAACGGCCGGCCGTGATCGGGGCAACTGCTGGATTCTGTTTCCTGCTTGCCGCCCCGTTTACGATTCCGTGGGCAGGCGTTGCAGTGGGAGCCGCCGCAGCGGCTATCGGCGCGCTCTGTGGGGCGATTGCTGACGGCGTCAAGCCGATTATTCGCGGGGTTGCCGTCGACGACAACCTCACCATTCCGCCCGTGGCAGCGCTCGGCATTGCCGGGACGCTCTGGGTGCTCGGTGTCGACACGGGCTTCGATCCAATTGGATTCTAATCGTCCGATTGTTTGTGTTGGCTGTGCCCAAATCACACACGAACCGGATCACGTAATCGTTTTGTAGCAGACCTCGAATATAGCTACCAATGACAGCGGTTCGTCGCTCAGGTTCGCCGTTGAATCACGAGCGACGGCTGCGGCGACGGCGACTACCGCGAGCGGGGCGGCCACACGTGGCCGACCTCGCCTCGTTTCGACGGCTCGGCCAGTAGGCTGACGCTGGTTTGGCCGACGATTCGTTTTTCCGTATCTCCGCTTTTCGGGTGCGTAGCCTGCTCGCTGTGACTATTTTCGAAAAATAGAAACGCTGAATTTAAGTCCCATACCCCGCTTTGTGTTCCTAATGACAAAGCGCGTGGCACTGGCGTTCAGTGGCGGTCTCGATACGACCGTCTGTGTGCCGGTTCTCGAAGAGGAGTACGGATACGACGAAGTAATCGGCGTCACCGTCGACGTCGGCCAGCCGGCCGAAGAGTTCGACGAGGCCCGAGAAACTGCCGAAGCGCTCGATCTCGAACACCACGTTGTCGACGCGAAAAACGAGTTCGCCGACCTCTGTTTCGACGCGGTTCGCGCAAATGCAGATTATCAGGGCTACCCGCTCGGGACGGCACTCGCCCGCCCCGTGATCGCCAAAGCGATCCTCCGTGTTGCGAAAGAACAGGGCTGTGACGGGATTGCCCACGGCTGTACCGGCAAAGGCAACGACCAGCTCCGATTCGAAGCCGTCTGGCGCGCCTCGGATCTCGAAGTCATCGCGCCCGTCCGCGAGATGGGGATGACCCGCAACTGGGAAATCGAATATGCCGCCGAGCGCGACCTCCCTGTGCAGGCCGGTAACGACGGCGTCTGGTCGATTGATACCAATCTCTGGAGCCGTTCGATCGAGGGCGGCAAACTCGAAGAGCCGAGCTACGTCCCCGGCGAGGAAATCTACGAGTGGACGACCGCGCCGACCGGCGAGACCGAAGAGATTGAACTCGAATTCGATCAGGGGTATCCGGTCGCCCTCAACGGCGAGGAGATGGAACCGGTCGCACTCATCGAGGAACTCAACGAACTGGCGGGTTCCTACGGCGTCGGCCGCACCGACTCGATGGAAGATCGTATGCTCGGACTCAAAGTCCGCGAAAACTACGAACACCCCGCGGCAACGACGCTTTTGAACGCCCACAAGGGCCTCGAAGGACTCGTCCTCACCAAAGAAGAACGCGACTTCAAAATGCAGGTCGACGCCGAGTGGAGCCAGAAAGGCTACGAAGGCCTCGTCGACGGCCCACTCGTCGCCGCACTGGAAGGCTTCATCGCCGAGACCCAGAGTAAGGTCACGGGAACCGTCACGATCCGGTTTGAAGGCGGGCAGGCCCGCGTCGTCGGTCGTGAAAGCCCATATGCGGTGTACTCCGCGGATGCGGCCTCCTTTAACACCGAGACCGTCGGCAAAATCACCCAGGAGGACGCCACGGGCGTCGCTAAATACCACGGCTATCAGGATCGTATCGCCGCACAAGCGAAACACGCAGCCGACGAAGACAGCGAGTAAGCATGACTGACAAGAAGTCGACCGCGGAGCCAACCGCAGACGCGGAGGACGGAGAAACCGTTGTCCGTCGTGACCGATTTAGTGGCGGCCCCGCCCGCGACTTCTTATCAAGTCTCGCGGGCGACGAACGCATTTTTGCGGCCGATCTCGCCGTCGACCGCGCGCACGTGATCATGCTTGCTGAACAGGAGATTATCAGCGATGAAGAAGTCGGATCCATTCTCGGTGCACTCGCCGAGGTTGAGCAAGCAGGCCATGGCGCGCTCCCCGATGGCGAAGACGTTCACGAGGCGATTGAGTCCGCTGTGATCGACCGCGTCGGACCCGACGGCGGTAAAATGCACACCGCTCGGAGCCGCAACGACGAGGTCGCCGCCTGCATCCGCTACCGACTCCGTGCTGACTTACTCGATGCCATCGAGTCGACGCTCGCACTCCGTGAGGCACTGATTGTGGCGGCGAACGAGCACACCGAGACGGTCATGCCGGGGTACACACACCTGCAGCCGGCCCAGCCGATCACAGTCGGCCACTATCTCATGTCGTATGCGTCGACGGTCGCCCGCGACACTGCACGCCTGGTCGATGCTTACGACCGAACCAACGAATCACCGCTCGGTGGGGCCGCCTTCTCGGGAACACCGTTTGATATCAACCGAGAGCGAACGGCTGAACTGCTCGGTTTTAACGGGGCGGTCGAAAACTCGATGGACGCCTCCTCAGCGCGCGACTTTCTGGCAGAGTCGACCGCGGCACTGGCGATTCACGCGACAACGCTCTCGGGACTGGCCGAGGATATCATCATTTTCGCCAACAAGGGCTACATCGATCTGTCGGACGACTACAGTTCGACCTCCTCGATCATGCCCCAGAAGAAAAATCCCGATACGCTCGAACTCACCCGCGCGGTCGCCGGCGACGCTATCGGCGAGCTAACCGGGTTGTTGACGACGCTGAAAGGGTTGCCGCGAGCGTATAACCGTGACCTTCAGCGGGCACACCCCCACACGTTCCGTGCAGTCGACGCCGTCGTTGAGGCCTCGTCGATTGCGGCTGGTGCGGTGGCAACCGCGACATGGGACGAAGAGAAACTGGCCGAGGAAGCCGGAGCGGGCTTTTCGACGGCGACCGGCATTGCCGACCTGTTGGCGATGGCGGGGCTGCCGTTTCGTACGGCCCACGAGGTCGTCGCCCACGCGGCCGAGAAAGCCGAAACAACCCACCAGGCGGTGTCGGTCGACCTGCTCGATACGGCGACCGAAGCCGTCCTCGGCGAGTCGCTGTTCGAGTACGTGAGCGAGGAGCGCGTCGACAAGGCGCTCGATCCCGCCGAGAGTGTCGCGAGCCGAGATTCGGTTGGCGGTCCCACCCCGGAAGCGGTCGTTGGGTCGATCACCCGCGCACGCGAGCAGCTCGCTGCCGACGCCGACGCGCTCAGCGAACGGCTGTCGGCGCTCGAAACCGCCGAGGACCAGTTACACGAGGAGGTCGACCGCTATGTGTGAGACGAACCAACAGCAACGCGTGCTGCGGCGGCGACTCTGGTGCCAGCAGGCATCCCGACGGCGGCGGCCCCTTTCCGGGGCACATAGACCAACATGAAATTCAGCCGAGAATTTCCGCGAAGCGACGAAACGCACTAATTCACCCGTAGTAGCCACGCTATTTTCTGTAAACTTTCGGACAAGTTCGATGTGTTTAAGTATATACGTTGGAAAGAAGGGAGTACATACATGACCGAAGCAGAATGCCCGGAATGTGGCGCAACGGTGTCGCTACACGACGACCTCGAAGTTGGAGAGATCATCGACTGTGGAACCTGTGGTGCCGAACTCGAAGTCATCGCCGTCGACCCACCAGTGCTCGAGCCAGCGCCCGAACTCGAAGAGGACTGGGGCGAGTAAGTCACCCGATTGTTAACTACCACCTCGCCCAGTGACGGTTTTGGGCCACACATTACCACTCATATGAAAGTCGGGATTTGTTATTCGCGGATTCGCCAAGATGAAAAGCTGCTGCTCAACGAGCTGCGAGACCGCGGCCACGAGATCGAAAAAATCGATGTTCGAAAACACCAGTTCGGACTCGACGAGACGTCAGTCGACATCGATGGCCTCGATATCGTCGTCGACCGTTGTCTGTCGACCAGCCGGTCGCTCTACGTCACGCAGTTCATCGAGCACTACGGTATCCCGGTCGTCAACAGCGCCGAGACGGCCGACATCTGTGCGGATAAGGCGAAAAACAGTCTCGCGCTCAACGAAAGCGGCGTCCCAACGCCGAAGACGACGGTTGCCTTTACCACCGATTCGGCGATGGAGGCAATCGAGGCGTTCGGCTACCCCTGCGTGCTGAAACCAGTCGTGGGGTCGTGGGGCCGGCTCATGGCGAAAATCGACTCCAAAAGCGCTGCCGAAGCGATTTTGGAGCACAAATCGGTGCTTGGCCATTACGAACACAAGGTATTCTACATTCAGGAGTTCGTCGACAAGCCCGGCCGCGACATTCGCGTGTTAGCCACGGATGGCGAGCCGGTTGCGGCAATGACCCGAAGTTCCGAGCACTGGCTGACAAACGCTGCAAAAGGCGGCGAAACCGACGGCTTCGAACTCGATGAGACAGCGCTCGAACTCGTCGAGAAAGCCAGCGAGGCGGTCGGCGGCGGGCTCCTCGGGGTTGACCTGATGGAAGTCGGTGGTCCCGAAAGCGGCGAATACACCGTCCACGAGGTCAACCACACCGTCGAATTCAAAGCCCTCGATAGCTGTGTCGAGACCGACGTTCCCGCCGCGGTTGTCGACTGGCTCGAATCGAAAGCTACTGACTCCCCGGAAAACGTTACCACAGCATGAAAAACGAGACGTACACCGCGACCGTTATCGGCGGCACCGGCTTTACCGGCGGGGAACTGCTCCGCCTGCTCGCTGGGCATCCGAATTTCGAGATCGCCCAAGCAACAAGCCGGTCGAAAGCCAACAAAACGGTCGGCCACTCCCATCCGAATCTTCGCGAACAGGATCTGCGTTTTAGTGCACCCGATGATCTCAAATCGGTTGACGTCATCTTCGCAGCGACGCCACACGGCGTCTCGATGGAGCAGATCGACACCTTCTACGAGCACGCTGATACCGTCGTCGACCTCTCTGCTGATTTCCGGCTGAACACGGCTGAACAGTACGAGGAGTGGTACGACGGCCACAGCGCGCCCGAATACCTCGACAAGAGCGTCTATGCGCTTCCCGAGCTAACCCGCGAGGAGCTTCCCGGTGCCGACCTGATTGCGAGTGGCGGCTGTAACGCCACCTCGACCATCCTTGGGCTCAAACCGCTTTTTGACGCCGAGATTCTCGACGGCAGCGAACAGATCGTCGTCGACGTCAAAGTCGGCTCCTCGGAGGGTGGCGCAGGCGGCGGACCGGCCTCGAGCCATCCCGAGCGGTCAGCGGTTGTGCGTCCCTACGCGCCAATCTCGCACCGCCATGAGGCCGAAATCGAACAGTTCCTCGGTGTCTCGGTGTCGTTTACCGTTCACGCGGTCGATATGATCCGTGGCTCGTCGGCGACCTGTCACGTCTTCCCGAACGCGCCGGTTTCGAAAGGCGACCTCTGGAAGGCCTACCGTGGGAGCTACGAGGACGAGCCGTTCATGCGCCTGGTCGCCGGCGGCGGTGGCGTCTACCGCTATCCGGAGCCAAAGGCAGTCGCCGGAACTAACATGGGCGAAGTCGGCTTCGAACTCGACCCCTCGAACAAGCGAATTGTGGCCTTTTCGGCCATCGACAACATGATGAAAGGCTCGGCCGGGCAGGCGATTCACGGCACGAACGTTGCGCTCGGCCTCGAGGAAACCGCAGGCCTCGACTTCATGGGTCTGCACCCAGTGGGCGCACCATAGCCCGCTCGATTGTTTTCACTATGACCGGATACGATATTTCACCCGCGCGCGCCGCTTGCATTCGTGAGCGCAGCGCAAACGACCCGTCGACCGAATCGGCCGCCAGAGCGGCGAACCAGTACATCACGGATGGTGGCCGAGCGCCGCCGGTCGTGGTGAAAATCGGCGGCGCAAAAGCCGTCGATCCCGAGGGCGCAGTCGGCGACATCGCCGCACTCGTCGACGATGGCAGAGATGTCATCGTCGTCCACGGCGGCTCGACCGCGGTCGACGAAACGCTCGAACGGATGGGCATCGAGCCGACGTATGTCGAAACGCCGGGCGGTGTCACCGGCCGCTTTACCGACGAGGAAACCATTGAGGTCTTCGAGATGGTGATGGCCGGTAAGCTCAACACCGAGCTGACCACGCTCTTTCGTAACGCGGGCGTTGACGCGCTCGGTCTCTCTGGGGTCGACGGCGGCCTGCTTACCGGACCCCGGAAATCCGCGGTTCGCGTCCTGGAGGACGGCAAAAAGAAGATCAAGCGCGGAGACCATTCGGGCAAGATCACCGCGGTCAACACTGACCTGCTCGATTCGTTGCTTTCGGATGGCTATACACCGGTTGTGAGCGTTCCGATGCTCGGCGAGAACAAAGACGGGTCGGTCACGCCAGTCAACGCCGACGCCGACCGCTCTGCAGCAGCGATTGCGGGCGCACTCGGCGGCGAACTCGTTATGCTGACCGACGTGACCGGCATCTACGCCGACCCCGATGATCCATCGACGCTCATCGAGTCCGCAACGACACCCGAGGAACTGGCGGCCGTGAAATCGGCCGCAGAAGGATTTATGACAAAGAAAGTGATGGCAGCGACCGAAGCACTGGAGGGCGGCTCTCCGACGGTTTACATCGGGGATGCAAACAGCGACACACCGGTCTCCGGTGCGCTCGATGGAACCGGAACGACGATTCAACACAGTGTGCTTGCAGCCGACAACACGGACGAGACAACCACACAGGAGACAAACCAATGAGCGGCTTTGTGTTTTCGGAAAAACCGATCGAAATCGTCGACGGCGACGGTGCCTCGGTCACCGACAGCAATGGAACCGAGTATCTGGACATGGGTGCGAGCTACGCCTGCGTCCCCCTGGGTCACGGCCACGAGGCCGTCCAGGAGGCCGTCAGCGACCAGCTCTCGAAAATAACCTACGTCCAAGCGTCGTACCCGGTTGAGATCAGAACAAAACTGTACGAGTTGCTCGCCGAGACGGCCCCCAGGACCGTCGATAAGGTGTGGCTCTGTAACTCCGGGACGGAAGCCAACGAGGCAGCACTGAAGTTCGCTC
>LKMJ01004223.1_pt1 | contig 13476 bp, 8 predicted proteins | sample 643391 | NCBI WGS metagenome assembly LKMJ01 (sample SAMN04112250, study PRJNA286221) | soda lake metagenome | biome: soda lake; feature: Kulunda Steppe; material: water; isolation source: sample PL-Br10 brine of Picturesque Lake | place: Russia: Kulunda steppe | collected 2010-07
CCCAAGCACGCTGGCAGACGCGCGCGATCGCCGCCGCGACCGACGTCGAGCGTGTCAGCATCTACTCGCCCAGTGATTCACGGAAGGCGTGTGCGAGCGACCTCGACGAGCGACTCGAGGCACCCGTCGAGGCAGTCTCGAAACCCGAACACGTCCTCGAGGGGACAGACGTCGTCGTCACCGCCACGACGAGTACCGAACCGGTGTTCGACGGTGACGACCTCGAGACAGGCACGCTCGTCATCGCCGTTGGTGCGTACACGCCAGAGACGCGCGAACTCGACGCCCGAACCATCGACCGAGCCACTCGCGTGTACGCCGACGTTCCCGACGAAGTGGCAACGACGGGCGATTTCTGTGACCACCCAGCGCTCGAGTTGCTCCCGTTTGGCGGCCTCTTCGCAGACGACGGAGCGGTCAGCGGGCGACAGTCTGCCGACGACATTCTGGTCGTGGGCAGCGTTGGCACTGCCGTCCTCGACGCGGCCACCGCAACGGTCGTCCTCGAGCGCGCCTCGACGCAGGGACTCGGCACCCACGTCGATTTGTGACGAGTTACAAACAGTTATTCTCGCGCACCTGCAATACTAGTGTGACTAATTTACATACCATTACTGGTAGCCACGACACTAAAGACAGCGGAGTGTGAGTATCCACCTACCCCCCACTGTTCAATGATCCTGATGGAACCGCTTCGATACCAAAGATCAGAACCACAGAGAGACCCTCGCCCGAGCGTCCGCCTCGAGTGGGTCAGAGGTGAGCCTGTATGACGGTTCGGAGCATGCCGATGCTCGATCGCATTGGCGATCCGTTCTTTGCACTCGACACCGAGTTCCGACTTACGTACCTCAACGACCGAGCCGAGGCGTTACTCGAGCGCTCACGAGAGGAACTTCTCGGCCGGACGATCTGGGACGTGTTTCCCGAGACGATCGAGACACAGTTTGCAGACGAATTTTACCGAGCCGTCGATGACGAGCTGCCAGCGTCGTTCGAGCTCTATCATACGCCACGCTCGCGGTGTTTCGAAGTGCGAGCGTGGCCCACCGACGACGGACTCTCCGTCTGGATGCACGATATTACGGCCGAAAAGAGCAAGGAACGAGAACGCACCCGCAACGCCGCCGTCGTCGAGGCAGTCCACGACGGCGTCGTCACCCTCGACCAACACAACCGGATCGCCTCGGTGAACACCGCACTCGAGGAGATACTCGAGATCGATCGGGAGATACTGCTCGGCCAACACATCGAGACGCTTCTCGAGCGCGCACACGTCGACCCACAGGATGCAGTCGCAGTCGGACGGGCACTAAGCGACGTCGACGTCGGAAACGCCACCCATCGGACGGTCGAGTTGCCGTTCGTCGACGCCGATGGTATCGATCGGATCGCCGAACTCCGGGTCGTTCCGATCGACCACGAAACGGCGACGACGGCTGTCGTGGCCCGCGACATCACCGAACAGCGCGAGTACGAACGCATCATCACCTCACTTCACGAGATTACGCGCTGGCTGGTCCAGACAGACGACCCCGAAGAGATCTGTGCGATTGCCGTCCACGCCGGCAGTGACCTGCTCGATCTCCCGATCAGCGGTGCGTGGTTGCTCGACGACGAACACGGCGCACTCGAACCCGTCGCTGCCACTGCTGATGCACACGAGCAACTCGGTGGACTCCCACGATTTCGACCGGGCGAAGGGCTCGTCTGGGACGTCTTCGAATCGGGCACCATCGAACGGTACGACGACCTCACTGAACTCGACACCGTATACAATCCGGAGACGGCCATCCGCTCTGAGATCATCGCCCCGATTGGAACCTACGGCATCCTGATGAGTGGCGCACTCGAGCCCGATCGCTTCGATGATACAGACGTCGAACTCGTCTCGACGCTCGCTGAAAACATCCAGACTGCCCTCGAGCGCGCAACGCGTGATCGGGTGCTCCGAGAACGCACGGCGGAACTCGAACGACAGACCCACCGCTTACAGGCCGTTGCCGACGTCCTCTCGACTGATCTCAAACACCAACTCGCTGTCCTCGCAGAGGCGCTCGCAGACGACGAAGACGACACTGGCGAGTGGGAGTTCCCGCTCGCCGAAGATACGGTCACACAGACGCTCGACCGGACAGCGCACCTCGTCGACGACATTCGTGAGTTCGCTCGCAATACGACGACAGTCGGTCCTCGTTCCCGACTCTCACTCGAGACAGCCGTTGCCGACGCACTCGAGCGGTCACAACTCGATGAGCCAGCCGTCATCGTGGACGCAAACGCGAGTCTACGAGCCGATCGCGAGCGATTCGTCCACTTACTCGAGACCGTGTTCGACGACGCACACGCCCGCGCAACCGACGACGTCACGATTCAGATCGGGCTCCTCGGGTTCGACGAGCGCGACGACGGCTCTCGAGGCCTGTTTCTCATGGACGACGCGACCGAAATCCCTGCAACCGAGCACGAGCAGGTTCTCGAACTCGGCCCGAAATCGACGGCGACCACGACGGCCGAGGTCGATCACGTCGCTGCCGACACCAACACCGACACTGGACTCGGCCTCGCACTCGCTCGAGCCATCGCCGAAGCGCACGACTGGTCGCTTTCGGTGACGACCGGCCAACACGGCGGCACGCGAATCGAAATCCGGGGAATGACGACACTCGAGAAACACTGACTGTCGACCACTCGGGCGACGTGACGGTCTGTTATGTAAGGTCCCGAAACAGCTGCCGGTGTCCCTCTTGATCGAGCAGTTCGGTCACCGTTTCGTCGACAGTCGTCCGCAACACGGCGAGTCGATCCTCGAGTGCGGCGTACTCCCGACTGGATTTGCGTTCTGCATCGGTCTTCTGGGCGTCGAGAAGCGCTTTCTTCGAGGCCAGTGAAAAGAACTCCTGTAGCTGCGTATCGTAGGTCGAGCGTAACACGAGTTGGTCGATAATCGAGACGAGTTCGTCTTTCGAAACGGGCTTGACCAGATAATCATCGAAGCCCATCCCGATGATGTCGAAATCGGGCTCGACCGCTGTCACCATCGCAACCCGACAGTCGAGCTCACGCTCTCGGATCGTCTCGAGGACGGCGTCACCAGAAAAGCCAGGCATTCGTCGATCGAGTAACACGATGTCTATCTGTTCATCAATTGACTCGAGAGCAGTGGTTCCGTCGTATGCGGTGTCGACTGTACAGCGATCCTGGAGCCACGCCGCATAGAGATCTGCAAGATCCGGCTCGTCTTCAACAATCAGCACGTGTGGTTGTGTTGCCATCAGATCGTCCCTCCAGCGGGTGCTGGTATCCTGAATGGTTAGACTCAGAGCTTATCAAGATACCGACGTACTATTTTATCAGCTCCTATATACTATATTTATATTTTAATATGGTTGAATTAGTGATCGAGTTCGCGATCGAGAACCGATCGCAACAAGGCAATCTCACGAGCAGCGCGCTCGAGTTGGTCAGTTCCACAATCGATACGCAGAACGCCATCGGTCGTTACCGGTCCCAACGACGTGACAGGAGCGATGCCATCGAACGCTTCCCGAACGCCGTCGGGATCTGTAGTCTGTACGAGCGCCCGTCCTGGCATTTCGTGAAACAGCGCACCAGCGGGATCGGTCGTCGACAGAGAGAGCTCGAGTCCAGCTCCCTCGTGGATCATCTCGGCGGCCGAAACCGCGATGCCACCGTGGCTGACGTCGTGGGCAGTGAGCGTCGCGTCGTCGGTCACGACCTGTTGGAGCGTCTCGAGCAGGGGGTTCGGGTCGGTCGGATACGCAGGGAACTGGTCGCTACCGCCAACCCGGAGCAGGTACTCAGAACCACCGAGTGCGAAGCTGTCGGCGGCGAGAGCCGTATCACCGATCAAGACGAGTGTACTCTCGCCAGCAGAATCCGGCGTCAGTTCCAGCGGTGGTGCGTCGTAACTCGCCGTGGTTCCGACCATCATCAGCGTCGGCGTCGGCGGAATTGGACCACTCGGTGAGTCGTTATACAGTGAGACGTTGCCACCGACGACCGGAACTGACAGCGTCTGACACATTTCTGCGAGTCCGTCGACGATAGCCTTGAACCCGCCGTAGACATCGGGCGTTTCGGGGTTGCCACCGTTGAGGCAGTTGACCGCCGCCAACGGCGTCGCCCCTTTGACCGCGAGATTCGTCGCGTTCTCGAGTGCAACCGCCTCTGCACCCTGTTTCGGTGCACAACTCGTCCAGTTGGGCGCACTCCCAGCAGAAAGCGCAAGCCCAGTCTCGTTCTCTCGAATAGCCAACACCGCAGCGTCGTCACCCGGTGGGACCGCTGTGCGAACACCGACCTCGTGATCGTACTGGCGGTAGACCCACCGCTTTGTGGCCGTGTTCGGACTACCGACGACTGCATCGAACGCCGCCTCGAGGTCCCACGCGGGTCGGTCGGTCTCTGGCGTCGCTGGCTCTTCGACCGCGAGGTCGTTCATCGGTGCCCCATCACCGACAAACGCGGCGTCGACGTCGACGACCGTCTCGCGTTCGCCCGTCTCGGGATCGGTGAACGTACAGACGTAGTTTCCGTCTGTCACCTCGCCGATCACCGAACAGCCGAGGTCGAATCGCTCGGCAATCTCACGAACCTGGTCGACGTTCTCCGGCGTCACCTCGTAACACATCCGTTCTTGTGACTCGGCTAAGAGAATCTCGAGTGGCGACATATTCGGCTCGCGCTGGTGAACGCGCTCGAGAGCGATCTCTGCACCCAATCCACCCTTCGCCACGAGTTCGCTCGAAGCGCCACCGAGTCCGGCTGCACCGAGGTCGCGGGCGGATTCGATCACTCCGGCCTCGAGCATGGCCTCGTTGGCTTCGATGAGTAGTTTCTCTGCGTAGGGATCGCCGACCTGGACGGCTGGCCGGTCTTCGGTTTCGGCGTCTTCGGCGAGGTCCTCACTGGCAAAACTCGCACCACCGAGGCCATCCCGGCCGGTCGCATTCCCCACGAGGACGAGTTTGTTCCCCGGCTGCTGTGCGACGGCCGTCACGAGACGATCGGCAGGTAACAGCCCGACGCAGGCGACGTTCACTAGCGGGTTTCCCTCGTAGTCGGGGTGGAAATCGACGCTCCCACCGACTGTCGGGACGCCGATGCAGTTGCCGTAGTGACTGATGCCTTCGACGACGCCTTCGAACAGGTACTGTGAGTGTTCGCGCTCGAAGGCACCGAAGTAGAGGCTGTCTGTCAGTGCAATTGGATACGCACCCATCGAGAGCGTGTCTCGAACGATGCCACCGACACCCGTCGCCGCGCCGTCGAACGGATCGACGTACGAGGGGTGGTTGTGGCTCTCGATCCCGAGTGTGATGTAGACGTCACCGTACTCCGTCGACACTACACCGTCCCCAGCACCACCACTACCACTACTCGCAGGCAACGCGACAACTGCTGCATCGTCACCCGGTCCAACGACGACCTGCTCTCCTTCGCTGTCGAACGCTTTGAGCAGCGGTCTCGAGGAGCGATACGCACAGTGTTCGCTCCACAGGTTTTCGAACAGCGCCGCCTCGGCTGCGGTCGGCTCGCGACCTAACTCCTCGACGACGAGTTCGTAATCCGCATCGGCTAGACTCATTTACCTACGTGATGCAAGTGGCGGGCTAAAGTGGTTTCGTATACTGTCGACCGAACCGCTCGAGTGATTTCATCGTTCTAGAAGAGTCAGAGAGGAATATTTTTTATAAAGAGAACCTGTCGTTGAGGTATGACACAGACACAATCCTCTCCACTCGAGCGAGCCACTGTTCGGTACGCAATCGGCTTCTCGGGAGCCGTCATCATCGCTGCCATCGCCGTCTTGTACTTCGAGCCGCCAGTGCAGTACTTCTTGCTCGGGCTTGCCGTCGTCGACGGCGTTGCGACACCGAAGATCCTCGAGATGGCTGTCGAAAATCAGGACGAAGAGTCGGCGACGACAGCCTCGTGATCTGGTTTCCCGACCGACACTTTTTGTACTGAACCGCCGAAGCAGTCGGCATGAAGATCATCAAGGATAGCGTCCACGACCACATCGAGGTCGATGGCGTGGCTCGAGCCCTCCTCGACACACCAACCGTCCAGCGATTGCGCGGCATCTCACAGTTGGGGACGGTGTCGCTCGTCTATCCCTCGGCAAATCACACCCGCTTCGAACACAGTTTGGGCGTGTATCATCTAGCGTGTACAGCACTCGAGCATCTCGGCGTCGAGGGCATCGAAGCCAAACGCGTCCAGGCCGCGGCGTTGTTACACGACGTCGGACACGGCCCGTTCAGTCACAACGTCGAAGCGCTGACCTACCGCGAGACAGGACGCTATCACGACGACGTCCACGAGTTACTCCGCGAGAGTGAGGTCGGTGAGGTCCTCGAGAGCCACGACCTCGAGCCGACGAGAATCGCCGATCTCATCGCTGGTGAGGGTCGGTTTGGGCAACTCGTCTCGGGAGAGCTCGACGTCGATCGGATGGATTACCTCGTGCGAGATGCCCACCACACGGGCGTACCGTACGGGACGATCGATCACGGTCGATTGCTACGTGAGTTACGCTTCGTCGATGGCGAACTCGTCCTTGGTGAAGGCAACGTACAGGCTGCGGAGAGTCTCCTCATCGCACGGGCGTTGATGAATCCAACCGTCTACAGTCACAGCGTTGCGCGATTGAGCAAGGCGATGCTTCGACAGGCGACCGAACAACTACTCACAGTCGAGGCGTTCGACGGCGAGACGCTCCAACGGATGGACGACCACGACCTGATCGTGGCGTTGCGCTCACACGAGGCAACCCGCGAGTTTTCACGGCGTCTCGATCACCGACAGCTGTACAAACGAGCGATCTGGGCAGAAATCGACGACGTCCCCGAATCGATCATCGATGCCGACCACGACCGACGGCGTGCGCTCGAGCGCGAGATTGCAGCCCGTGCGGCAGTGGACGAAAAAGCGGTGATCCTCGATATTCCGAGTCGGCCGTCGATGACGGAGTCGACGACGCGCGTCGTCGTCAACGGAGCGGTGCGCCCACTCGGACAGCAATCACCACTCGTCGAGGCGCTGCGGGCAGCCCAGCGTTCGCAGTGGCGTCTCGGCGTGTACTCCCCAGCAGACGTCCGCGAACGAGTCGGTCGGGAGGCGGTCGCCGTTTTGGATCTGCGTATCGACGGTGCGCTGGTCAGTGACGTTCGCAGCAGTCTCTCGACGACGCTGGATGAGTTTTACGAGAACTGACGGACGACGATCGGTGCTATCGACGGCGTGTTCGAAGGCGAATCAGCATCAATGGTTACACACCTACTCGAGCAGACCCGAGATGAAATCGCGTGACTCGAGTGGCTGTTCTACTGTTCGGCCCTGATGGCCTCGTTGAGTGCAGGCACGACCTCGTGTAAGTCGCCAATGACGGCGTACTCGCCTTTCTGGATGATCGCCGCCTCGGGATCGGTGTTGATCGCCAGAATATTTTCAACACCCTTACAGCCAACCATGTGCTGGACGGCCCCGCTGATGCCACAGGCAATGTACAGATCGGGGCTGATCATCGCTCCGGTCAATCCAATCTGGTCGTCGTGGGGTCGCCATCCTTCGTTGACAGCGGCACGAGAGGCACCGACGGCGCCACCGAGTAGGTCGGCGAGTTCCTCGAGTTGGTCGTATCCCTCTGGTCCACCGACGCCACGACCGCCGCCGATGACGACGCGTGCTTCGCCAAGTGGCACACCCTCGATGTCGGCTTCCTCGAGGCGCTCGAGACTGACCTGTAGTTCCGCCGCATCGAGCGTGGGGGTAAACGAGGTGACGACGGGATCGGTCGCCTCTGTGGCAGCCTCGATCGGATACTCGTGTTCGGCGGCGCTAACGAGTGCGGTATCTGCAACGAGGCGGGCCTGTTCGATCAGACTGCCACCCCAGCGATGGCGGGTAATCTCGTAGCCGTCGTCGCCGACTGCGATGTCGATGCAGTTGGCCGCCATCGGCAGATCGAGCGTCGCACCGACGTGTGCCAGCACTTCGTGGCCGCGGTCGGTTCCGGGGACAGCGATCGCTTCTGTCTCGAGTTCCCTCGCGAGTTGGGCAACGGCTTCACCCCACGCCTGTGGCGCATAACTCGTCAACCCATCGTGGGTGACGTGGTGAATCTCCTCGACGCCGTACGTACCGACTGCTTCCGCGATGGCTGCACCCTCATCACCGAAGACGACTGCCGAGAGCGTCGCATCAGTTTCGCTCGCGAGTTCGCGTGCGAGTGTCAGCACCTCGAGTGACGTCTCGAGCGGTTCGCCGTGTTCTTGTTCGATCAGTGAGAGTATCGTCGTCATCAGAGCACCTCCACGTCCTCTTTCAGGACGTCGATAATCGCTGGAACGGCCTCCGGACCCTCGCCGAGTATCTCGGCATCGGAGTCGTCTTCTTCGGGTGCCTCGAGTTTGACCTTCTCGAACGTCCCCGAGCCGACCTCGTGAACTGGCTCGAGCGTGTCGACGGGTTTGCGCCGAGCTTGCATCTTCGCTCGCATCGAGGCGTAGCGCGGTTCGTTGATCCCCTCTTTGACGGTGATGACGGCAGGTAACTCGAGTTCGTACACCTCCTCACCACCCGAGACTTCGCGCTTTGCGATTGCCGTGTCGCCGTCGATCTCGAGTGACTTGACGCCAGCGACGACCGGCAACCCGAGCTGTTTGGCGACGCGAACGCCGACTTGATAGTTCGCCATGTCTGCCGATTCGTTGCCGAAGATGAGCAGGTCGAACTCCTCACCGGCGTCGGCTTTCTGCTCGACAGCGTCGGCGATTGCGTTCGCCGTCGCCCGGGGACTCCACTCTTCGCCGTCGGTCTCGAGTAAGGTTGCCCCGGCGGCTTGCATTGCGAGGCCAGTTTGGAGTTGTTCGGTTGCTTCCTCGGGGCCGAGTGTCATGACGTGGGCGTTACCGCCGTGGTCTTCGACGAGTTGGACGGCTTCTTCGATGGCACACTCCTCGTGGGGGCTCATCGTGAACCCGAGATTGCTCGTATCGATGCCTTGCTGGTCCTCTGTCAGTACGATCTTTGCGCCAGTCTCTGGGACGCGTTTGATACAGGCCAAGACGTTCATGGTGTCAGTGATAGTGTGGGGTTCGAAGGCGATTCAGCTCCGGATGCGTTCGTTTTTCGGATCGAACAACGGACGGCTGCCGACGACTTCGACGGTCACCGGATACGGCTCGTTCATGTACTCGACCTGCAGCGACTTGCCTTCTTCGGCGTGTTCGGGTGGCAGGTACGCCATGAGCAGGTGTTTGCCGACAGACGGGCCAGTGCCTGCACTCGTGACGTAGGAGAGTCGACCCTCGTCGTCGACGATGACCTCGCCATCTTCGTCGAGAATCGGCTCGTTACCGAGCATGAATCGACGCTCGCCAGCCTCCGAGAGGTGATCGTCGACCGAGAGCGTACACAGCGTCGCCGTATTCTCTTCGTCGATCGCTTCGGCGTAGGCCTCTTTGCCGATGAAGTCGGCGTCTTTGACGCCGTGGAAGGTCAAGCCAGCTTCGGCCGGGTTGTACTCGAGCTCGAGTTCGTGGCCGTGAAGTCGGTAGCCTTTCTCCATGCGTCCGGTGGTGCCGTAGACACCCATGCCAACGGGCCGGATGTCGTACTCCTCGCCCGCTTCGGCGATGACGTCCCAGAGTCGCTGACCCTGTCCCATCGGTGCGTAAATCTCCCAGCCGAGTTCACCGACGTAAGAGAGTCGCATCGCCCAGGCGTCGACCTCGCCGACGGTGATCTCTTGGGCGGTGTACGGTGCGAACGCCTCGTGTGAGACGTCCTCTTCGGCGACGGATTGGACGACCTTTCGGGCGTCGGGGCCCCAAACACCGAGGGTACACAGCGACTCGGAGTAATCGACCATGTGTACGTCTGCGTCGTCTGGAATGTGGCTTTTGAACCACGCGCGATCGGAGCCAGCGGCCGCCCCGCCAGTGATCACGCGGTAGTGGTCGGTGTCGAGTCGAGCCATCGTCAGGTCCGAGACGAAGCCCCCGTTTTCGGCGAGAATAGGGGTGTAGACGGTCTTGCCGACGTCGACGTCGACGCGCCCGACGGCCATCTTCTCGAGGTAGTCGACGACATCTTTGCCTTTGAAGTCGAAGATACCGAAGCCCATGTCGCCGATCATTGCGACGTGATCGCGCATGTGCAGGTGTTCGGCGAGGATGATCGGCGACCACCAGCGCGAGTCCCACTCGTGTGACCGCGTCAGGCCATCGAGATCGCTCGCGTATTTGCCGAGTAGGTCCCGGTTGGATTCGTACCACTGTGGGCGTTCCCAGCCAGCGGCCTCGAAGAAGTTCGCGTCGAGGTCGTCCTGTCTGCTGTAGAACGCACTCGTTCTGAGCGGGCGCGAACTCATCCACTGTTCGGCGGGATGAATAATGTCGTAGATCTTCCGGAATCCTTCGTCTGCACGGTTTTCGACGAACTCTTTCGAGGTGCCGTACTCGTAAAACCGGTTGACGTCAGAGGAGTGTAAGTCGATTTCGGACCAGCCCTGAGTCATCCACTCGGCGACGGCCTCGCCGATGGCGGGGGCTTCTTTGATCCAGACGGCAGCACACGACCAGAGGCCGTCGACATCCTGGAGCGGACCGAGGAGGGGCATCCCATCTGGTGTGACCGAGAGCAAGCCGTCGATGCCGTAGCGGACACCAGCGTCGGGGTCGTCGAGTACTTCGGGCATCAGCTCGAGGGCGTCCATCGTCGACTGTTCGAAGGCGTCTTCGGTCAACGGCGGCTGCGTCGGTGAGAGCGGTGCTTCGTCGATCGAGGGCACGTCGTCGACGTCCCAGAGGATCGGGCGGTGCTGGTACGAGCCGACCTCCATGTCGTTGCCGCTCGGGCGTTCGTACATCTGGGTGTCCATATCACGGACGACCGGGTGGTTGATCTCGCCTTCGAACTGCTCGAAGAACTCGATCGGACCGACGCTGATCATCTGGTGGACCGCCGGGGTGAGCGGAATGTCGACACCGGCCATCTTCGCGAGTTTCGGACTCCAGAGACCGGCGGCGATGACGACCTCTTCGGCAGCGACCGTTCCGCGGTCGGTTTCGACGGCGGTGATCTCGCCGTTTTCGACGTGTAAGTCGAGCACTTCGGTGTTCGGCGAGACCGTCAGCCCACCATCTGTGAGTTCTTGTGCGCGCTCGCGCATGATCTCACCAGCACGAAGTGGGTCACAGGTACCGGCACCGGGGCTGTAAAAGCCGCCTTTGATGATGTCGGTGTTGATGTAAGGGACGAGTTCTTCGACCTCTTCGGGCGTGAGCAACTCGCCGGGTTCACCCCACGCTTTCGCCGACTGCATCCGTCGGCCAAACTCCTGCATCTGGGCCTCCGAGCGAGCGACTTCGATGCCGCCACTCTGTGTGAACGTGCCCATCTCGTCGTATTGGCGAATGCTTTCCTGTGTCAGATGGCACATCTCTTTCGAGTGTTCGACCGGCATCAGGAAGTTCGAGGCGTGTCCCGTCGAGCCACCGGGGTCTGGAAGCGGTCCCTTGTCGACGAGCAGTATGTCGTCGCGGCCGTTCTTTGCGAGGTGGTACGTCAGGCTGTTACCGACGATTCCAGCACCGAGGATGACGGTGTGTGCTGACTCTGGAAAGTCGCGTCCACTCATCGGTGATCACCGCTAGTGGTCCGGTACGATTGGTCTACGAGCGTCGTTCCCGCATCGCTATCTGTCAGTCCCATGTATGGTTAGCTCCTAAGGCTGCTACCACTATTAAAAGGACGCTTAATTGGCAATGTGAATACACATCGAGTGAAAATTACTCGCTCTGACGACTGTTCAGTCGGAATCGATACAGTAATATATCGGCTTTCAATATCCGGTTTTCGCCCGGTAGACGCCACGTTTCAGGGGTACACTGCAGTGTCGTCCGTTTCGGTAACCGAGTGGTCTATCGCAATCGCTGCAGCCTATCCACAAAATGTGTGCTATTATATATTTCGTGTTTGAGAACCAACGAGACCGAGATATTGTATCATTTGTTTTAATGAGAAATAAACCACAACATATTAAAAAGAACGTCGATCAGCGACGTATTCACAATCCTGGACACTGAATCACTGTCAACACATGGACCAGTTTGCCGGTGCGGAAACCACACTCGAGCCACTCGAGCGCCTGGACGCAGACGGCGTGCAAGCGATTCACGAGGCGTCGATGTACATCCTCGAGGAGGTCGGTATCCAGGTGACAAACGAGCGAGCACGAGCGCTCGTTGTCGACCACGGCGGCAGTGTCGACGAGAACGACGTCGTCACGATTCCCCGTGAGTGTATCGAGGCGGCACTCGAGCGAGCTCCCTCGTCATTTACGCTGCACGCGCGCAATCAGGAAAACGACGTGACTGTCGGTGAGGGGGGTCGACCAGTTCGTGCGCCAGCGTACGGTCCAGCAACCGTTCGGACGGTTGCAGACGGACGGCGACCCGCAGCACAATCCGACTACGAGACCTTCCTGAGGCTGATACAGACAGAACCGGTGATCACGTGTACGGGCTATAACGTCTGTGAGCCCACGGATCTCGACGGACCGCACAAACACCTCAAACTGCTCGAGCAGTCATTTCGCCTGACGGACAAACCCGTCATGGGGTCGACCTACGGCCGTGAGTGTGCCCGCGAGTGTCTAGAACTGGCCGCGATTGCGACGGACGACCCCGACCTCACGCGCCCCGTCATCGTTGGCTTGGTCAACACCGTACCACCCCGGAGTAGTGACAGCGAACTCCTCGAGGGATTGCTCACGTACGCCGAATACGGCCAGCCAGTGATCGTCTCGTCGTTCACCATGGCTGGTGCGTCGGCACCAGCGACGCTCGCGGGTGCGATGGCACAGGCGAACGCCGAAACGCTCGCCGGGATCGCACTCACGCAGCTTGTCACTCCAGGGACGCCAGTTATCTACGGCGTGTCGTCCTCGAACATCGACATCCGCTATGGCTCACTTTCGATTGCCAGCCCCGAGTCTGCACTCTTTATTTCGCTGACTGGCCAGCTAGCACGGTACTACGACCTGCCAGCCCGAAGCGGTGGTGCACTCTCTGACGGCAAACTCGTCGATTATCAGAGTGGCTTCGAGTCGATGCTCACCCAAGCGGTGACGGCGTTCAGCGGCATCGATTACGTCTTACACGCTGCCGGTATCCTCGAGTCGTACGCGGCAATCTCACCAGAGAAGTTCGTCCTCGACTGTGAGATGGTACGGTATCTCGACCGGTTTCAGCAAGGGCTCACAGTCGACCGAGGACAGTTCGCGTTCGATCTCATCGACGATACCCCGCCTGCGGGCCACTTTCTCAACCGAGAGCACACACGTTCGCACGCAACAGACGACTTCTATCGTGCAGAAGTCACCGACAAACGCGCCTACGGCGACTGGGCGGACGACGGCGAGAAATCCGCCCTCGAGTTCGG
>LKMJ01004226.1_pt1 | contig 13473 bp, 17 predicted proteins | sample 643391 | NCBI WGS metagenome assembly LKMJ01 (sample SAMN04112250, study PRJNA286221) | soda lake metagenome | biome: soda lake; feature: Kulunda Steppe; material: water; isolation source: sample PL-Br10 brine of Picturesque Lake | place: Russia: Kulunda steppe | collected 2010-07
ACACACACACACACACACACACACACACACACACACACACACACACACACACACACACACACACACACACACACACACACACACACACACACACACACACACACACACACACACACTCACACACATAATTTCATGTATTTTAAAAGTCTGGATGAACCCTCACTTTCATCATTGCTAGACTTTTGCTGAACGCTAAATATGAGTGAAGTGTTTGCGCGCTTGTAGATTTGTATATTCCAAAAAAGTTTCCAAATTAGATAGGTCATGTTGTGCAAGATGAGCACATTCGAAGCTTTTTACATGGTGGATTGAGGTGTACCTCTGGCCTTGGGTAACCAGGTAGGGATTTTCAAGAATGTGCTGGTTGACTTTAATTCCGTGAGTGTGGAACATTGCTCTGCAAAGGACCAGATTTCTTGGCGTGACATCCAAAGACCACATGTGAATCCAGTCCTCTGTACTCCGAGGGGTTGTCTTGAAAGCATATTCCTTTTCTTAACAGGCCCAGGGCAAGGTCCAAAACATGAAGCTTCCACATTTGGCAAAGGTGAATACACAATTGATTCCTGCATGAGTGAAACCTGTGCAGGCTCTGCACACTGCTTGTGTGTTTGTGTGCGCAAATGCATGCACACATGAGCGTAAATATGCACAAAATGCACACATTTGAATGAGCATCTGTCCCACAGCTCTGTTCATGCTCAAATTGACCTGCGCCAACAGTGTTTGCCTGGGGATAAAACATTGCTGCTAATATGCTGACATCCCTAACGTTGTTTTATCTTACATAAAATTGTGATACGTCATGTCTGGCTTGCTGGGGTTTCTTCTCGTCTGCAAACACGTCTGCCTGCATGTTTGCTTGCTGTCAAATGGTTCATCTGTCAGCCTATCCGACCATCCATCCATCCATCCATGCATGATCTTTCTAGGTATATCTTTGCTTTCATGGGCCATGTCTGCAAGCATGCAGCAAAGCAGCTAGACCCTCTCACAGGCCTTAAATATTGCTTACTAAAAAGCCCTGTGCTGCTGTCTTTGCAGGGTGGCCATTCACAAGCACCTGGATCTGCATCTGGAGCAGGGGGCCATCATCATGGTCAAGGTAGTCACTTCATTTGAGCATCATTTGATTTTAATCATAGCAGGCGTTGCATTGCTTATCGGCCAAACTTCTAGCAACTTGATCTGAGGAGAGGCATCTTGTACTTTGGCAAAGTTGGAGGCGTTCTGGAATGTGTGTGGGTGAGTCTGACAGCTGCAAAAGTAAGATGGACGTGTTAGCTCAAGGCAGGTAAAGTCTGAGCAGACAGAGCTCAGCAACCTTCTTCAGCTGCTTTTGGTGCTCATTCCATTTGTTGATGAGGTCAGGTCCCGCGAGAGTGACAAAGCTCAGCAATCTGGCATACCGATACCGCTTTAGCTATGTTTTCTTCTCTGCATGTCCATATCTTATATCAGATTCACATGCTTTTGTGGTACAAGCTGCTTGTTTGTCACATTCTGCACAAGGCATTCCAATCCTCCTTTTAGGGCAAGCATGCCAGTAAGCTGTGAGCACGTGGTTGCTCATGCTACACAACAGATAACGTGTTCAATCTTGTTCAGGGACGCTTTACTTGTTTCCTTGGTCTCTGTAGGGGGATGGGCTCCACCTGTGGTCTCAACAGATCCCCTCAACAAAGCAACTACACTCCCTCCTATCACAGCAGTTTCATCAAGCAGAGAGGTAAGCTCTTGGACCATACTTGCCTGATGATCGTTGCTCTGGTCAGCCTGCAAGGCCGCTGTATCTGCCACGTTGCTGCGTCTGGAATGCAGTCTCTGATTTTTGCTAAAACGAGTGAGACAACCTCTGGCTTCCATGCCTCGAATGACCTTCTTGTGTGGTAGTATAATGTCAGAATGGAGGCCTGAGTGAGGCTGCCTTTCAAAGCACACTGCAGCACAAGCCACCAAATTACAATTTCTGGTCGCAAAGTAATCTTAGTGGTGTACAAGGCCTATCCATTTGTTGTCTCTGGAAACACAAGCATCCTGTGTCACGCAAATGGGCACGAGCTGAGCTGCATATCAGCTGACCCATTTTCAGAATGCTATCTAAGGAAGGCGTCTTCTTGTAAAACTTCTATTTCTTGGCGGCAGGGCCATGCTGTCTTTAGCTTAGTGTGCCACCACTGTCTCCCCCGCACAGCACCTTTTGCTGCCCATCAGCTGCGCAAGTTTGCCATCTAAAAGCTAGGTTTATGAGTGCTGCCATATCACGCCCAAGAGCTTGCAACTCCCTCTCCCTTAAACCCTCTGCCCTTGTGCGCGCAGTCCCTGCATCACCACCAGCACCATCAGCATCAGCAACAGCAGAAAGGGGGGCAACATTGGCCCCAGGATAATGGTACATCTCAACAGCCTATAACTGGTAGCAGCTTGACGGCAGCACTAAGCCTGATTGAGCCTGAATGGAGGCACCATATTAATACGGTAAAGAACCTGCCCTTCATCGTAATGCATGTCCTCTGTGAATTTGCCTTCCCACATAATGTGCACAGGCTGCACAACTTGTATCCCTTCCTGTGCTGCTTGGCTTTCTCTGTCTTACTCAAGGATGCAGGTGTTGTGAGCTAATTCCTGCATGTATGATGTCACATCATTGATGTGGATTGATGTCGTGAGATGTGCGTATGTGAGCCAGAACTGTGCATCACCTGCCAACATGCATGTTTCATTGCCTGGCAACCATCCATTGTATTCTGCACGGCCACTTAGAAATTAGAAAGTAACTGGTTGCAGGCCCTGGGATTTGCTGTGCCATTGTAGGAATGACTGTGGAAGTGTTGTTCATTGCAATGGGCTCTGGTTCTGCCAACGAGCTGTGCACGCTGCGTTGCACATGCAGCACTCGCATTCCTGTCCCCCGCTCCCCCATGGACTGTTGACCTTCTCCTGCGTTGGCAGCCAAACATCGCCTTTTGTCTGCTGCCTGTCACGAGAAGCCCTGTCTAGTCTGGGTGCCACAAGGGAGGAGGCCCATGACCATACCGCCATGTGCTCTATGTTGCAGGGCATGGATGTCATCCTCTACTTTGCTGCGCTTGGCCACACAGCGCGCATCAAGCTGTTCCATGCAGTGCGGGGGCACCCCTCAGGGCCCAGCTCCTGCCCCTATGATTTGCTTGTGTGCTCCAAGGTAGGGCTAGGAGGAAGAGTTACATGAGAGGGGACGCTATTGTCCTTCCTTGCACTCCTCACTGAGCTATGAGCACTCAAGAGCTACACATCCTTTTGTATTGCCCTGCATGCAGTGCAGCTCGCATGCTGTGTGTCGCAAGCTTTCGTGGTGGCAATCAGGATGGCAGTGGCACACAGAGCAGCATAACGGGGTGTTCATGTATCTCCTGCAAACAGCTGCTGCAAACAGCTGTCCCTCTCATGTGTCATGATGTGCTGCTGCAAGCGAATGTTCAACTCATGCGTCATGTTGTGTTGCTGCAAACAACTGTTCCTCTTATGAGTCATGTTGTGCTGCTGCAAACAACTGTTCCTCTCGCGTGTCATGTTGCGCTGCTGCATCTTGGGTGCAGGAGTCGATTGTCGGGGAGTACTACACCATCAGCGCCAGTGGCGTGGTGCACATGTTTGAGGACGGCACACCTGCAGATTTCATTCCTGTGGGGCAGTGGGTCAGAGAGCACAGCGTTTTCAAAATCATGAAGCAGGTCTGTAAGAAGCATTCCCGCATTTTAGTTGTCGCTTTCTATGCATCTCCAAGGTTGTCTCTCATTTGAAGCAAGCTTGAGGTCTGCTTAATAGTTCCTACCCAGGTCTCAAAGGTCTCAGGCTGATGCTTCTATCGGAAGCATGGGTTCTGGTTAATGGTGTGTGCTTGATGGCACCGCTGCAAAAGCCAAAATGTAGAGCACATGCTTTCTGAGTGCTGGTGCGTTGCAATTCTGGATGGCAAAGGGCTAACATTGCAAAACATGAGAGGCAAAGTGTTTCTCAATGCATGCCATTTCAGTGCAGAATGCTCCTACAAGTATTGCGCCATATCCCAATGGCCTCCTATATTTTAACAGCCAGTAACCCCCCCCTATCCTGCACGTGCTTGCAGCTGCCTTTCTTCAAGAACTTCATGATCCAGAGAATGTTCCAAACCTGGCGTTCAGCTGCACGAGCACAACACTTTGAAAAGGCGAGTTCATTGGCCTGGCAAGTCCTTGGCAGTTAAATGGGGGGCCGAGCTGTTTCTGCCTGATTGCTATTGTTATATCTCATTGCAGATTTGACCTGTCTCAGTGATGCACATTTCCATGCCCTTGCAGATCCGTCGCAAGCTCGAGTCCCGCCTTTTCTATGCAAAGCCTAAGTTCTGCTCTGCTGTCATGGACATTGCAGTAAGTGCCAAGATTCAATCACAGAGTAAGCTTGCTAGCACTTACGGGATGTGTTTGGTAGTTTGATGATATTTTGGGCTCCTCTCTTCACACATATGATTCCGTAGCCTCAGCATCAGTGCATGTCTACAATAAGATAAGCGGCGCTCAGGGGTGTACTTTGTCAACTTCCAATCTGGTATAACCGCCCAAAATCTATGCAATGTTAACATAAAAAATGTTTTCAATGGCAATTTATCATGATAACCTCATAAGAAGACTGACTCTCCATCATCATGATCACTTCAAGGCTGCCATTTGCTTTGCTTTGCCCTCACATATTGCAATAATCTTTGCTCATCTGACAAGTCACAGATTGTGGCACAAGTGCCAAATGTCTGTCTGCCGTGCATGCCACTGTGCAGCACAAGGTTCACATGATTAAGCAAACGCGCTTAGTGGAGCTAGATGCGTCTCCTTTGAGGCTCCAGGATTTCATCAGCCAGCAGGATGATGTGCGCAAGTAGGTCATAAACAGGCTCACTGGTGTCCGGTTTGCAGAGAGAGATAAATCCACTCAATACATGCACCTGGCAATTTCATCTCCTCCCTTTGTCCCCAATGGTTTACATACTTGTGCTGGTAATGGTAAGCAAGCATACAAATCACCTAGCTTCTCACCATCAAATTTGTGTGTATGCCATGTTTTGTGCCCTATGCAACCATTCCGCTCAAACTCTTGCTCGCCATTTGCTACTTAGCGTGTTGCACCACTTCATCATGCACCCCTCACGTGTAGAAGCTGACATTTGTTCTGTCTTCTCTAACTATGTTCAGAATTTAGCCTGGGTAGGCATGGTATCAGCTCAATTGGCGCTGTTTTTGCACAGGGCCAAAACTCTGCCGAAGATACAAATGCACATGGCTGCAATAGAGCAGACCCTGACCAGCCTCTTCAACAGTGTCACCAAGGCAGAGGTGAGGATGCGCCTCGCAGTTGCATGCTGGCAAAAGGTGCAGCTCTGAGGTTGTTTGCTGTCTGGATTCCATTTGTGAGAAAGTCGTGTGGGATCTGGGGGGAGGTTCGTGGGACTTGGAGGGGGCCCTGCGTTGGCATCCTGGAGCAAATGCCTCTAGTTGTGTGCCGTTGCAGCGCAAAGGCCATGGTCGCCTTGTATGTCTAATCTGGTCTGATGCTAAACTTGCAAGGCTGCCTACTGGTCCCGTTTCTTCCTGACCAAGGCTGTGATTCTGGCCTTCCTTACAGGCCCAACTCAGGCAGGATGTCAAAGAGCTGGAGAGTGAGATGGGGGGCACAAGCTCTGTGCCACAGGGCGGGCCTGCCACCCAAAAGCCCCCCCCTTCCAAGTCCATCGTTAGGGTGAAAGCTGAGAAGCTGGAAAAGATGCGGCAGCTGCGACTGGCGCAGGAGGTAGGTGGCAATGTGCACTGTGTCACTGCACCATGTTGCTGCGCTCCCTGACTGTTGTCACTGCAATCCCAGGCAGTAAGTTGTGTGGATGTCAACGTACTCCCTGACAATTGTGTGAATGCTCGCAAGGTTTGATACTTTTAAGCCCGGTGTGTCCTTGCCTCGCTTGGGCTTGTCTGGAGGGATGCCTCTCATCAGGCGCTTCCTGCCTGCTGTGCCTGCAGGATTTCTTCTTGCTGCCCATATTGCTCAAGCTCGTGGACCAGTTACTTGTTGAGGGCATGCTCGACATGCTCGTGGCACAGGTGCGTACCCCATGAGACATGGGGCGGTGTTACATTGCTGTTGGTGACTTGTTAGCTCGACTTCCATTGACTCTCCATTTCTGTACTCTACGGTTATGATGCCCATCCAGTATCTACGGGCAGCCCTTGCAGAAAGGCTAGCATACATAGAGGGGGAGGGCACTGCTTGGCAGCTGGCAGAAGAGCGTGTGACAAGTTGTCACTGACAATACATTTGGATTTGATACACGTGAGAACATGCATGTATGCAGGTTTCAGACCTCGCTGAAAGCCTGAGCAGTCGACCGGTAATTTCTTCACAGATTGAATTTGCAGATGAGGGGATGGTGTTTGAGGTGGAAGAGGACAAAGTCCGTCAGGTAAGCCTTCCATCTCCCAAAGTAAGTGGCCAAGCAAAATCGTTGTTTTGAGTTGTGAAAACAGGCAGGCCTACTCTTGCGAGACGCATGCTGGCAGTGTGGCTTACATGCATGCATAACACGCCTCCTCCTTGTTTCTGCAAAACAGTTGTGGACCATGCTGGCAGCATGCATGGAGCATGGATTCATGCAGACAGCGCCTTGCCAGCATGTCATGATGCCCATCCAGCTTTGAACCTGGGTGATCCCCAGCCTGCTGGGGTCCAGTGACCGTTTCTTGGTGGCAAGCTTTCCTGCTGGCTGGCGGAGACGCCCGAGACGTTTCTCTGGGCTGTATGCACTTACGCAGGCCATCTCTGCCGACCTGGTGGATGCCATGGTCTTGTGCGTGCGGTCATTCCCGCGAGTCATGGCCTCAGAAGCGGTGAAGAAGCTGCCGGCCCTCCCCACCCACCTGGTCGTGGATGCCAAAAGCCTCGGCCAGACCCACCACCACCTGCACCTGCAGCAGCAGCAGCACCACCCTCAGGGCTTGAGGGGCATGCTCCCTAAGGGCACCGACCTGCCTGGAATACTGACGGGCTACAAACCGCTCATGCGGGCCAGGTGGGTATTAATGTGTTTTTGGGTGTTGTGAAGGCTCTGGTGATCCACACCTCAAATGAGCAGGCTATGAGGCCATTGAGCCTGGGTGAGGTGAGCCTGCTGCACATGGCAAGAGAAGAAGCGGAGGAGGGGGAAAAAGGGAGAGTGTCAGGAGAGGAGTGCGTGAGAAAAAGGGGGAGAGGAAGCAGGGGAGGTACAAGTGATTTTTGCTTCTTGGAACTTGGATAAGCCACCCTCCTCTGCATGACCCTCCTTGCTTCTTACTCGTTCCGCTCAAAATTCTTGCACCTTGTGCTGTCTTGGATTTCCTTGCTACCATGAAATGAAACCTTGCACTACTACAGCTCTGAAAGAATTCAGCCTGTGAGCTGATGATGTGGAATAGGCTTGGCAAATATTTGTGCAAAATAAGTCAACACCTCTGATGCCCTGGCAGTGCTAATGCTGCTGAATAATTGTTTGTAAATGGCGCTGACAAGGAGCTGAGTGGTTCCAAGTTATAGGACGGGCCACCGTGGGAAACACTTCAACGTTGTGCCTGCGACATAAATTGCTGTCTAAGTGTTGGGAACCCTTCCCCTTGAATTTCACAAGACTCGTGCCTTGCTGACTTTTGCCTGGCGTTCACCCAGGCTGGCTGTGGCTCAGTCAATTGTCCAAGCATACAGCGCGGCCCATGAGGCAGTCTTCCAGTTTGAGCCTCTTCGGCCTATCCACGAGTTCTGCCAGAGCTACGATCCTGCGCATTTCAAGGTACGTGCATCCCTGTGGAAGTGGGGGTCAAGTGCATGCTTGATTAAAGAAGGCTAATGGCTGTTTGGGGCATTTTATTGAATTTCTTGCAGGTATAGGTAAAAGTTCAGTATATCTAATAGGTTAAATGGTTGAGAGCCTTTCCTGCCTGCAGTTCTTTCTTCGTTTCTATGTGTTCACTTCAATGCACTTGCATTTCCAGAATTAATCTCTCAGGCTTTGATGAATGTATCACTCCTTGCATCAAGCTTACAAGTTTATACCTGGAAATTACATACCATAGAGTGCTTCCATCTCATAACGCCACTTATTGATTCTGTTCCACAGCCCTGCCAATCCGGCTGCATTATTCAGCTGCCATGGTGGAAACATTCAGGTTGTGTTGCATGGGTAGAGCAGCCGCACTTTCATTGACTTGCTTTGCCGCTTAATCAACTTGTTAACATTGATTAACAATGCGCTTTGTTTCTCACTCCTTGTAAATTAAATTGGCTCACAGGACACTGAGCGCTCTGTACAGCAGTTCAGGCGGGACATGGCAATGCTCAAGTAAGGCTCTAAATGAGTTGGCTTTTAACACATACTGGTCCAATTCTGTTTGAGCACATGCTGCTGGGGCACACAATTCAGGTTGACTGACAAAGGTGCACCGTTTTATTGGGGTTTATGCTGAGCAAGTGTACTCCATGGCCTGGGCGATCCTGCTGCTTTGGAAACCCCGCTGTGAATGATCTTCCCCATAAGAATATCTTGTCAATTTCTCTAGATGTTCATTATTTCTAAAACTTTCTGACCCCCCAATTGCACAATTTGGGCATGCACCAACTTTCATGTGGAAAATCTAGCCTTATTAAGCCTGATAGCATATTTCGATTGCTCAGAGTCCAATGAGCCTTGCTCACAGCATAGACATGCACAAACTGCCTTGTGCACGCACAAATGATGGGCATCTGCTTGCATCGGTGTTCTTGCAAAGAGCCTGGCAGGACGAAGTGAAGGCCCTTCATTCAGGCAGAGACGTGGGCTGCCTGCACTTGAGTGGCAAGATAATGCAGGAGAAGCTGGAAGCCACCCTTGAGAAGGTGTGTGTGTGTGTGTTTGTGTGTGTGTGGGTTTGTGTGCATGCTTGCATGTGTATGATTCAGGAAGATCTTGTGCTTTGTAAGTGGCTATGTAAGGGGCTAAGACGGTGTGTTTGCATGCATTGGGGGCTGAGTGCGTTGCAAGGGCACAACCTGGTCTTTCAAATATTGCTGTGAAAGGGCAAGCAGATTATGCAGTGCCTTTCATTCCCTGAAGACTTACTTTCCAAGCAAGCCTAGGGATGTTGTGCTTCATTTTTGAGTCTGCTTGAGTATGCAGGTCCTTCCACCTGCTTGAAGTCTCGTGTGTCCGGCCCCATGACAAATTATTGCTTGCCAACAAATCAGTGCTTGTGTGTGTGCGCGCGTGTGCGCGCCTGAATTGGTGGTGCTTGCTGTGTTTGCCCACTGGCCATATGGTGTTTCAGCGCGCAATGCTCTGACAAATGAGCCGTTGCTTTTTCGCTCGTGCCCACGCTGCTTATGGAGCTGCATTGAACAGTACTGACCAACAAACTTTTGCTTGCATGCTTGCGTTTCTGCAGGCCATGGAGCTGCAGCGCATGATGCTGGTTGTAGCAGCACACCATGAGACACAGCGCGTGCTAGAGCTCTTCCAGGGCATCAACAGGTGTGCTGTAGCAGCTCACCACATGAGGCACAGCTCACCATGAGCATGATGACCATGAGCATGATGCTGGTTGTAGCAGCTTACCATATGAGGCACAGCTCACCATATGAGACACAGCGCGTGCTAGGGCTCTTCCAGGGCATTAATAGGTTTGCTGCCTGCACTCCATGCATGGCCTCCGCTCTTCTGTCTCCGTGCCTTGCATGCAGGCTCCCCACCCGCATCGTCTGCGATGCACCATCCATACTTGCGCATGCCCCTGCTTGGGGGCACGATGTGCTGCACCCCCTCTGCGTGCCTTGCTGCCTAGGGATCATGGCTTCAAGGATCCTTGCAGCCACGTTCCCAGACCTGCTTGCAAGTGCATGGGTGCATGGCTTGAGCTGTCCTTAGTATCGCAGTGCGCCAGCAATTTGCTTAACACTGCAAAATACATATCATGGACACACAGACACATACTGCTGCCCATCTGGTCCCTCTATCCTTGCAACCCTTGCTGCAACTTGTCCAACAGAGGTTAGGGCAGATGGCAGCCCTTCAAGTCTACGGTTCTGCTTTATCACCAGCGCGCAATAACCCACTCCTGCATGAACTGATGCTTGCTCCTACACTCAGTGAGCTGGTGCAGCGTCCAAACAGTCTGGACGACTTTGCAGCCTTCTACGCCATTGTGGCAAAGACGAACCGCTCCAGGGAGACGTATGACCGAGAGAACATGATGATCCAGGCAAGCCTGCTGGGAGTAGATCTGTGGACGTGTGTTGGGGGTCTGCCTTGTAGAAGATGAGTTGCCCTGTACCCAAACCTGGATGGCAATGCTTCCAAGAAAGGCATGCACATGCGCTGGTGCGTAGGCTGTGTGCCTGTCCTTCCCCTACGGAAGGCTGCAACAGCTGACCTTATTCCAGCACTAGCAGTTGGCCCTATGCCGACGCTTGCTGCCGACCCAGTGCCAACACAAGTTACTGGCCCCCACGCCTACACCTTCCTCCTGTGCTTGCTCCTCAGGCCATGTACGACATGCTTATGGAGTATGGCGGCAAGATCCCGCCCTCAGATCAAGTGGTCCTTGACGACACCAAAGAGGTGTAAAGAGCTGCTTATTTTTATGCATTGAGTGCAAAGCAATGACTGAAGACATGGCTGGACTATGAACAGGGGTGCCTGCGACGGCTTGTTCTTGCACACTTGTTAATTTGGCTCCTCTACTTGGGAACCAGTTGCAGTGTTAATCTTCTGCTGCTGCGCAAATCTGACTGCCAATTGTCCTCTGAGCTTGGTCGTTTTTTATGATTCAGCAAGGGAAGCGTGTTCAACTCGGCGCAAAATATTGAACGCTGCCCTTTTGGACAAGCATGACAATTGCTGCCAGTTCTGTCCAACAGCGCCCTGGCTGGCTTGCTCTTGCAGACACATTTGGTGGGCAGCTTCACAGAAAGGTCACAGTCCTGACTTGAATGCCCACGTCTGTTTGTTGAAAGTGCACAGGCCTGCTTCATTGTTGCTTGTCCACCCTCACCATCATGTATCCAGTGTGTTGAAGTGACAGAGCCTGTGGCATGCAAGCAAGCGCTGCATGACAGCGACAGGTTACCTTTAATGGGCTGCACGCGGTCACAGCATCATTCAGCTGCACCCTTTTCTTGCATGTGCGCTGCTTTTCTTGTGCTGCAGGCGGTCACGGCATTCAGCCGTGCCCTTGCCGGAGCTGTGGCCTACTCCGAGGAGCGCAAGGCAGAGATGACAGCCGACCTGGACGAATCCAAGACTGCCATGTTCAGCAAGCTTGCGGTGGGTACACTTTGCCACAAGGTAACCAGCTTGCACCATGCATTGCTTGACAAGGTTGTGGTGGGTGCAGACGCAAACTCTGCTGTCCTGCAGTAATTTGCCAATGCTTGAGATAAGAAAAGCACTGCGGGTGGAGCACAGATTGGAAGGAGCTCCCTGGCTCTTCACACTCACAGCTCCCTCCTCTTGTCCTTCCATGCGCGTGAGTGCGTGCTCTTGTGTGTGTGTGTATGTGTGAATGTGTGCGCTTGTGCGCAGTACCTGTGTGCTCCCACCCCCAGCTACCACACGAGCCTAGTCCTGCAGAGCCATGTGCATGCATTCCTTTGCCTGCCATCTTGCAGGACATCACTGCAGATTTGCGATCTGGGAAGTACGATGCAGTGGAGGCTAACTCTTCTGAGGTTCTGAACCAGCTGGCCGTCACCAAGGCGGCTTACGACCAAGTCCAAGTCAGGGCAGGGCAGTTCAAGAGCTATGAGGAGCTGTTTGGGAAGATGGTGGGTGTGGGCTGGTGGCCCCTGGGGTCTTTGTTGTGGAAATGGTGGGCTTGCACTGGCAGCTCAAAAGCTACAAGGAGCTGTTTAGGGAAATGGTGGGTGTGCGCTACATGTTGTCATCAGCAGGAAGACAGCACCGTGACAAGCATTTGCTGGGGCTGTTGGCAACATGGTGCAGGCATGCGCGCGTACAGGCAGCTGGCCCTCGCCACCAAAGCACACACACACTGTCCTGCTGGCGCCTTGTGTAGGAGCGCTGTGTCTGAGGCATTGCTCATGAGTGAAATTGCAGCATGATTGCATTGAGGCAGGGGTGCTTGTTTGCCATGTAGGTCACCATGGATGTACAGACTTGCACTCTGTAACGACGTGCCCCGGTCTCATACATGAGCGTTCCTCCCTCTGCGCACCCACCCTGTGCTGGCTAACAAATGTGCCCACTGGCACTGACGTGTGCTCCTGTAGCTCTCTGAGTGGACATTGAGCAGACTAGCAAGGAGATCGTGATGCACCTGAGAATGTGCACGTACTCTTGCAGTGTGCCCCTGCAGTCCTCTGAATGTATTGGTGTGAAGCAGGCTCGCGAGGAGGTTGGAATGCACCTGAGCCTGTGCACGTAATCTTGCTGTGTGCCCCTGCAGCCCTCTGACTGTATTGGTGTGAAGCAGGCTAGCAAGGAGGTTGCAATGCACCTCAGCATGTGCACATAATCTTGCTGTGTGCCCCTGTAGCCCTCTGACTACATTGATGTGGAGCAGGCCAGCAAGGAGGTGGCGGTGCACCTGAGCAAGTGGCAGCAGCTGCATGACTTTGAGACAGCCCGGGATGAATGGCTTTCAGCCCCCTGCAGCAGCCTCATTGCCGACGAAATCCAAGAGAAGGTAAGCCACAAAGCCATGGGCAGTCGGCCCGGCAAGTTCGTAGCAGGCCAGGCAGCGTAGGATTGACTTCTACCCACAGGAATCCCGCGAAGCCCGCTTTCTGCTCCCTGGGAATGCAGCATTCTACAACTTTTAAGGCAGACCAACAAGATGGCCACATACAATCTCTCAAGTGCATGCACGTTGTTTGTGCTTCAAGCAAAACCTGTAAACACGCCTCCTTGTGCGTCACAGATGCAGTCACGGGCGTCCACGCTGCCATGCATTGCAACTACCCTGCATTTCTGCAGCTGCAATCAAGAGGGCTCTTGCGGCCATTCTGTGTCACGCATGTGGCATAGCAAGCATGCCCAACGGTCACTTAAATTTGTGCTATAAAAGACCGAAGCCTCCTAAAGAATGTCAAGCTGGTCAAGAGCTGCAGGGACGACCCATTTATCAGAGTCACACTTGCCAAACACTGACATTGCAAACGCGCAGTTTGGTGAGAGCATCCAGAAGAACGCCAAGATGGTCAAGAGCCGCAAGGACGACAGGGTGGTGATGCGGCTGAAGAAGGAGCTGGATGACTTCAAGGAGACCGGACTGCCAGTGCTCATAGAGGTGAGAGGACAGCCTTGTGAAAGGGCAGTACACTTTAACCATTCTTCTGTCATGTGTTATTTGGAGTGCTTGTGTGTGTGTGTGTTAGTGCGCTAGTGCGTTTAGAGTGCAAGCATGCACCTTGACGCTGCCCCCTACCCCTGCCCCCCTCTCCCCCTCT
>LKMJ01004227.1_pt1 | contig 13473 bp, 14 predicted proteins | sample 643391 | NCBI WGS metagenome assembly LKMJ01 (sample SAMN04112250, study PRJNA286221) | soda lake metagenome | biome: soda lake; feature: Kulunda Steppe; material: water; isolation source: sample PL-Br10 brine of Picturesque Lake | place: Russia: Kulunda steppe | collected 2010-07
CTCTCTCTCTCTCTCTCTCTCTCTCTCTCTCTCTCTCTCTCTCTCTCTCATCGCAGGCAAACTGTTAAACGTTGAGTCTGCTTGGTGCACATTGTTGCCGTCCACATCCACTCCAACCGCCACTCTTTGCTCAAGTACAGCAACAGTTGGACTGACAACGTGATAAGTTTCTCCACCTACTGACTCAAACCAACCATCAGGACACAATGCAGCACAAATCTAACCCTGCACGGTTTGGGTGCATGTCTCCCTGCTCCTTTAAAGGAGTAGGAAGGTGCCAAAATGGCATCCACCATCAGAGTTGGGTGGGCCATTGTATATTTCAAGCATTTGCACGGAAATGCAGCACTCAAGTGGCATCATGAGCTTGCAGTGACCTTGCATTTGGTTGGCTGTGTACAAATCCGCCTGTCATTTGTGCAATACTAATGTGCAGCTACAGGAGAGGTAAGAAGAGGAATGGCCTGCTTACTTTGTCAGCCCTTTGCACATCTGCCCCAGCCACCAAGGTACTCTGCTATAGTGTTTCAAGTCAAAGCTGGCAAAGTGAAAAGGTAGGCAGCCTTTCTGCTCAAGGCATGAAAGAAAAGACTGCGCTGACAAGGTAACCCCTGTTTGCATGAATTAAGGAAGAAGTTTACATCTGGTGCAAGCACCAGGCAAACCTTCACCATCAAACGAGGAAAGAGGTCATTAGTGGGGGTCGGGAGGGATCTGAAAAGATAGCATGCACAGGAAACTCAAAACGCGTCCATTTGCAAACGCTTATCTGATCTGCCCAACAGCTGGCATTTGATTGAGTGACCATCACACAGGGACTAAGCTTGTTATGCATGACTCCTAAGCACCACAAGACATAAATGTTGCATTCCTGAGCACGCACCTGGAGACGCAGCTAAGAGACAAGTTTCTGTTTAATACGAACCAACTAGAGGTGCAGTTGATGAACAGATCAATTTAGCATTTCACTTACAAAGCAAATTTTGTATACACCTGCCCGGCCGTTAAGAACTCTTTCACAGATTCCATGCGCCTGTGCGTACATGCCAGGTGCAGAGGAGCAAAGCCTTGGCTGCTCTTGGCCTTTAATCACTCAAGCTGGTTGCTTTCGCGCATGGCGTTGCGCTCTTCATGCAAAGAACAGATTTGTGCTTTAAATGAAGGGTTGAGTGCCCTCGGCTCAATTCATCAAATTGTGCAGCTGGTCTTTTTTCCTGAATGAATTCCAGTCAGGCACTAGGCGCTTTTGCCCACTGAAGAGAGGGAGCCTCAACCATCCTCAGGGCCAGAGGGGCTAAGCAACATGAGTCATGTTACATGACAGTACTCCACCCTTATTCCGCCCAACTGTTTCCACCCTGGTCAGGATGTCTGAAAGTTGGTCCCTTAGCTGGGCAAGTAAATTAAAGCAAAAGTGTGCGCTTGGAAGCAAGCAAAAGTGTGCGCTTGGAAGCGTAGCACTCGTACGTGAACGTGCACAGATGCGCAAGCCCGTATTTAGGTAGGAGCCCCTGCACAGCCAGATTTGCACGCAAGATGCAGCAGGGATGCGTCCATTTCCTTTCCCTCTGACATTAGCTGCTGCTTCTGGGCATACATGAGGGGTCCGAGCGGAGAGGCCTCTGTGACCTGAAACATGACCAGCAGCCCGATGAAGATGTCCTGGTGGCGCACGCGCAGCCCTTACCACTGCAAGTTGGAAGGCTTGCTGCTCTCATGAGCGTCCAGTAAGCCTGGCAGCTAATGCCAGGTGACTGCTGAGGGCCATGTACAGCATCTTGCTGGATAGCTGGATAGAGTTGTGTACATCAGCTTCCATATGCCTTGTGGCGTTTGGCAAGTTGTGCAAGCCATTTTCTGCCATCTTTTCAGTGCGGATTTTATCTATGTGGCACCTGATGTGCTAGGCACCTGATGTGCTAGGCAGGTGCCGGTTGATGAGGACCAAAATAATCAACAGAATTGATTTGTTGTGAACGAACACAGAGCTGGGGCATTGCCACCCCATAATAGGGCGCACTCATCACTCCGGAAATTCCTTCAACAAAAAATTGCCTGTAACCTTTCCCGTTGGAGAGGATAAGAGGCTGGTGGATTGGACGCGATGCCAGTCTTGCGGGCCCTAGCCAGTTCGGCCAGCCTCTCTTCTGCCAGCACCTCCCGTCCCGCTGTGGGCTCTGCTCGCCCATCAGTTCTCCGGCAGCAGAGAAATGTGCTCAGCAGCCAACGCAGGGGAGACGTGGCGGTGAAGGCAGCGGCTGAGGAGACCCTGGAAAACTTTAGCCTTTCCGACGCCAAGCGCGCGAATGAGTACTCCACATCCGATGTGCAGCAGGCACTGGCATACTTCACGGAAGGCGAGGTACGTGCGCTTTGCTTTGTTCATGTTTTCTTGGTGTCTGCGGGCAGGAGCCTGGCTTGCACTGGTTTTGTTATGCCACAGCTGCACAGCCATCCCAAGGCACCCCAGGCCAGCTCCTAGAGCTGTGTGACAATCCATTGCTTCTGATGTCAGCCTTTTTGCCCAGCCATGGCTGCGTCTAGTCCAGGAGGTATGACCATGGATGGATGCCACTCACGTACACACAGGGTTCAGCCCCATCGTACGACTCCGACTTTGTGACAAACAACCTGGGCCTGGAGGATGCGTCCTTCTTTGTGAGTCAGGGGCAGCGGCACGGCGTGGGAAGGCCAACTGAACGCATGCAAGCAACCCAGCCACCACAGCCTCATGATGAGTGGACTGTAGCTGCAGTGACCGCAGCCGGGGGCCAGGCGCGCACCATATGTATGTGTGCAGCCTCGAATAATTTTGATGGCTGTGCTGCTCGTGTAGCCCAGCCACACGCCCACCCGTGTGCAGCCCATCCAAACTTTGAGGATTAGGGTCTAACCGGTCGTGCCACCCCGCCAAACAACACCACACAGGATGACATCGACAACAACGAGGCCTACGCCGCGGATGAGTACGTGATTGCTGGCATTCCAGAGGCAGCGCCTAAGAAGCGACGCGCGGAGCGCCCCGGAAAGGTAAGGCTGAGTTGCTGTTTTAGGCTAGCCAGTGCCATAGCTCATGTGCCACCCAATCCACCCAGCCCGCCCTCTTTTCGCATCTTGCACATTCCTACGCTCATACTCCTGCCAAAGCAAACACATGCACGCACGCACGCATGTGCGCACAAACGCGCGAATGCTCACGCACTTACGCACACGCACAATGCACATGCATGCACCAACCTGCGCTTGTGCTCAAATTTTGTGTGCCTGTGCCGTTACCTCAGGGTGGACCTCAAGAGGAGGGCGATGATGTGGAGCAGGCCAAGGCCATTGACAAAATTCGCGAGATGGAGGAGCGCATGGTGATGGAGGCTGACCAGGAGGAGAACTTTGGGGACGTTGCCAAGAATGCCCTGGCCCCCACAGGCACAAGCAAGCTGGCAATGTGGGACTGGCTGATGGAGGCAAATGGTGCTGAGCTGGACAGCACGCAGCTCGAGGACGCCCGCCTGGTGTGTGATTTGATGTTGTAAGAGAAGAAGGGTGTGGGGTGTCGATCAACTAGCATTTTATCTGGGTCTGTATGAAGCAGTGGGGTATGAAAGCACGCATAGTTGTCTTGCTTATGGAACTGGCAGTCAGGCAGCCTGCATATATCTGCAATGTGATAAATAGGCGCAACAAGAGGAGCAGAGCCATGAATCACCTGCCTGTGAGCAGGAGTATCAGTAGATGTGAGGGCATGGACTTGTGTGTCCCTGAGCGCGCTTGCACGCACATTCACGTGTACGCACACTACACACATACGCCATGCACACACGCACGGAATACACAAACCGCAATGCACACGCGCATGCACGCACGCCATGCACTCATACACGCCTACTACAGTCACACAAACACACACAAACATGCAAGCATGCATGCTTAAACAACTCCGCAGGCTACCAAGAAGCGCTCCAATGCCGCCCAAATCTCAGACAAGGAGGTCGCGTCTGAGCTGGCCACTGTGAACCCCGACATCTTTGAGGACCCAGATGTGCGCGAGTACCTGGAGCTGTTTGCCAGTGACAACTTGTCTGAGGTGGGGCCAAGCGCAGACAGACAGACACCTTTGAGTGAGATGAATGTCAGCAGCTGCCTGTTCAGCACCGTGCCACGAGCCAGGGCAGGAGTGCTTGAGCCTGTGTGCTCGCTCCACATATGTGCGGGACATGCACCACTTGCTAAAAAGCTTTCACAAAGACTCCGGTGGATGGGGCTTAGAATGAGAGTGCCTGTATGGCGCTATGGTGTGCAAGCTTACGCAGCGGTGTTGCAAGTCTGGGGGGGTTAATTAATCATCTTGTTTTCTCTTTGAGAAGATAAGATGATTAATTAACACTTTTCATTTATCAGATCAAACCGACCGATTTCGACGACATAATGGTTTAGAACAGGTGACCTGACAGAGCTGACACTTATCTTGTATTGTTGCACTGTCAGTGGTAGTGTGCTCATGAACACCAACATCGTGGCTGTGCATTGTGGCTGTGTGCAGGAAGCTCTGAAGCTTATTGGCACCACCGAGGAGGCTGATGACCTGCCAGAGAGCACCCTGCAAGACTCGGACATGGCGCGCATCGACTCCGTGCTGGCCCAAGAGGTGGGTGCTGGCCTGCTGTGCCCCTGTAGGCCTCGTGCACGCGGCTCTAGTGCAGGCTGGTCAGCGAGAGGGGGCAGGCAAGGCTGTCCAGTGGAGGAGGAGGAGGAGGAGGAGGAGGAGGGAAAAGGCTGCAGAGTCAGCATGCTGCACCTTCAGAGCGACTGCGTGCCCCTTGGTGTGTGCCAAGTTTCTGGGGCAAGCTGGGCTTCGCACGTGCAGGCCACGTCCTGGCTTGGGCCAAGTAGGTTAGTGCATGCTCGCAGGCACCTCCACCAGCCAACTCGTATACACGCAAAACCACTGCTCCAACATTTCGCAACGAATCCGCTCCTTCCCCCGCACCTGTGCATAGGTGCCCCGCCTGTCACCCGAGCAGCTGGCGCTGAAGCGCGGCCCTGCCATCAAGCAGCTGGATGAGAACGAGCCCAGCCTGGACAAGGAGGTGGTGGACAAGTACCTTGCCAGCCTGAAGGCAGCCGTCGAGTCCAAGTCTGAGGTTTCCGAGGTGTGCGGCAGCAGCGACTGAGGCGTTGATGGGGGAGGTGGCGCGCTTTTGCGCCTTGAGCTGGCTCGTCAGTGCACTGCCTCGGGGGCTGGCAGCTGGTCTGGCGGCTGCGCTGCTTAGCTCTTGACGCCCATCTCTGCCTGCTCTGGGAGGGCACCTGGGCAGGAGAGGACCAGGCCACGTGGCTTGATTGTGCACCACCCGAGCAAGGCTGCAACTGCAGCAGCTGCTGCGATTCTTGTTCCTTGTTAGGCCGCTGCGCGCAATGCAGGACTCCCTTACGCCTCCTTGACTCTCGACTCTTGTTATATGGCAGGGTAGGCACCTGCTCAAGTTGTGAAAGAACATGGGTCCCAGCACTTCTCAGCGGGCGCCTCCCTCTCTCTCTCTCTCTCTCTCTCTCTCTCTCTCTCTCTCTCCTCACCATTGGGTGCCGTTGTGCATGCGTGTGCGCAGGCGGACGTGAAGGCCATGTTTGGGGAGGAGGCCCAGCTGGAGCCACAGGGCGCCGCCGGCCCCGACGACAACGCGGAGGTCAGCAAGCTGCTGGCCTTCCCCTCTGACGCCCCCCAGTCGCAGGATGTGGATGTGGAGGCGCTGGTGAGTAGTGTGGCTGGGGTCGCCGAGGGGGGATCCTAAACTGCATGCTCTGGAGCATGGAACTGGGCTGTAAATCAGAGGTTGGTAGGGCAACAGCAGTGTTGGGATGAAGTCAGTTTCTGCAGTTTGAGGGCTGTGTGCGGTCCAGCAGTGCGAAGGGAAAGATCAGGGTTGGGTTATGCGTATTTTATCGCATTTTACCAGAGGGGGTTATCGGACCAAAAGTCCGGGCATGATCCTTTTTTTGATGTAAACTGTATTTTTATCATATACCTAGGCTACTGGCATAATTTGGGCTGAAATGGACGCCCCTGGTGGCCTGGGTGGGTGCCCAGCCTCTGTTTTTGGCCTATTTTGGCATAAACAGCCCACGTATGCCCTCAACACGACCCAACCACACGTCTTTTTACCCCCAAAACACCATCAGTATACTTCTAATATGTTGCTTATTGATATTGGATGTTGAAACTGAGGTTTGAAGGGGGTCGGATTTTGACCCATTTGGGCACCACTTATGCTGATTTTTTTAAGGGAAACGACCCAAAGTGCACATCTCACCAACCACCGAGTGGATTCAATCCAATTCTTTTGCAATGATGTTCATTTATTACAAGAGCACCAAAACACCAAAAATCATGTGATTTGGTGCAGTGGCTGATCTGGTGTGGACATCTGGCTATGAAAAGTAGGGTTCACACCGCGGCCCATTAGGCATGGGCCCCCTGACGGGCAGTTTTCATGCTCAAGTGCTATGAAAAGCTTGCAACCAGGGCAACTATTAAACACAGCTTGAAAACTGCCCGTCTGGGGGCCCATGCCCTGGGATCATGCCAAAACCATACCCATTTGGGGCCTCAGATAACCCCCTCTGCCAAATTTCCTCATGTCCATCTTCCTATCTATCCATTTCTATGTTTTTTCATCTTTGTCTGTTCGTCCTTTTGTCTGTCCGTCTGTCCATCCATCCATACATCTATTTGTCTGTCCATCTGTCTCTGTCTGTCTGTCTGTCTGTCTGTCTGTCTGTCTGTCTGTCTGTCTGTCTGTCTGTGTTTGTCTGCCTGTCTTCCTGTCTGCCCATCCATATCCCCACCTCTCCATAGCTCACCAGCTGACACACTTGGCAAAAATGCATTGTCCATTTGTGGTTACTTCTGCCCTCTTGCTCATGAATGAATCTTCAACAATTCCTCAATGGCATGCAGAGCATATAAATAAGGAACGCGAAAAGCGACAGAAGATCAGGCATGTCCTGATCAGGCCTCAGTTTGTGTGCAGCAGGTGTGAGACCTTAGTCAATGTATGTGGCGCACAAAGCTCATGCTCTATTGAAGCAAAAAAGCCTCCACCTGCTTCATGCTTCCTTCCCTTTTTTTTTCTTTGTGTCTGCGCTGCGATTTAGGTTCAAAGGGCAGGAGCTTGCTTGGGTAATTGTGGGATCCCACAACCTCAGTGCAGCGGCATGGGGGAAAGGCCTCCAAAAGGACAAGCATGGCACCCTTTTCATCCGCAGTTATGGTGAGCAGTTTTCCAGTAGCATGGAAGTGCTGAATAATGAGAAGTGAAAAGAATTTGCAGTTCCATTTTTTACCATACCTAAGCTCTGACCCCTATGTTTGAAAAAAGCTGCATCCCCATTCAAGTTCACCCTCTTCACTGCATTTGCGCTTATGCACGCAGAGCTCAGCGTTTTAATGCTGCCATCACAAGAGGCATTGTACCGTGCTCATCGCCATTTTAGATTCACCTGCACCTGCACAAACAAAGGCACAGCTGTCAACATGCAGCCGCCACAAATATTGCCACAGCAGCAGCAGCAGCAGCAGCAAACACTGGCTGCTGGCCAGAAGCCGGTTCAATTCTGGAGTTTGGACGCTCTTTTGAGCAAGCAGCACGCAGCAGTATTTGGCTCCTCCAGTGTCGGGCTGTCCACTGGACTGCAACCCCTGGATGATGACCTGGGGGCATGCGCATTTCTGCCCCTGCCCTATTTCCTGCCACCAAAACCATACGAACGCGGAGACGTTCCTTGGACGTACTCACCGCATGAAGGAGTGGATCGATACGGGACGAAGCTCGTGAGGAAGGCAGGGTGCTAAAGAAGCAGGCCCAGGCGGCGGCAGCCTGGAGGGGCCCTCGAGAACGCACAATGGAAAAAATCGTTTTGATAGCAATTTCAGTGTTCCAATGTTTATATGACCATGAGGAAAATGTCAACTGAGAACACAATATTGCTGCCAGGCACATTGTCAAGGCCGTCAGTGCACGGTGACTTGGGGGGAAGCATTATCTTTACGGATATTGGCAGTGATGCCAAAGTCATGGAGCAGAGCCTTACCACAATTGAACAAACAGCCAACAAAACGCTTCTGTCCTGGTTCCAACCCCACCTCTCGGCCGCGGATCTCTACAGGTCATCAAGGCCTGATGCTATTCTTGTATTGCTATTAAATCTGAGAGTGTGGCTGCAAACGAGACCTGATCTGATCAGATTTGGACACCCAAGATGTAGGTTGGTAAGGTAAGGTTTCAAGGCTGTTCAAGATGTAGGTTGTGATGCTCTGTCTACTTCTTTTATTCTTTACTTTTGCAACGAACTTGATTTGATTTTTTGAAGCAGCAAGCACCAAAAAATTGTGTGATCTGGTGCAGTTGGTGACCTGGTTTGGAGATTTTGGGTGTGATTGGACTGAAGCTTGCAAGCTTTATAAATTTAGTTCCCGCTGCAGCTTTTGGCCATGATTGGTACCTCTCCTAGCACCGCAAATCGTACTTGGGCTTTTTGAAGCATTGCTACATGCATGAAGGCTGTGAAGGTGGCTGCATTTCTTTTGAAGCTGCCAATTGGCTGGTGAGGACGCGCAGACAAGGGAGATCAAAAGGTCATCCTACACAAGGTCAGACAGACGATTATTGCACCATCCGAGAATCGAACTCGGGTCTCGTCCGTGGCAGGGACGTATTCTACCACTAGACCAATGGTGCCACCGGACTGGGGAATCACGTGACGCTCTTCATCGATTATGTAATATTATTCTTTTATCAATCCCACTGTTCAAGGCTGAGACGTCAGCAGTTGACTAACAGCTAAGCTGTAGCACCCACGAAAATTTGCCTTTACAGCCTTATCCGCGCCTCCCATTGCCGCCACATAAAATATACATTTGATTATGCAACATCGTGACATCGGTGTTCTGATTGGTTGTGACACAGCTGTTGCCACCTACATCATGCATGGTCTTGCCACGAGTCTGTTTGGTGTGCAGCGGTCTCAGCGTCAAAGAACATGCTGGTATTAGCGACAGTAGTTAGTCATGCCGCCACCCCTAAAAAGACCTGTCTACTTGTATGGGATGCTCAAGGGCAAATGCTGCTTTCATTGGCTATATAGCCACATATGCAGCACTAGCAGCAGCAGCAGCAGCAGCAGCAGCAGCAACACCGGCTGCAGCCAATCTCTCCTTTGCTGCCTAGATAGCGTCAATGACCTGCCATAAACCAATCAGTGTCGCGCTGAGGGACTGCTGCACACCAAGTGAATTCGTGACCATAACAAATACAGCTATAGCTGAACTTATGACGGGATCACCAAAACATATGGCTTCCAGACACTACCTTTCTTCTGATTTGAGCGCTTTTAATTCTGGTTTGGGGTTGCAGGCCTTTTAGGCTTCAGCTAAGCTGCCCATGTTCGGCGGAAACAGCTATGTTACCCAACCTAACCTTATGACGGGACCAAATGACTCAACCAACTCCCTGTCACAGTATTCTAATCAATGCAGCTCAAATCTGGCACTGCACTAATCTGGCGGGACATAAGCCTTACAATCACGCTGGCAGTCAGCCCCAACCTGTAACTGGACCTCTGATTGGGCTGCTGCGGAGCCTGCCCAAGAAAATGGTACCTGTGATAAGTGTGGCTTGCAGGCAATTCAAGATGAAAAACACGCTCTTTTCTTATGCCGTTGCTCGCAAATGTGTTCGTTGAGGCTTCAATTTGCAGACTTGTTTCACGATTTACCTGTGGCTCACAAATGGCTCACAAAAATAAAATATTACTGTCAATCAGAATGGAACTTTTTTATTTCTCTCAAGCTTGTTCTGAAGACGTCTTCAATTTTTTCCTGAAACAAACTAATGATTACATCGTTTTATTTCAGAGCTTATGGATGTTTTTTTGATGGCTGGTGTTCACCAGCAACCTGATCAGTCAAACTACCTGGCTGAAGGTCAACCTTAAACTTGTAAACTTATCCAAGAAAAGGCCTTCAAGGGTTACAAGGGTTACAAGAAAAAGGCCTTCAGTCAAGAAGTGCGACTGCTAGCCTGCTCATAAAAGATTATCAGTGCATGCCGCAGGAAGAAATATAGCTTATTGTTTCCTCTGAATAAAAACAGTTATCAACTTCCTTTCTCCTTCACAGATTCAAGTAAGTTACTATGAGCAAGCTAGCAGCCACACTTCTTGACTGAAGGCCTTATCCTTGTAATCCTTGTAACCTTCCTAGCCTATTTTCCTTAAAATTTGTTTGTCTTAAGGAAACTATTAATGCCTAAAAGGTCGCAAAACGTTTTCAAAGTAAGCGATTGCACCTGCTGCTCTAGCATTGCCACTTGCCCTTATGTGACAACGCCAGCATCCTAGTTTACCATGATAATGATAAGTCACTTGAATGGTCTTGCATAGATTGGAAACAAGTAACACAACAAACTTTATAGACCTATCATGAATGGGCTGTCCATCACTTGGTCAGCTAGTTCAGCCATTGGTAAAACCATGCTGTGTAAGGTTACAATACACATAGTATACATGTATTGGTCACAACAAAGCTGCGTTCTGTCACGCCTCATTTGTACTACCCCCTCCACCAAGCCCAGAAGCAAGATCCTGTGCATACAAACAAATGAATGGTTGCACCAGGATAGGCATAGTTGGAATTGTGCATGATCAGGATAGAAGTTCGAAATCTTGAGTGGTCGTGCAGTGATTGTGCTGAGTCGTTTTGAGCCTGAAGGCTGACAAGCGTGGGATATGCTAAAGGCCTTGCAAATTGATGCATGTGTTCCAAACACAAGGAACACACTTCCCTTTGGGCCTTGCATGTAAGTTTTAGCTAGCCTAACATGGAAATTCTCGCTTGCCAGTGTAAGTACCAGTTCACACAGACACATCATCAAGCCTGACAATAAACTACAAGAAGGTGAGCATGTGCACGCTTGCGCACTATGTGAAATATTAGTCCAAATTGTGTCATTCCAAATTAGTCAAAATCATGCCATTCAAGAGCTGCGGCTTTCTAAAATGCTGTTCACTTTGCAACACTTGTCGAGCCCTCATGTCTTGCTCCCAGTTTCACCCCAGCCATGTAGGAACTCCATCTCGGCAATGCATCTTTGCGAGAGATACTTGCAATGATCCTTACAAGAAGAAAGGTGAGGGAAGAGAGGGAAGGGGCAGGATAGAGGGGGAACGGAGCACACAAGTGCTACCAGCAGAGGAAAAGTGGCAACACTGCTTCCTTGCACAGAGACGGTGTCCCACCTGGAAAGAGACCGTCTGGGAGCCACGTTTGGAAGGCTTTTGCTGCGATGGGTGAGGGGTCCAGCCTGTGAGGTACATCACCTGCGCATGACATATGGTGCACGGGCTTGCATTCTGGAGGCCAGCATGCTGCCTGGATAGCACAACATGCAGGCAGGCAACACAGATGCGCTGTATGGTAACAAAAGATGGCGACGCCCATATGGCCCACAAAAGTGCATTATGGCAGTGTGCACAACACAAAAACCATGGCTTGGGTATGCTCCTTCAGAGCTAGTCACCGGCCCACCTCAAATGTAGCTGGGATGGTGCCGTCCTCTTCGCGGAAAAGAGATCGATAAGCTGCAGCTGCCTGGCATTCAGAGCAACAAGGGCAGCACAAGCATGCGCTGCGTTTATGCCATTGCTTGCCAAGGAAGTCAGAGGGCCACAGAGAAGGCCACTGGCCCATGCACATCTTGGACACAGGCGATGAGTGCCAAGGGTCACATCAAGCTGCCAGAGTCCAGAGGCAAGCCGAGGCTAAGCTGTGTAAGGAACGCTGTAAAGAGGGTCTTTTATGGGCTGGCCGGGGAAGGATCCCGGTTAATGAACTGGCCTGACCCCAGTCCAGCCCGAAGCCTGAGCCTGGTGGTTGGTTAGGTAGTTGGAGGTGATCTGGTGATCAAGGAAAGCCTGGTTTCGTTACAAGCTGCCAGAGTCCAGAGGCAAGCCGAGGCTAAGCTGGCGGTGGCAGCTGCCAGTGAGCAGCACAGAGTTCCATCCAAGCGAATGGCAAGCAGCTCAAGGGAAACTGGCAGAGCAAAGCGCCAAGAATTGGCAAACAGTAATGCACCACATCCAACAGCTGTGCATCCAGCTTCTGAAGAGAGGCCTTTCCTGGCTCATATCAACGCCCCAATGACACAAGTCCAAATGTCCTCCGGGGGAGCTTGCGCGCCAGCCCTGCCTGAGTTATTTTGAGATTAAATATCAAAATATATAAATATTATTTGAAAGAACCACAAAAATGTTTGTAAGATCTACATAATGCTTACAAGAGGGGGGCTTGCGCACCAGCCCTGCTTGAGCTGTACCCCACACTCCTCCCTGAGCCTCCATGAATTGCCAGCACCAATTGCTCAAAAGCGTGAACACAAAGGGCCAGAGAACAAGTCCTCCCTCAAGTGCAGCCTGTGGCTGCAGCACCACCCAAGGATGCACAGATGCCGCGGCCTGCCCCGCCCGTGCGGTTCTTGCAGCTGTAGACCTACCGCGAGCGCGGTTTCTGGCTGCAGTCGGCGCTGCCTGTGGATGACAGCATTGCTCTCCCCCAGCAGCCGCAGGTGCGCGACCACTGCCTCTGGACCCACAGGCACGGGATCGCCACCTGCACGAGCGCAAAACGTGCTACCGGCTGTTTCAAAGGAGGTCCTTTGTGTGCACACGTGCATGTGTGCACCTGGCCCCCACAATTTGTCGAGACTGCGCGCCTCTTGCAGAGGCTGCCAGGCACAGCCAGAGTAGGCCAAAAAGCCGACATTTCTCGGCATGTCCCTATGGCAGGCAGTACCTTTGCTGGAGCCTTACATGCGTGCACACATTTATAGGGGTCGGCGTTGGCGTAAAGCGCTATATAGCGCTATAGATTTTTAAAAATATAACATGTGTGAAATTGGCCATTTTAAGTGGCTGCCAACTTAATTGGCCCCGCGGGCCCTTTCCGTTGTTGTCGGCAATTATAATATCAATATAATTATGGAGGATAGAGATACTGAGCTCGAGTCATGGATGAAGTTGGGGATGATGGCAAGCAACCATACGTTCAAGGGCGCAGCATGCTGAACTGCTCAAAAAGCTGAGCTCTAGTGGATGAAATGAATGGGAGATCAGGTTCACTGCTGTCATTGAGGAAGAATGTAGGGGCTTTGCAAAGAGTGCGAGATGAATCTCAGCCCAGCTAACCCGTCGATGACCCTAGTGCGCCACACGTGCCCCTCGGCAGCCTTAGCAGCAGCAAAAAAGAGGCAATGAAGCAATGCAGATCCCATTGAGCAGCTGCAGCAGTAGGAAGTAGCAGTAGGAGGAGGAAGTGGATTGCGTTGGACAGCCCTAGATCTAGATGAAGAAGCACAAGCAGAGCATCCCAGAGTTTGCAGTGACAGCAGCCCAGCTCAAGCAATTCCACGGATATTTTGCAGTACA
>LKMJ01004228.1_pt1 | contig 13473 bp, 10 predicted proteins | sample 643391 | NCBI WGS metagenome assembly LKMJ01 (sample SAMN04112250, study PRJNA286221) | soda lake metagenome | biome: soda lake; feature: Kulunda Steppe; material: water; isolation source: sample PL-Br10 brine of Picturesque Lake | place: Russia: Kulunda steppe | collected 2010-07
GAAAAGGCTCGCGAAATATACCGACAAAAATACACCTTCCATATCAACAAAAAACATAATCACCAAGAGCGCCAAGAAACAGTAGATAAACTTGTTGACAAGATTGTTGACAAATACTTTGACAAATACATTGATATTTTTGTTTCTCATTTTGTGGAGAATGGCGATAAAATTAACAAAAGAAAAGAGATTGCATCCATGTTTCGGCAAAACAATATTTGTGTCCATTTTGTCCGAAATGGCACTAAAAAGAAACAGTTGATATGGTATTTAGACAACGTCGCACAGAACATGATATTTTTTTACCAAAAAGCAGCTGATATCGGCTTTGAAAACGATATCTCCTCGATTTATGTAATCGCTACTGAAGCCGTGGATTACAAAAACAGCTTATGCAAAACATCCGAAGTTTACGAAAAATATCGATTACGACAAATGAAAAAGATTGAGTTACTCGATGCTTTAAAAACGCACAATCTAAAAGTACGCAATGACTCGAAATTGTTTAAAGATTACGTTTCTGACACACCCGGCACCCAGCGCTTCACATGCGATGATGTTGTCGAACGTCTAATTGCAATGGCCTTTTTACGTAAATATACGCCATATGGCCGCATCATGAATACATTTTATAACTTACGTAAACAGCCATCTCCATCATGGTACGTTCCATTACACCAATATACGATGGAACAACGCGATATTCGTTATTTAAAAATGTATTCTAGTTATGAAGAACAAACGACGATCGCGACTTTTATGGCATGTTCACATTTTTTATTGCACAAGAATAACCCTATATTTGTTCTTCCCGAATTTAAGACCTTAAAAAAAAGTATGCGAGGGGCTTCGCTCGATGAGCAGAAAAAAGAATATCAAAAACTCAAAAAACGCGTTGCCTACTGCCAGAAGATTAAAGATGTAACACTTCCCACCTTTCTCGAAAGATACGTGCGTCATGAAAAAACATTAAGCGAAAAATATATAGAAGCTAACCAATTGATGCGTGAATACCTCTTACGACGAAACTAAAATTCTGATTTCTTTTTTCTTTTTTCATTTTTGATTTTTCTTTTAATCCCTTCTTTTATTAAAGATGATGATAAATGACAAAAAAGAGCATTATAACAACGCCCCTTTCGGCGGAGGAGATGTGATTCTTATTGTTGTAATCGGATGGTTGTTTTTAGGCTTAGTAGCGTTTTTAATGTCACTCATTTGCTTTGGAGGTTCAGGTTCCTTTGGTGAAAAGGTGGTGGGTTTCTTTCTCGCCTTCTTTTTTGGGCCTTTTTATTGGATTTATTATATGGCAAACCGAAATTATTGTCGTTGACGCTAGCGATCAATGAACAGAAAAATAAAATAATAAGTCCCTTAATCTGTCGATTTTTCTTTTAGTTTTTTTTGATCGAGTTTGATATGATTTTCATCGATATTTTGTTGGTTAGAACGATAAATAATTTCTCCTTGATAATTCGAAGAAAAATTAAACATCTTAGGGTCACTTACTTCGGCGCTTTTGACCCAAACTTTGATGATCGAGAAAAACTTTTTAGGGCTTGTTGAAATCCCATTAATCATGTTCCAGTAGGTACTATTGTTATACTCTTCTTTTAAGAACGTCTCTCCCAAAATTTTAATGCACAAATCTTTCCAAAATTCTTGAACGTCTTGTTTTAAAACTTTAATAGACAGACATCCACCTTTGATATTGTTTTCGTCATCCCAGCAAGGGTAAACATATTCCCGCATCAGAAAAAACATCCCACAATGCACTTTCTCACAAATATAATGATCTAGCAGCCAAAATTCTTCGGCGCTAGATATATTAAACACTTTTTGATAGCTTGGATAAGTCCAATCTTCGTTGTATGGATCGTGAAAATAAAAGGTCCAAATATCGTTTAAAAGTAAATCCTCTTCTTCTTCCTCTTCTTCCTCATCTTTGTTTAGTTCTTTACCGCTTTGCGATTTGACATCCTCTAAAAGATGAGCTACTTCTTCTATTTTTTCGAAAGCTTCGCCCAATTTTTGCTCCACTTTATCCATTTACTGTTTATTCTCACTTTAAGCTAATTATATGTGATGTTTAAAATGTGATTAAATAACCGATTGATATTCTTTATATAATATTTCATCTAACATGTCGGTAAAAACAATCAGATTGCAGCCATTTTTGTATAATGTTTTAAACACCGAAAGAATATGCTGTCCGTAAAACACGCGATTCCAGAAAGATCCCAAGAGGTCTGCCAAGTAAATTGCGTAAATGTGTTTAACCGTCATACTATGTGCAGGATATACTGAACCTTTCCATTTGTTAATGATGTCCGTCATGTTTAAATTCCCGATTCCGGCATGCATAAACAGACTATGTGGATGATGTTTGTTGTCGTGAATTATGTTTTTATACCATTTCGATATGGATTTTTTTTCTTGAATTTCTTGAATTTCTTTAAGTTTTTCGTCTTCCGAATCATGTACATTATGTCCGGTTTGTGATGTCTCAGTTGAATCCAAAGAAGGTGCATGAATGTGGAGAAGTTCGTCAAAAAAACGTGGCGTCATTATACGTGTTTCATCATATCCATAATGCACAATCATTATTTTCTTTAAAATATCACGCTTCTTTCTTAAAGTAAACAACAATTCAATGGGCAAATCATTTAAGCAAAAGCGATGCAACTCATCATCCTTAACATTTTCGTAATAACGCAAATACATCATAAATTCCAAAGAAAGATGGTAAAGCTCTTCTTTTTCCAATGTTTCCGTATCGTAAAGTATAATCGAAGAGATAAAGTTTCCCATCATTTTACGATAAAATCGAACATATAACCTATGAGCAGGGCGTAGACCGAAACGAGATTCTTGCACATAAACCATGGATCGAATAATGAATTGCATAAGTGGCATAACAGGTAAGAACCTTGTCATCATTTCGGTTATAGATATGATTGATGTTGCCATCCACATTCTTGACCTTTAAATATTATTTTTTGATTTATTCCTCCTTATATCGTATTTTTAAAATTCAAAAAAAGTTTCGATATAAACGAAAAAAATTGATTAACATATAAACAGTTGAAAAGCACTTTCTTTTATACAAAACAAGGTACTACTCATAGTAAGAGCAAGATGACTCCGGACTTCATCAAAACAGCACCAATTCCCAAACTAATCGCACTTTTACAAAAGCTCGATGACGATTATTATAACCAAGGTAAAAAGATCGGCACATCTTATGATTTGTATGACATGATCAAAGAAACGGTGAAAGAACGTGCACCCGATCACCCTTATTTCAAAACGGTCGGTGCCCCTGTTAATCCCTCTTCTTCGTCAGGTTCGAAAAAAGTAACTTTACCCTACTATATGGGTTCGATGGACAAGATTAAAAGCGACGAAGGTGCCTTGCGCCGTTTCGTGGAGCGCGTAGGGCCACCTTACGATTTTGTTTTTAGCGATAAACTGGACGGCATTTCTGCGCTTTATGTATATGATTCTAATGTGACGACAGCACCCAAACTATATACTCGGGGTAATGGATACGAAGGCCAGGATATTTCCTGGATGCTGCCTTACTTGACTATAAACATGGAGGGCAATAACATCCCCTCTTTGGCGAAAAAAACGAAAGAAAAGATTGTGGTGCGCGGAGAACTGATTATGACGAAACTTGATTTTGAAGAAGTGAAAGATAAAGGCGCTAATGCACGTAACATGGTGGCCGGTATCGTGAATTCGAAATCTCCGTCCAAAGACATGCTACGCAGGGTGCAATTTATTGCTTATAGTGTGATTTACCCCCAAATGAGCGCATCTATGCAGATGCGGTGGCTAGAGAAAAACAAGTGGACTGCCGTACCTTTCCGTATCATGAAGAACGTTCCTGCCCTAAGCTTCGATATCCTTAGTAATTACTTAACGAAGCGCCGTGACTATTCCGATTTCGAAATTGACGGGATAATCGTGGCACATGACAAGTACTATGACATTGTTCCTGGTGAAAACCCTGATTATGCTTTTGCATTTAAAACGATGATGCGTGAAAATGCCGCCGAAGTAATCGTGAGCGCCGTTGAGTGGGGCGTAAGCAAACATGGATTGCTAAAACCCGTGGTCCTGTTTAACGGCGTTAGCCTAGGCGGTGTGACCATTCGCGGAGCGACCGGTTTCCATGCCAAGTACATTAAAGAGAACTTGATCGGTCCAGGGGCGCGTATCATGATTACTCGAAGCGGTGACGTGATTCCGTATATTACGAAGGTTCTCACCCCTGCTTCTGACGGCCAACCGATGATGCCTGATGTGGAGTACGATTGGACCAAAAATGATGTGGACATCGTGGTGAAAGACAAGGACACTGATCCAGAAGTTGCAATGAAAGCACTCATTAGCTTCTTTTCTAAAGTGAAAGTGCACGGCTTTTCCACAAGCTCTGTGCGTAAAATGGTTGAAGCCGGCTTTAAGAAAGCAGAAGACATTATGTACGCTTCGCGCGAAGCTTTCGTGAACGCCCTTGGTGCGGCAAATGGTGAAAAAGTGTGGCAAGGGATGCAAAACGCACGCGAAAAAATCGATTGTGCGACACTTATGGATGCATCCAACTTGTTCGGTCCCGGCTTTGGCGCTAAAAAACTAAACTTGATCTTGGACAAAATACCCGATGTCATGAATCCCGAGAAGACACTTCATGTGAGTACATTGACTAACCTTGATGGTGTGTCTGATGTGACGGCCCAAAACTTTATCGCAGGTCGCCGTGCATTCTTGGACTATCTTGCAGACTCTCCGTATTTTTCGTATGAAAGCTTGTGCTCAAAGACAAAGCTACCCCAAAAACGAAACAACAAAAAAACAAAAGATGATTCAGATTCTTCTTCTTACGCTTCCTTTAGTGACGGCGAGAATCCCACAAACGTGGCAAAAAACGGTCAAAACGGTCAAAACGGTCGAGACATGACAGGCGAACAAGTGGTATTTACGGGGTTCCGTGATGCCGACTTAGAAGAACGCACTCAAAATGCAGGAGGTAAGGTGGCGAGCAGCATAAGTGGTAAAGTAACCCTTCTGATTTATAAGACCTACTCTGACAAATCCGCAAAGATAAAGCAAGCTCGTGAAAAAGGCATTCGCATAATGAGCGTTGACGACTACCGCACATTCCTTTCCGTATAATCTCTTTCTCTTTCTTTTTCCCTTTTTTTTCTTTTTCTCTTTCTCCTCAACCTAAACTTTTTTATCTTTTTTATCCTTTTTTATCCTTTTTCATCTTTTTTTAATGAATGCTTACGTTTAAATTGTCGCGAGAGTCATTATTTACACAATCATATTTATCCAAAAGGCGTTTTAGTTCGCACAAATCTGTTTTGTTCATTTCTTCCAATTCTTTTATCCTTATATTTTCGGGTTCCAAAAGAACAAGTTCTAAAAAAACGTGAAAGCTTCCCCTATGTTCTTCTTCGTGTTCTTCGTTATAATACGGCAGACCATTTTCTTCGTATGTAAGCAAAAGGGGTTTACCTCCAGGGTAATTCACAGTAATAGAGCGCTCGCCAAAGACGGTTATTTGAAATGTGCATCCGTATAAATATTCGAAAAGACCAATCTTTTTCGTCATAGTTAAATCATAAGGATGAACCATTGTAAATATTTCGAGCATTGGATGCTTTTCGATATTTAAATAGATATGCACTTCACCCTTTTTTATAATTCGTTTGGTTGGCGAAAAAAATGACATCACGGACTTTATTTTTTCTTCGTATTCGTCGCCTACATCTTTAAAAACATAACACTCTTGATAATTAAGGAGCGAAACATACAGTGTCCTTTTATAAATTGTCCCGTCCATAAACCGGGTATTCACAATAACTTTTTTAATACGTTTTTTATAAAGATCTTCGATCGTCACAGATAGTGTTATTTTAATAACAGGATAATGTATGTGCGGATCTTCTCTCGCATTCCCTTTCTCGCTTTCCATCGTTTTCTGTACATCTTTATATTCTTTATAAAGGCGCGTGGCAACAACTAAAAATGATGAAAATTTGTTCACAAGGGTTGCGAATTCTTCGGAAAACTTTTCGTCAAATTCAAAAGAAGCATCATCTTGCACCCCAAGTAAATGTTGTGTATCATATATTTGGCGTTTACAGGGATCACATAAAATGTCATAAGCTTCTTTAATATGCTTAAACTGTTCTTCTGCCTGTGGATTTTTGTCCGGATGATAGCGAAGTGCTAATTTATGATATGCACGTTTTATGTCTAACGGTGTGGCGTTTTTTTCGATTCCCAAACGGGTGTACAACATATTCGCTAATATATAAAATGTCTGAGAATATGATTCTTATTGCTTTTATGGATTCAGGGATTGCTTTTACAATATAAAGACGAAAGAGATACATTCGAAAAATACGCAAACAATTAAACTTAAAAAATACAAACATGGCGAAAGAAACTTTTGAAAAGATTATACGTAAAATAGATGGTTTATTGCATCCACACTTAGAAACATATTCTTCGCCTCTGGCACAAAAGTTGTTTCGTCCCCATGCACTCGCTGATACGCAAGATATGTATGGGCTTATTATTCATTCGTCTTGCAAAATTATTGCTCGGCATACTGCTCGTCGTTATGTTTACGGTGCGTTTTCTACTAGAATGAATACGAGAAACGTACTAACAAATCAAAGTGAAGCCACTGAATTTACAGTAGCAGCAAAACAAACAAAATATAAACTAAAAAAAGAAAAAGGGCAGAAAACAAAAGTAAAAGTAAAGAAAAAAGATGAATCCTATTACCCCGAAGAAGAACAAGAAATGGAGTTATGCACTAGAGGATCAAAAACGCTAGTCACTTATAAACAGTGGTCACACGTCATTGAAATTGATTTAACGTCTTTTTCGATTTCACATGACAAGTTTTTACTGATAGATTTCATAAAAGCGAAAATAGAACAAAAATGCATAACTGGGATTTCTAAACATGTTTTTTTAATTCATGATATACACATAGTTCATCCACATGTAGTGCGAGCGCTTTTAAATTGCATGGAAAAAAGCTATACTAACGCTTATTTTGTGTTTTCTTGCACAAAACTAAATCATGTTGTCCATAGCGCTTTTGTAAACCATTGTGCATTCGTCAAAAACGATTTTAATACCCTTGATTTTATCAATGGCGTATATTTGCATACCTTACAACACATAAATCCAACGTCTGATGACGGAGACTATCAATTTCTAAATGATGAAGAACGTAAACTGGCTTTCTTAAAACGACAGAGTGAAATACAAGGGTTTGTCCGAGGCGTTTATGCAAAAGCGCATCACGATTTATTCGAAACATGTGTGTTATGTGAGCTTCCTTGTGGCCATCGCTTTCGGGGTTACTTGCCGGTCAAAATAGAATCCTTTCTTGTTTATTTAAAAGAAACGCCAGCTGAAGAAGTGTTGGCTTCTCAAACGATTAGAAAAACAACTAATCAACTTATGGGAGCATGTGTACCTTTTAAAGAAGTCGTCCGTCATACTCTGGCATATATTTCGCGAAAATATTCTGAAAAGAATCCTGATATAATGGTCGATGTTGTTACTTTGAGCGCACAAATGGAACATGATATGCAACTTTCACACAAACCGATTTACATCTGGGATAATTATTTCAATGCACTCATGATCGCTCTCCAATTCGTGAAGTAGTTTACTAAAAAGTTCTTATCACATAAAATATTAAAAAACAATGGATAAAAATAAAATGGATAAAAACGATATTAAAAATGCCAAAAAGAAAAGTAAATCACTCTTTGTAGTATCATACGCCCCGACAGGACGTGCAACATGCCGAGAGTGTGAAAAAAAGATTCCCAAAGATTCTTTGCGGATTACACGATATATTAAACATCCATCACGAGAAGATGATTTTTTTCAGCAGCATTACCATATGCACCACGGGATTAATGTGATCACACGCGTACGTTGCGAGTCTGATGATCCGATATTAAAGGGTATTGGAGATGTTGACAAAAAAGACCGCGAAGAAGTACGTACTCTTTACGACCAAACAAAACAAAAACGAAAAAACAAATGCAGGTAGCAAATTTTATTGCGTGTGTTGTGCTTTATTGTGTAGACAGGGTTAGGTCTACAATTTATTCAATTTATTCAATTTATTCAATTTCTTTTATTAAAATATTATTTATGGTTTAATTTATGGTTTAACTGGACTATCGAGAAGAACGTGAACCAGACTTAGAACCAGATTTAGAACCAGATGCACCTTTTTTCATAATACGGATCGCCTTGTTTGCGAAATCGATTACTTTCTTTTCCTTAGCTACCACACTAATGGTGGTCATAATAAGTTCCAAGGCAGCTTTAGCGACTTCTTGGTAATCCTTAGGCACATGTTGCACCACGCATTTCAGATAAGAAAGTGCAGCCTTGCCCACGGCCTCCATTTTGTCGAGATTCTTTTCCATAAAATCAACGGCAGCGCGTACATAGGCAGATGATTTACGAACAGCCCCTGTAAACTTGCGCAGCATTTTCACAAGATCCTTGGGATCCTTCATGTTATATTTTTTAGTATACTCCTTCTTATACTTCATACAGAGTTCCTTAAGTTGTTCGATATGTTCAGGCATAGAAGCGACAAGGTTCAAGAGGACCCTGCGATCCTGCATCGGAATTTCAGAAAGAATATCTTCGCACTTCTGTTGAGCATCTTGTAAAAACTTTTTGTTTGTCACCATTTTGATCGCAGAGGACATTTTCTTAGAGGCGCTCATAGAATATATCGTCGCGTTTAATTAAGTATTTAAGTATGTTTTATATTATGTGCGGATTTTTTTTTTCAAAATGTTTAATTTTCGATAATAAGTTCCACACCCATTGACGTTTTTTGATATCCTTTAACGTTAATTTCGCCACGGTGAATAGAATCGTGACAACTTTCACAAACATTCATCAAGTTGCACAACTTATCTTTATGCATATTTCCAATAAAGCCGTTTTTGTCAGCATTCTTTTGAAAAACAATATGATGCACTTCTTTTGCCTTCTTCCCACAAATAGTGCATTTATCTACGTATAACAAAGAATTATAACGGCTTTTGTGTTTATCTTCCTTTTTTTGTAGCACTTCATTTCGAATACTATTTGCCATATCTATAAAATCGGTGCCTAAATCCAATGCCTTACAAACTTCCAATCCGTAAATAGAAAGTCCTTGGCCGTCTTTCAGCTTTCGGTCATATACTAATTTATGGGTCACGGGGTCATATTCAACATGCAGATGGCATACTCTTAGTTTTTCTGATTGCCTTAGTTCTTCGACACATTTTATTTTTGTCAGGTCGTGTAGATGTGTCGTAAAAACGAAAGATGCTTTGTTTATCATACTCAGCCTATACAAACCAGCTGCCACGATACCTATCCCCGAAGCAGATTCCGTGCCTGAACATAATTCATCACCGATGACAAGACTAAATGAGTCCGACCTTTTTATAATATTACGCAGTTCTTGCATCTCGATCATGAAAGTAGATTGACCACGTTGAATATCGTCTCCCCGTGTTATACGTGAAAAAAGTGATCGATAAGGATAAAACACCATAGATTCAGCCGCCACATACATCCCTGCTTGTGCCATAATAACAGCAAGAGCCACTGACTTCATGAGCGTAGACTTTCCCGCCGCGTTTAAACCATAAAGTAACATACCTCTATTTTCACCACTTCCTAAAACAACATCATTTCCCACAAATGGGATACTTTCATCGATAATTTCGACGATCGGATGGCGGAGGTCATTGCACTTTAGAAATGATGTTGGTTCTTTCATAGTATCTTGCATACTATCTTGCATAGTATCTTGTATAATAGGCGCACAGTATCGTTTTGTAAATGCATGACCGGCACAAGTGATATAGTAATCGAGTTCACTTAAACACGTGCATAGCGGTCGAAAAGATTCCGCGAATTTTTCGGTTATTTCATGCATCATATTGACGAGCATATGTTGCGTTTCTTTTTGCCATTCGTCTCTCCCCTCATGGAGCGCTTTGCTTGTCTTTTCAAAAAAAGGGTGGGTAATTTTTACGGTATTTGCTTGTGCTTTGACCGAAGCATCTTTAAATGCGAAACCTTCATGGACAAATGCTTTTAGCTTTGTCTTCAGATCGTTATAGCGTTTGTTTGTGGACGTAATAAAATATCCGTCACGATCGGTTTTTTCCAATTTGAACGGTTTAATACCTTCACTTACATCGTTCAGCGCATCCACTAAAACGTCCAAGGCTTTCTTTTTCGACACAATTCCGCTAAGCACACGAGATAGCGTTTCTGACGGATATATATGCTTTTGCACAAGAGGGTATATGTTGAGCGATTGCATTACTTGCCGTTCTTCTTCGGTATAGCTACTCATATTATCTGTTTGTGTGTTGACATTATACAGATGTTCACCCAAATACGTAAAAAGCGGTTGAGCGTTCTTTTCCCAAAGAGATAAAGGTACGAGCATTTCATCTTGTATTAATAATCGAATACGATTAAGGCTTTCGAGAGATTGGTGAATGTGCAACATATCGCTGGCGCTGGCGGTACCCATGACAACTTTACGAAATAAACGCTCGACGTCGTATATTTTTTTGAGTTCTTTGCCCACGTTTTCGAAAGATTCGCCTTTTTCTTCCATAAACTGTAAAAGTGTCGCGATTTTGTGATAAGACGATTTAAGGAACGCGATATCGTAACTGGGATTTAACAAACGAGACCGAAAATAGCGTTTGCCCATAAACGTTTGGCACGTATTCAGCGTCTTTAACAAACTGTTATGGATGTCCAGCTGTTCCGAAGTATTCGCTGACAAGATGAGAGTTTGACCGCCTTGACTGCCTTGACTGCCTTGACCGCATCCATCGTTACCATTATGTGCATTATTTAAAGATAGATTAGTGTTGACCGAAGAAAACGGTTTATCGATTTTTTTAAGAAGGTTTTCGTTGTGGCGCTGCATGTGTTCCAAAGCATAAACATAAGCGATACGCGCCGTTTGATGTCTTTCTAGATCGACATATTCGATCGGTGTTAGAAGACCACAGTTCATAAAGACTTTGCCCAAAACATAATTGTGGTAATGGCGTTTGGTCTGATCAGCTTTAAGTTGATGTAGTTTGTTAATCACTTGACAGACGTGACTTTGACTTGACCCGCTATTTACATTCATTGCGGTACACAATTCTTGCGTTGTGATAGGGTTTAGGGTACAACCCTTTTCGTTGATATAGGGTAAAGAGACAAACACCAGTTCACATGGCGGGTACAAAAGACGCAGACGCAGAAGTTCGTCAAATACGTAAGACGGATCGCCTTGGCGGGGTAATACTTCAAAAAACATGCTTTCGCCGGTGCTCGCATCTACTACGCTGATGCCAAACCCATACGTAAGTCCCCTTTCCATTGGAGAGATTGGTGCCGCATTTTCCTCGACTTTAAAGCGTAGTTTGATGGTTTCCACGTAAATGACCATCACGTATTTGCCCGTTTGCTGTTGTGTGGGCGAAAGATGATCCAGATAAGTGCCTTGACTAAAAATGTGGGTGACAGCACGATGGATACGATTTTTTCCTTTAAGAACTGTTTTTTGCTGGGAGAGGGCCGTAGGTGTGTGTGAAGAGTTATCCATTTGATCGACAATCACAACGGTGAAATGATTATCGACAAGAATCTCCACGAATTTTTCGAGAGCGCCGATCGGCCATCCCATCATCATACAATTGATACGATTTACTTCGGCGATGCTCTTATTACGGCGACTGACTTCGACATCGAGCATATCGCATAAGTCTTTCACAGGGACTTTGCCATCATTGATGCTGTATATTTCATAAAAACCGCCGCACTGGTACAAAATGATAGTGTTTTCCCCATATTCCTGTTGATACTTATCCAAATAATATTCATATTCATCATACACGTTTTCAAACACCATAGAATCTGCCATTGTTTTATTATATTTCGATCCACTGATTTCTTCTTGTTTTATTAATAATATAGTGTTTTTCACTTATATAGAAAAAATAAAATGCCAAAAGTATAATTTTACCATTCGATTCCGACGGAAGCAGCGTAATCTTCATCGTCACTTTCGTTTTCTTGAGACTTCTTTAGCACGCCTTTTTGACGGAGAAAATCGATACTTCGTTGGACGAGTTCGTCACCTACTTTGAATGCGAATTGTTCGCGATCGGGATCCATTGTGAGAACAAATCCTTTGTAAAATGCGTTGTTTTCATCGACCAAATATTCTTTTTTCATATCATGAACCATATGATAGGATAGCAATGCTTCGGTCCATTCATTTATCGTAATTGACGGTTTTGACGGTTGATCTTCTTGTTTTTGTTCATTTTTCGCGAGTTCTTCGGGTACATAACCCCATCCGACGAGCGTGGTATCATTTGACGAAAGAAAGTATTTCCCCCATTGTTTCGCCTTTTTGTCGTTGTTTGCGCCGTCCATCACCTTTTTAATGAGGGAGACATTTCCATCGGCGATATCTACGGTCGTACAAAAGTATTGCAGACCGCTTCCTTTGTGCATGGCTGAAAACGTCTGAGCACGCTTGGCTCCTTCTTTAATGGCGTTTTTTTCGGCCATGATGCTGCTGTTTTTGTTAATAATATTTTACTCTCATTATATCCTTATATAGTTTCAGTATTATACGGTTATCATAGTTCATATGGTTCATATGGCTCATCTGGTTCATGTACTTACGTCATTTGTGAGAAGCGACAAGTGTCCACTTTTTCGAATAATATGATAAATGTTTTTATATAATCCTGTATCATTCAATTCCGTCAAAGATCTGAGGTGGACTACGTATGACGGAAACCCCAAAAAGTGCTTAGAGGATGAGGGCGCTTAGTTTAGAGAGGTTTTACTTATTTGAGAAATAGTAGAGGAAACAAGCCCTGGTGGTTGAGCGTAGGGGGTAAGCTTAGACCTTTTTACGTATTTGACGGAAAAGTTAAAACAAGTCTTGAGATTGAGCATAGACTAAGCTTAGCCCCTTTACGTATTTGACGGCAACCCAAGATAGACCTTAGAGGTTGAGGGTGTTCTTCGCTTATAGACGCTTTTACGTATTTGACGGAAGCTTGATAAGCACTTGGAAGTTGGGGTTGTTAAGCTTAGACCTTTTTACGTATTTGACGGAAAAGTTAAAACAAGTCTTGAGATTGAGCATAGACTAAGCTTAGACGCTCTTACGTATTTGACGGAAACCCAATAACGATCCTAGAGGTTGAGGGTGTTCTTCGCTTATAAACCCATTTACGTATTTTACGGAAATCCAAGATAGACCTTAGAGGTTGAGGGTGTTCTTAGCTTATAAACCCATTTACGTATTTTACGGAAATCCAAGATAGACCTTAGAGGTTGAGGGTGTTTTTCGCTTATAGA
>LKMJ01004229.1_pt1 | contig 13472 bp, 12 predicted proteins | sample 643391 | NCBI WGS metagenome assembly LKMJ01 (sample SAMN04112250, study PRJNA286221) | soda lake metagenome | biome: soda lake; feature: Kulunda Steppe; material: water; isolation source: sample PL-Br10 brine of Picturesque Lake | place: Russia: Kulunda steppe | collected 2010-07
AGACGTCGAGGACCCTCTCACCATCCTTGCCCACGTGATCAGCAATGTCATGGAGCAGTTCGCTCTGTGCTGTCACCCGGACCTGGGCGTAACCGAATTCGCGCTTGTCGCAGGCTGCGACCCGGCCCCCAAGCTCTTCGGCCATGGTCTGCATGCCATAGCAGATCCCAAGAATGGGCAGATCCAGTTCAAAAAGGCCTTCAGGAGCACGCGGGCTGCCCATCTCGGTCACAGAGTCCGGCCCACCTGCCAGAATGATGCCTTTAGGGGCAAAGGCCTCGACCTCAGCCGGGTCCAGATCGAAGGGCTTGATTTCACAGTAGACGCCGATTTCGCGCACACGGCGAGCAATCAACTGGGTGTACTGGGAACCGAAATCCAGGATGAGAATGCGGTGATCGTGAATATTGCGTGCCATGTTTTCCTCAACATGCAAAAAACATGGGGCGTTTTACACAACAGCCTTCTGGCCGCCATGCGCAACGCCCCGCCTTGGAATCACTGAGCCGGTTAGCCGATGCGGTAGTTCGGCGCCTCCTTGGTGATGGTGACGTCGTGAACGTGGCTCTCACGCATGCCCGCGTTGGTGATGCGGGAGAACTGCGGCCTGGTGCGCATCTCAGTGATGTCTTGGCAGCCGGTATAGCCCATGGCGGCGCGCAGCCCACCCATGAGCTGGTGGATGATGGCCTTCATCGGCCCCTTGCAGTCCACACGGCCTTCAATGCCTTCCGGAACCAGTTTGTCGATGCCTTCACTGGCATCCTGGAAGTAGCGGTCGCTGGAGCCCTGCCCCATGGCGCCAATGGACCCCATGCCACGGTAGGCTTTATAGGTACGCCCCTGATAGAGCTCAACTTCGCCCGGCGCCTCATCAGTACCTGCCAGCAGGCTGCCGATCATTACGGAGTGGGCGCCGGCGGCCACCGCCTTGGCAATGTCACCGGAGAAACGGATGCCGCCATCAGCAATCAGCGGCACATCACTATCCTTCAGCGCCGCCGCCACATTGGACACAGCCGAGATCTGAGGCACGCCAATACCGGCCACGATCCGGGTCGTGCAGATGGAGCCCGGGCCGATGCCCACCTTGACGCCATCGGCACCGGCATCCGCCAGCGCCCTGGCCGCCTCACCGGTGGCGATGTTGCCGCCGATGACCTGGATGTCCGGATAGTTCTCCTTGACCCAGCGTACCCGGTTGATGACCCCCTGCGAGTGACCATGGGCGGTATCAACCACAACCACATCCACTCCAGCCTCGGCCAGAGCACTGATGCGTGCCTCGGTATCGCCGCTGGTACCCACGGCCGCGCCACAGCGCAGATGACCCTGCTCGTCCTTGCAGGCTTCCGGGTAGTCCTGGGCCTTCTGGATATCCTTGACGGTGATCAGTCCACGCAGTTCAAAATTGTCATTGACCACCAGGACCTTCTCAATGCGGTGCGCGTGCAGCAGATCCTTGATGTTCTGGACATCCTCCCCCTCGCGTACTGTGACCAGCTTTTCCTTGGGGGTCATGATGTCCTTTACCAGCGTATCCTCACGCCCTTCAAAACGGATATCGCGTCCGGTGACGATCCCGACCAGATCACGCCCCTCAACCACCGGCAGCCCGGAAATCTTGTTGGAGGCGGTCAGGTGCATCAGCTCACGGACGGTGGTGTTGGGCGTGACGGTAATCGGATCCTTGACCACACCGCTTTCAAACTTCTTCACTTTACGCACTGCTGCGGCCTGCTGCTCGACCGTCATGTTCTTGTGGACAATGCCGATACCACCCATCTGCGCCATGGCAATGGCGAGATCCGCTTCGGTGACGGTATCCATGGCCGCTGATACCACCGGCGCATTCAGTTGGATCCCACGGGTCAGCCGCGTCTTCAGGGATGCTTCGTTGGGCATGACATCCGAGTAACCGGGAACAAGGAGGACGTCATCAAAGGTGAGCGCTTCTTCAGCGATTCGCAGCATGTATTGAGCCTTTCGAACTTGCCAATTTGGAGAACCTCTGTTTCACTCTGCCGCCGGGCAGTGACAGAGTGCAGACAGTCTGGCGACCCCCGAACCCCTCCGGGAAGCCCGCCAGGGCGCTTGTGGCGCCAATTCCGGTAAACGAACATTATACGTTGACCCGCCGTTGGGCGTAAAGGAAAGAGCTGGCATGAAACAGACTCCCCAGGCCGTTACCGTGAGCGAACTGACCCGCCAGGTACGCCATCTGCTGGAAGTCAGCTTTCTGCAGGTCTGGGTGGAAGGAGAAATCTCCGGCCTGTCCCGCCCGGCTTCAGGACACTGGTACTTCACTCTCAAGGACGAAAAGGCGCAGATCCGCTGTGCCATGTTCCGCAACCGCAACCAGCGCCTGAGCCAGGCACCGAAAGAAGGCGAACAGATCCTGGTGCGGGCGAAGGTCAGTCTGTACGAGGCGCGGGGCGACTTCCAGCTGATTGTGGAAGCCATCGAGCCGGCGGGACTTGGGGCGCTGCAGAAGGCGTTTGAGCAACTCAAGGCACGACTGGACAAGGAAGGGCTTTTCAGTGACGAGCACAAACGCCCGATTCCCGTGCCCCCCAGACGACTGGGCCTGGTCACCTCCCCCACCGGCGCTGCCATTCACGACATTCTCACCGTTCTCAAACGGCGCTTCCCCGGGCTGCCAGTTACCCTCTACCCCACCGCCGTACAAGGGAAGGACGCGACGGCGTCCATAGTGCGTGCCATTGAGCTGGCCAACCGGGATGGTCGCTGCGATGCATTGATTGTCGGGCGTGGCGGTGGCTCGCTGGAGGATCTTTGGTGTTTCAATGAAGAGGCGGTGGCCCGCGCCATTCATGGCAGTGCCATCCCCATTATCAGCGCGGTGGGTCATGAGGTGGACATCACCATTGCCGACCTGGTGGCAGACCAGCGGGCCGCCACCCCTTCAGCCGCTGCGGAGGCGGTTTCACCGGATCGCCGGAAATGGCTGGACGCGCTCACCCGCCTGGAGGAGCGCCTTGTGCTTGCGGGGCGCCAGCAGATCCGCCGCCGCCGCGACATAATCGCGGATCTGGGCGGGCGACTGAAGCACCCCCGCCAGCAGCTGCAGGAAAAGGCCCAGCGTCTGGATGAGCTGGACACACGCCTGCAACAGCGCGCCGGGCAACTGGTGAGTAATGCCCGGGAACGGCTCCATCAGCTTGATATCCGACTCAATGCCCGACGTCCGGACCGCCAGATCCAGCAACAGCAGGAACGTCTCTCCGGACACAGGGAACGGCTCGAGCTGGCCATGCGCGCGGAGCTGCGTACCCGCAATGAGCGTTTCCGCGCCGTCGCCAGCCAGCTCGAACTGGTGAGCCCCCTGGCCACTCTGGGCCGCGGTTACGCCATCGTCCAGGACGCCAGCGGCAACATTATCCGCTCCAGCTCGGAGACAGTTCCAGGTGACGCGGTTACCTCCCGGCTGGCGGAAGGCACACTTTATTGCCGCGTTGAAAGCACAGAACCCGGCGACAGCGAAGGCGTTGCCGTCAATCATACGAAATAGCGAGAAAGTTGTTGACGCTGTGTCTCCATGTCTTATACTGCAATTGCTGCGAACGATTGCGGCTTAGCGTGTGAAAGCTTTACGACAACCCTTCTTGGATTACTCGTTTGTTCCTCACAGTTCTGCCCTCTGCGCTTCTCAGCCCCAGAAAATGGCCTACGGGCTGTAAGATTTTAGTATTTAAGGAAAAGCATCATGTCAGATATGAACACAGGTCGCGTAAAGTGGTTTAACGAAGCCAAAGGTTTTGGTTTCATCGCCCGGGAGAACGGCTCTGACGTTTTCGTACATTACAGTGCGATTAACGGCTCCGGTTTCCGCACGCTGGCCGAAGGGCAGGAAGTTGAGTTCAACATTACTCAGGGTCCGAAAGGTCCTCAGGCTGAGAACGTGACCGCTCTGTAAAGCGCGACCATGTTCGAAAAAAGCCCGGCCCTGTGCCGGGCTTTTTTGTGTCCGCCTGTCCCGCCTCACCTGCTTCATCACTCCGCCTGCGCTCCTGACCCACTCCCCCTGAATTCTCAAAAGTTGTAATATTGATGTACTCGGCTTACGGCATTGCCTGTTACACTTTGCCGGACAATAAGGCAAACGGACTGACCACTTAAATCAATAAACCAGTCGTTGCCGCTAAAACAATCTGCTGAGTAATTGAAGGAACAATGGCGATGGGCCATGCTTGTGTCATTGACTGAAGACACAAGAACAAGATGGATCATGACAATGCAGAGCCACAACGCTGCAGGCATGGTCTGTCCCGCTGCAACTCACTACGGGACCTTATAAGGGGAGAAATGCATGAAAACGGTCGTCAGTATCAGTCTCGGCCCGTCAGATCTTGACTATGACCTGGAAACGGAGTTTCTGGGGCAGAAGATCCGGGTCATCCGCGTCGGCACCGACAACAGCGTCGAGCGCGCGGAGCTGGCCATCAAGGAATGGGAGCCGAAGGCTGACGTGATCGGGCTTGGCATGGTCCGGGACCACTATCAGGTGGGCACGCGCACCATCAAACACGACACCACCCGCCGCCTGGAAGAAGCGGTTGAATCCGTTCCTGTGACCACGGGCGCGACCCTGCGCAGCATTCTTCAGGACTGGGCCGTACGCCATGCCCAGCTTGAACTCGATGAATTTTTCAACAACGCCAAAGTGCTGTTTCTCAACGGCCAGGCCAACTATCGGCCGGCGCGCGTCTTCAGTGAGTATACCGACAACCTGTTCTTTGCTGACCCGGTCCGCCAGCTCGGTGTTCCCAAGCTGCTGACGTCACTGGGTGCGCTTGAGATGTACGCTACGAGCACCGGCTATTTTCAGGATTATGGGCTGGGCGGAACCATCGGCAAGCTCCCGGTCACCAAGGAGGTAAACCGCTACGTGACCCGCAAGGCGGCCCAGAACGCGGATGTGATCGCCGGGCGCTTTGACGAGCTTGAGGAATTCGGCCTGGAGGAGATGGGTGGCAAAACGGTGCTGACCTCCTCCATCTCGGACAAGCGCCTCAAGGAGCTGGGTGACCGAGGCGTCAACGTGGTCATCGACTACACGCCACAGGTGTTCAATGAGACGGTCGGGGTCAACGTGGTCGAGGCCATGATTCTGGCCTGTCTTGAGCGCTCGCCCTCCGAGATCACCCATGATGACTATCTCGAAATCATTACCAACGAAGGCATGGAGCCGCGGATCCTCTATCCGTCCGGCTACAAGCGCATCAGCCGCTTCGCCTTTGTGATCCACCCGCTGTCCCAGCAGTATTTCCGCAACGCCAAACCGCTGGACATGGTGGCCAATTACGCGCCCAAGACGTTCATGAACACGGTCGAGAAGGTCATGGCCTACTCGCCACCCTTTGTCTACTCCAAGGTATCCGGGATCAAATCGCCGACCGGTGCTGAGACCGAGGGCTGGCTCATAACCGTGGGCGGAACCCCCAAGGAAATGATGGCGCACAGCCCGGAATTCACCTACCGGCGCCTGCTTGCTGCGGCGCGATTGGCCAAACGGCTGGGTGCCCAGATCATGGGACTCGGTGCCTTTACCAAGGTGGTGGGCGATGCCGGTCTGACGGTGTCCAAGCGCTCGCCGCTGCCCATCACTACCGGCAACAGCTACAGTGCCTCCGGCGCCCTCTGGGCGGCCAACGTGGCCCTTAAGAAGCTCGGGCTGGTGGAAATGGGTGAAAACGGCAAGGCCAAGGCCAAGGCAATGGTCGTGGGCGCGACCGGATCCATTGGTGCCGTCTGCGCCCGCCTGCTGGCCAAGGCCGTGGACGAGGTCTACATTGTGGCCCGGGATTCCAGCCGCCTGCTGGCGCTGAAGGAATCCATCATGAAGGAGACGCCCGGCGCCAAGGTTCACGTCACCTCCAGTCCCAACAAATACGTTGGCGAAATGGACATGATCGTGACGTCCACCTCAGGTGCCGGTAAGCGGATTCTGGACATCATGGAGGTCAAACCCGGCTGTGTGATCACCGATGTGGCACGCCCGCTGGACATCCCGGCTGAAGACGTCGCCAAGCGTCCGGACGTACTCGTGATTGAGTCCGGCGAAGTAGAGCTGCCCGGCGACAATGTGCGCATGAAGAACATTGGCCTGCCGCCCAAGGTGGCCTACGCCTGCCTGGCCGAGACCATTGTTCTGGCACTGGAAGGCCGGTTTGAGACCTTCACCGTGGGCCGTGAGATCGAGTGGGAGAAGGTCCGCGAGATCTACAAACTGGGCCTCAAGCACGGCATGAAGCTGGCTTCCATCTCCGGGGTCAACGGTGTCTACACCGAAGAGGACTTTGACCGGGTCCGCACCCTGGCCATGGAAAAGCGTGGCATCAAGAAGGCGGCCAGTGGGAAAGCGAAATCCGGCGGCAAGAAGAAACAGGCTACCACCTCCTGAGCGGGAGCAGCCTGAAAAAAAGCCCGCGGGTCAATGACCCGCGGGCTTTTTTGTTTCCGGCTACTGGTTTTACGCCGTCACTGACTCTGGAAACTCGCCAGGCAACGCCGACAGATATGGGCGCCCGCACCATTCGTTACCAGTGGGCCCGCCTGTGAAGCGGGAGTCTGGCAGAACGAGCAGGCTATATCCTGCTCATCGCTCCTGCGCGGTTTTTCCTCATCTCTCAGCCCCAGGCGACGCGCCAACGCATCCACTTTCTCATCGGTCAGCTGCTCTGCCATATTCTGGATCTCGCGATCCAGCTCGTTCTCGTCGTCTTTACTCACTCATACTCCTGATTCAGTCCTGCGGTAACCGTCCATCCCGCGTCAGCCGCCGGCGCACCCACCAGCGATACAACGCTGCCAGACCCGGACGGATGAGCGGCAGCCCAAGCAGCCAGGCCAGAGGCCTGAGCCTGGGCACACGGGACATCAGCAGAATATAGGCATCCATTTCGCTGTGAATGCGGCCCTGTTCGTCGCGCACGTGCAGCTCAAGCAGCGCCCAACGCGGATCAATCCCCTCAGCACGCAGCTGTTCATCCTGATCCGTGATATCAAACCACTCCACATTACGCCCACGCTCACCCGCCATGGCCTCATAGCGTTGGCGATCCTTCACGCAGGTGGGGCAGGAACCATCGTAATAGACCGTCAGTTTACCTGTCTCCGCCATAACCTGCCTCCTCACTCATCAGCCGGAGCTGGCAGAGCAAACATGGCTGTAGCAGGGAGTTCATCCCGCTGTTCACAGATGCCCTCCGCTGTTTCCGGCAACATCGTGATCACCCGCTCATGTCCCAGATCGGCCAGCTGATGGGGGATGCCGAGCCCGTGCCGCACATGGCCACGCCCCACCATACCAATCACTATGCCCTCTTCCCCGCTGGCCTCGTCAAGCGCCTCGGCCATGGCCCGATCCCACGCCAGCTGGGAGCGCAGAAATCGCTCAAATCCAGCGCCGTTGTCATCCCCTCCGGGATGGCGCTCATACACCTCCCTGAGGTAATCACGATAGGCCTGCGGTGGCTCGGCCGGCAAACTCACGCCATGACGGTCTTTCTCGGGCACTCCATCCCATCCCTCCGCACCAATTCGGCGTATCAGGTCACGATCCAGATTCAGTGCCTTCATGGGCAGATCATTCATGCGGTTGAGATGGAACAACGGCATGTAGTGCTCACGCCCCATGCCCCAGTGACTGTCCCAGTTGGCCTGCTCCAAGAATTCAGCCTCACTGAGCTCTCCGCGAGCCCAGGCATCCAGAGCCGGCTGTGATTGACGGGGGAACATTTCATAGCCGATGGTAACCGCATCACTACGCCCGATCAGCGCTGAGGCGATCTGAAGCTGCCAGCGGTGATCATCCGCCTGCCCATGGCGCTCACCAAGAAGCACGATGGCACCCTCAGGAATGCGCTCCATCGTGCCGGTCGTGGAGCGCACCTCCCCATCCTCCCAGATCCACTGCCCCGTTTCGGGACAGGAAGCGGAAGCGGGGACCGCAACTGCGGTGAAGCAGAACAGCGTCATTGCAAGATAACGGACTTGCGCGAGCCTGAGTGACATGGATACTGTCTCCTTCTGAGTCCAGACATAATAACCGATACAGCAATAAGGATGCTTTACCCATGGGAGAGGCAAAACGCCGCCGTCAGCACGGCCAGCCCAATCCAAAGGCTATACGCGAGCGTCGCCGCAGATGGATGTCCTACGGGCTGCTGGTGGTGGCCATCGCTGCCGTAATTGGCGCTGTATTATGGATGACCAGCCCAGGGAGCATCGACAGCAGCGCACTCCCGGAAGCCGGCGGCGAACCCTTCCCGGAAGAGGCGGATCGTTACGGCATTGCCATTGGTGATGAGGATGCACCTGTGGTGGTGCGCGAGTTTGCCGACTATCAGTGCCCGGCCTGCGCCGAGTTCGCTCAGTTCCATGATCGCCTGCGAGAGGCGTATATCGACTCCGGGCAGGTGCGCCTGGTGGTGTTTGATCTGCCACTGGGACAGCATGACAACGCCATTCCGGCAGCCGAAGCGGCACGCTGTGCCAGGGATCAGAGGGCCTGGTGGGACATGCACAGGATCCTTTTTGAAAACCAGTCTGACTGGAGCAACCTGAACAACCCCAGGGAGCGTTTCACAGAATACGCCGAACAGCTGGATCTGGACACACGACGCTTTGGGCGCTGTCTCTCCACGGAGTTCCATCGCGAAGCCGTGGAAGACAGTCGCGATCAGGCACAGCGTCTGGGTATCACCAGCACGCCTACCGTCCTGGTGGACAATGTCACCCTGACCCGCAATAACTGGGCACAGCTTGCCGCTGTGATTGACCGGGAACTGGCGCGCCAGGATTCAGAGACCGGGACTCAGTGAGCGCGCTCAAAAAGTGACGGAGCGAAGGGGCTGGGGTCATCACATTGATCCTGCCCCTCGACGCTGCCCAGTCGAAGCTGATCCCCTTCACTCACGCCCAACGCCTCCAGAAGCCCTTTATTGACCTCGAGAACTGCCTGGTGTTCCACTCCGGCATGATGACGGTTGCAGCTGTCGGGATCATCCGTCACGCAGGGCCGCATGCTGAAACTGTTGAGTATGGTGCCCCCTGTATCCAGAAAGGCGATATCCAGCGGCATCGGGGTCTGATGCATCCAGAAACGATTGTCTTCCGGCTGCGGCTCAGGATAGAGGAACAGCATGCCCTCGCGCCGGGGCAGCCGCTCCCGATCGCTCAGCCCCGTTTCCCTCGCCTCCTCAGTGTAGGCCAGCTCTGTGTGCAGGGGCACCCATTGCTGCTCTCCGGCAGGCAGGCACAGTGTTGCCCTTCCGCGCTCATCCAGCTCCAGCGGGCGCTCAGCACACCCGGCTGACATCATCATAACCAGCACGAACAGACCAATCCGACCTGTGCTCAACGGTATTGCTCCTCAATAGCCCGCAGATCGCCGGACGCCCTGAACGCCCTCAGCCACTCATTGAACTGCTCTACCACCTCTTTGCGTTCCGGTCGGAACATAAGTCGATACTCCGCCGAGGAAACCGGCTTTTCACTGATGTGGAAATGCCCTTCCCACCCATTATTGGCCATGACCCAGCGCGCTACGTGGTAATCCATTATGCCAGCGTCAAAATGGGAGCCATCGCGCAACCGCCTCAGTACCTCCTGCTCCGAACGGACGTCGACCCGCTCTGTCTGGTTGTTCGCCACAAGCTCATCAAAAACCGGATAGAAAAAGCCCAGCTGGGCGAGAACCCGCTTATCCACAAGGGATTCCGGCCCCTCATAGTCGAGTGCGCGGTCCCGAACACTGACGATCACATCCCGGGTAGTCACGAGCGGGTCGGTGAAAAGGAACCGTCCCGGATCGTCCGTCCACTCAATGGCCCGCATGGATACATCGATCTCGCCCGCCAGGAGAAAAGGCTCAACCCGGCGCGGAGGAAGCTCGTGCGGAATCAGCTCCCCTCCATGCTCGCGCACATAGGTGGCGAGAACCTGCCACATGAGCCCGGACGTATCATCCCCCTCGACAATGGTGTAAGGCGGATAGCCATTCACAGAGACGTTGAAGTGGATCTCCTGCCCTTCCAATGCCCAGGCCTGCGGAACCACCATCATCACAAAGCCCGATACAACCAGTAGCTGACCCAGCAGCATACGCATCCATAAATCCTCTCTATTTCTTCCCTTTGAACCGGAAATACACGAACAGTCGTCCGTGGTTGTTCCGATCCTTGTCAATGCGATGGTAACGGGCCTTGATGTCCTTGCGATCGAGAAAGCGCAGCACCCGCTTCTTCAACTGCCCGGATCCCTTACCCGGAATGATTTCCACGGTTCCGACCTTTTTCTGTTCGGCCTCATCAATGATCCGCTCGAGCTCGTCCTCAATAAGGGACCCTTTGTTGAAGATCGGGTGCAGGTCCAGCGTCAGCTTCGCCATAAACAGTCCTGTTCGACTTCATTTCGCGTGCTCGCGGCGATCCGGGCCGGGGCAGCGTATCTGATACACTCAGCGGACACGGTCGCAACCACGGAACCCCTCTGATGCCACCAATCAGTATGCGTCTCTGGCAGCGTATCGCAAGCATGCTGCTTCTGCTAACCCTGACAACCGCCTGCAGCGATCACACCGACGAGGCTTCGGAAGAGGAGGAGACCGCCGTCGCCATTGCCGCCCATGAGGTCGATCGGCGCACCCTGTCACGCAGCCTGAGAGTATCCGGGCTGGTGGAGGCCGGCAACCACGTGCGCGTTCACGCCCGCACGGACGGCGTTCTGGAGGAGTTGAAGCCCGTCGAAGGGGATGCGATCAGCGCCGGTGGCACCCTGGCCCGCCTGGATATGGCCGAGCAGCGTGCTGAACTCAACAGGGCCCGGGCGGTCGAGCAGGAGGCGGAACTCAACTACCGGCGCGTGCAGGCCCTGTATGAGCAGGACAACATCAGTACGGCGGAGTACCAGCAGGCCCGCGCCTCATTCCAGGTGGCCCAGAGCGAGACCGAACTGTGGGAGGCTCGGGTGGGCTTTGGCCGGATCCGCTCGCCGATTGAGGGCGTCATTACCGAAAGACCGGTCGAGCCTGGCGAGCATGTGGAAACCCAGGACCAGCTGTTCACCATTGCCGACATGGGAACACTGCAGGTGCGCTTTTCCGTTTCCGAGCTGGATATGGCTCACCTGTCACAGGGAGACACCCTGAAACTGGAGGTGGATGCTCTCCCCGGCGAATCGATTGAGGGTCAGATCAAGCGCATCTTCCCCTCGGCGGATCCCGAAAGCCGCCGGGTGCCGATTGAGGTGGCCATGCCTGAGGACAGCTTTGAACGGGGGCTGCGACCGGGCTTTCTGGTGCGTCTGGAGACGGAAATTGATCGCCAGGAGGACATCCTCTCGGTACCCACGCTGGCGGTGGGTGAAGAAGGCACGGACGACACTCCGCCCTTTGTTTTCGTCATCAGGGATGATCGGCTGGAACGGCGTGAGGTTGAGCCTGGCCTGGTGCGCGGTCAGTGGACACAGATCCGGTCAGGCCTGGAACAGGGGGAAACCATTCTCGCCACCAACCCCCGCGACCGGCGCGAGGATGAGGCGGTACGCATCGTGGAGTGGCGGGACTGATGGCGTTTTCCAACTCCGACAGGAAAACCCTGTCCGACAGCAGTATCCGCCGCCCTATTGGCACATTGGCCATCGCCTCGGTGGTGTTTGTGCTGGGGCTGTTTTTCATCGACCGGCTGCCGGTGGATCTGCTGCCGACGGTGGAATACCCCAACATCCGGGCCACTGTGAACTATCCCGGTGTGGCTCCGGAGGTGATGGAGGAGCAGGTTACCCGGGTGCTGGAGCGCAACCTGGCCGCCACCGAAAACCTGGCTGGTATCGACAGCCGCGCCTCCCAGGGCCGCACCAACGTCAACCTGCGCTTTGAGCTGGGTACGGATCTGGATCTGGCCCTGCAGGACGCGGCCCGTAACATGGAGCTGGCCCGCACCCAGCTGCCCCAGGACATCGAATCGGTGCGTCTCTACAAGTTCGACCCGGCCCAGGACCCCATCTGGCAGGCCGGCTTCAGCTCCTCCACCCGCTCCGAGGTCGCGGTGCGGGACTGGGTGGAGAATGAGCTGGCGCCCCGGCTGCTGACCATTCCCGGCCTCTCCGGTGTGGAAGCCGCCGGGGGTATGGAGCGCGAAATCGAAGTGATTGTGGATCACCCCCGCCTGCTCAGTTATGGCCTGTCCATGGAGGCCATCAACCAGGCCCTGGAAGACGAAAACGTGGACATTCCCGCCGGCTGGGTCACCTCTGAGACCTATGACGTCATGGCCCGCATCGATGCGCTGTTCAGCGACGTGGAACAGATCCGCAACATCATGATTCCGATTCCCGACTCCCCGGATCAGCACATCCGCCTGGAGGAAGTGGCGGATGTGCGTGACGGCCACGCCGAACAGCGCCTGTTTGTGCGGCTCAACGGCAACGAAGCGGCCCAGCTTTCCATCTACAAGCTGCCGGATGCCAACACCGTGGGCGTGGTGGATGAGATCAACGACACCATCGCCAGTCTGGAACGCTCGGGCTTCATGCCCGAAGACATCGATTACCAGCCCATCACCGATCCCTCTTTCTTCATCCGCGGTGCCATCTCCAGCGTTGGCACCGCCGCACTGCTTGGTGGTGTGCTGGCCATGCTTATGGTGCTGCTCTTTCTGGGCAGTCTGCGCAAGGGTTTTGTTATTGGACTGTCCATTCCCATCGCCCTGATGGCCACCTTTTCCATGATGGGGCTGGGCAATCTCACCCTGAACGTGATCAGCCTCGGCGGGCTGGCTCTGGGCGTGGGTCTGCTGCTCGATAACGGCATTGTGGTACTGGAAAACATCTACCGACACCGAGAGCAGCTGGGCGAGAGTCACCGGGACGCGGCCCACAACGGCACCCGGGAGGTATTCTCCGCGATAACCGCCGGCACCATGACCAACCTGGCCGCGGTGCTGCCCTTCCTGCTGATTACCGGTATGGCAGCGCTCATTTTCCGGGACCTGATTCTGACCCTCTCATTCGCCATTCTGGCGACCCTCGCTGCGGCGCTCACCCTGATCCCCATGGGTGCGGCCCTGCTGGGTGAAATCCGCTTCAGCAGCGGGCTCGGCCGTTCCTGGTTGATCCGTGGATTTGACCGGATGATCCAGAGGCTGCGCAGCGGCTATGCCCGACTGATTCCCGGCATCCTGCGCTGGCGCTGGCTGGTGGCAGGAGGCGCCTTCGCGCTGTTGTTCGGTGCTGTGCAGGTGATGGGCACCCTGGGCCAGACCTTTCTGCCCCAGGTGGATGATGGCGACGTCTCCGTGCGCATGGTTCTGCCGCCGGGAGCAACCCCGACGGCAACCAGCGAGGCGGCCCGCAGCATTGAGGCCGTGATCGAGGATCAGCCCTATGTGGAGAACGTCTTCAGCATGGTGGGTGGCCACCTCGGTGGTGGCACCATCAATGAACGCCCC
>LKMJ01004230.1_pt1 | contig 13468 bp, 23 predicted proteins | sample 643391 | NCBI WGS metagenome assembly LKMJ01 (sample SAMN04112250, study PRJNA286221) | soda lake metagenome | biome: soda lake; feature: Kulunda Steppe; material: water; isolation source: sample PL-Br10 brine of Picturesque Lake | place: Russia: Kulunda steppe | collected 2010-07
GCAACCGGTTAATGTAGGAGTTTCAACAGCTGCGGTAGGGAAACCTGTAAAGTGGCGCCACGTCCCGTAAGCGAGCCTTGCCTCTGTCCGGCCGATCCGCCTCATTGCACGTCTGGCAGAATCAGGTCGTATGTGTCTCCCTTGTAAGGAGGATTATGTGGGTTCAAATCCCACGGCGTGCTTATGCCTACCAGATCACCTAGGTGGTGATATTCGGCTGTTAACCGGACCGTGCCAAGTTCGAATCTTGGGGTAGGCGCTTAGGGATGTGATCCGAGTCAGGCCCAAGGAGGTGCGCTCAAAACGCACTAGCTTAGAGCTATCGTCGGTTCAAATCCGGCCGTCCCTATGGCTGTAAGGCGGGCACAATCAGCCTGAAAGGAGCAGGTAAATCCTGTTCTGAGTTGCCGGAGCAAATGGTATTTGGTGAGCCAAACGGTCTTGAAAACCGTGAACCGTGAGGTTTTGCAGGTTCGAATTCTGCCTCCGGCGAAAAAACTTTGAATCTGGAAACGACCGCACAGAGTGTCAAGACGCAAACTTATATAAAACTTAAACTCTAATAATTTTTTTATGGGTATATTTTCGAGAATTTTCGGCGGAAAAAACGACAAGTCTGATGAACAGTTTGTTATAAAATACTCTAAAACCGGAGAGAAAACTTACCATTCCCAACGGGCAGAAATTCACTTTTGTGACGGCGACGTTGAAGAATTAAAGTTCGACAAGGAACATAAAAACGAGGATTACATAGTTTTAGAAGAATGTGTCGGAGCCAGTAAAGGTTATAATAATAGAGCGGTCTTTGATTATGAGCACTTGATTACGTTGAAGAAGGACAGTTTTGTAAAAATCCGTACTCTTGAAACTATTGAAGAGAAAAAGAGTTACGGGTTTGAAATTGAGGAAATCGTTGAGAAAGAAGAACTTGATGAAAGGCTTAGAGAGCTCCGTGAAAAAGATGATGTCAAAATAATCGACGTTTACGAAGAGGACTACGATGAAGTGACAACAATAACTGAGAAAAAGCCTTCTTGGTGATGTTTATAAAGTAGTAGTTACGAGAATTTTCTATTTTTTTTGAGTGTTGCCGAGGCAGGCCTCACGTGGTGCGGGCGCATCTCTGGAAAAGATGTAGCTGGGATATGCTTTGGGTGTTCGACTCACTCTCTCGGCGTCTCTGTGTGTTTTTTTGTTGGCGAGATAGCTTAGTTCGAATCCTGTTCTCGTCAATTGTAAGGTTAGCATAGTTTGGTCTAATGCGGCGCCCTGCAAAGGCGATTACGCAGGTTCGAATCCTGCGCCTTACTTTTCTCGGTTCGAATCTGACCGCCGGTTTGCTGCCGCCGTAGCTTCAATTAGAAGAGCGCTCGTCTTGTAAACGAGAGGTTGTGGGTGCAAGTCCCACCGGCGGCTAATATTTCGAAGGGTTTATAAAAGTTACTAATTAGTTAAGATTATATGTCGGTTGCGCCGGTCATAGCGTGCCGACTGATAGATACAAGTTTACTAGATGTGATTTACAATGAAAGCACAGGACGCAAAACAAAGGTTCCAGCATCCCGGCAAACAAGCAATTAGAGGCTTCGCTGCCGAACAAGCAGGGGAACCGCCACTCAAATAAGTGGATTTGCGGCCTACGGGCTTTCAAACTGTTTTTTTCTTAATTCTTTACCGCGCCTGACTGGCCGCGGATAGCTATATCCAAATTTTCGGGGAGTGGTGTAATGGCAACATACGGCCCTTCCAAGGCTGTGCTACGGGTTCGATTCCCGTTTCCTCGATTGTGGACGTGGTCTAATGGTATGATATGTCCCTGCCACGGACATGATATCGGTTCGATCCCGGTCGTCCACATTTTCGCCGCTTTAGTGTAGTCCGGTCAAGCATTCGAGACTCTCGATCTCGGGACCCGAGTTCAAATCTCGGAGGCGGCATGAACAGGATTGTACTGGGGCTTTAGTGTAGTCTGGTCAAGCACAGGGGACTTTCGATCCCTTGACGTGGGTTCGAATCCCACAAGCCCTACCTGGGAGATGGTATAGCTTGGTCTATTACTGGCTGTTTGGATCAGTCAAACGCAGGTTCGAATCCTGCTCTCCCAATATTTAGCGTAATAAGGGCTCTTAACTCAGTCTGGTTCAGAGTGCTCGGCTTTTAACCGAGAAGGCGGCAGTTCAAATCTGCCAGAGCTCGTCTGGAGGAGTAGCTTAACGGGGAGAGCGCTGCACTGAAGATGCAGTATTGAGTGGGTTCGAGTCCTACCTCCTCCACTTTGCCACCGCTGTGGTCTAACTTGGTTAATGACGCTCGGCTTTGGACCGAGAGGCTGCCGGTTCGAATCCGGCCAGCGGAATGTATTAGCGCGGTAGTGTAGAGGCCAATCACACCGTCCTCTGGAGGCGGAGACGGCAGTTCGAATCTGCCCGGCGCTACCGGAACAGTGGTCTAACTTGGTCTGTGACGCCGCTCTGATAAGGCGGAGTATAGAGGTTCGAATCCTCTCTGTTCCATACTGGTGGAGTTGAGGTAGCTTGGTCGATCCTCCAGCTCTGTGATAGCTGGAACCCTGGTTCAAATCCGGGGCTCCACCCTACCACTTGTACGTGTTTGCTGTGTGTGTCACGACCCGTGTCAAAGGCATAAGTATATAAATTTTAGGTACAAAACATGGTTTATGAATGACAAAGGCAGACCGAAAGAGTTCGTGAAAGCGTTGAACGTAATAGCTCGGAACGCCGATGAAGACAGTGAGCTTCGAGAAAAAGCTGTTGAACTCGTACAGAAAAGCGAGGCGGGCGGAGACATAAGCACAGATATGCGTGGAATAAAGTTCCAGTGCTTAAAGTGCAAGGAAACGTTTGACACGGAAAAACAGTACCGTGTACATACCGGTATGAACACTCATTGTGGAGGAGTCAGCCCGGAAGACAGTGATTACAACGATTTCACGGAGCAAATGAACGTTATAGACTTAAGATAAGTGTATTGGGCCCGTAGCTCAGTCTGGCAGAGCGCTTCCCTTGCAAGGAAGAAGCCCTGGGTTCAATTCCCAGCGGGTCCATTATGAGTGTATTTACTACAGTTAGCAAGTATTTCCACTTGTTTTTAGGTTACGAGTGGTGCGACAAGCATAGTTCAAGCTATGGCGATTTGTTTGATGAATGTATAGATTGTGAGTTAAGTTGATTGAGTCCTCATATAAGGGTAATGTGCGGCTGGTCGAATCTGGCAAGGCGCCTGCTTTGATAGCAGGAGACTCAAGGTTCAAATCCTTGGCTGTACATTTTGCACCTTTAACTCAGTTCGGACAGAGTGCTGAGCTTCTAACTCAGAGGTCGCGGGTTCGAATCCTGCAAGGTGCGTAACATTTATAAGAGTTAGGTTTCAATAATTTATTTGTGCGTCTTTAGCTCAGCTCGGACAGAGCACTCGGCTACGAACGACGGCCTTCGTGAATCAGTGTATGCATGCTGAAACTGGTGAACCATCGAAACACGTTGGCCCAGTAGAAACCGGGGTGTCGCAGGTTCAAATCCTGCAGGACGCGTTTATGGATTTTGATCATTACCAAGAACAGACTAATTCAACAGCTATCTACCCTGAAGACCAAGCACTAGAGTACCTAGCACTCGGTTTAAACGGTGAAGCGGGAGAGGTAGCGGAAAAAGTAAAAAAGCATATTAGAGACGATAAAGAGATTGGTGAAGACTTCGCCAAAGAATTAGGCGACGTACTTTGGTACTTGGCGCGTATGGTTGATGAGCTGGGTGCGGAGTTCGACGATGTAGCTGAAGCTAATCTTGACAAACTACTTGACCGTAAAGAAAGGAATAAGATCCGGGGGTCAGGCGACAACAGATAGAAAGGTTTATAAAAGTTACTACGTAGTTTATAGTTACAAGGCAGCATTTTTAGTGATGAAATATGCTGGTGTAGTCTAATAAGGATAGGGCGCTCACAGACACCTGCAAGCCGTTAAATAACCGGGGCGGTACCACACATGTCACTTGGTGCTGGACCTGGTGAAGGCACTTTATCATGAGTCCGACCACGGCGTAAGGGATGTGAGGGGCGGAGGTTCGAGTCCTTCCACCGGCGATCCTTACCTTAGTAAGGAATTTAATGGTGTGGCCTTAATAAACAGGACAAAGCCTGATGCGTTATGCCGACGCCACTAAAACCTGGAACCACCGATACCTTTATAAAAGTATCTTTCACATATTTACTTTGTTTGCACGTGCAACTGGAAGCCCTGCGTTTCAAGTTGTAGGCTGTAGCCGTGTAGTTAAAATGCGGTGAGGAGCCACCAAGGATTATAACCCTTGGTCGCATCAGTGTTACACTTACTGGTGTGGGTCACTGTCAGGTTGGCCATGACACTACTGGTCTCAGCGATGTCCTTAATTGCAGAAATAGCCGGGGAAACCGGAGGCGCGAACACTTGACTCTTTAAGGATGAGTTGAGTGGTGATGGGCCAAAACCTTGCGGGGGCTTCCCTTTTTACTTTTATAAATTTAAGTATTCAATAAATTTCTATGTGCGAAGACGGATACCACAAACCATATTCTGAAGTCGCATACGACGGCACACTTATACCTTTAAGCGACGCTCAAAACCGTTGGAATCGCGATGGAGCAATCCAAGATAAGTACAGGGAGGCCGAATGGAGTCGCGACCATGAACAGATGACTTGGGATGATGTAGAGAGGATGTTAAAATGAAACAATTAACGAATCCGCTTCAAGGATTGAAAAAGCATTGGCTTTGTAAAGTATGTGGTTTCCGTATTCCTTGTGCTCCGGCAGAGGGAGAGCCACGTCACTGTCCTAGATGCTATAAGAAGCATGATCGAGTTTCTGAGTTAGAAAAAATTCCGGCAAGACGGTAAATGAGTCGAACAGAAATAGAAAGAAAATGGGGTTGGGCGGCGCATATATACGCCTCAACTATTGTAATGTGTTTGAAACTGTTAGAGACTTTTTTAAAGGTTGTTTTTTCTTGGTTGCGTGCTTGTTCACGTAACCCTTACCTGTTTTTTCTACCCTTCATCGTACTCGGGGTCATCAAACTTTCCTTCCTCCTTTAATTCTTTCTGTTTTTTGTAGACTTCTCCTCTCCAATCTTCGTTTTGGCAGAAGAAGCATGCATCCCCACTATCTCTGCTACAGTGTTCAAACGGGTTAGCATACATTTTCTGTGTGTGCACTCGTTCTTTGACTTTCTCCGCTACCTGTTTCATGTTTTCTATTGAGTCTTCGAAGGCTTCGTAGTCCCATACTATTACGTGTTCCAGGTATTCTCCTGCTCCAAACTTTCCGTCTCTTGTGACATATTCTAGCTGACCTGCTTTAACATTGTCTAGGCAGAACAAATACATAAGTACTTGGCGCTTGTCTTTTTCTTTCGGACCTTGTTTAACGTATTTTGTGTCTCCTGTAAACTTGTGGTCGTATACAATTCCCTCGCTGTCGATTGCGTCAGCGTAACCAGATACGAAAAGGTTAAAGTCGACGTCTCCGTCTGTTTTCAGTTCTTCACGGAACTTGACCTCTGTATCTAGCGCTCTGTCCTCTACCATGTGAGGCAGGTGGTGTTCTAGCCAGAAATGGTTTACTGTTCCGCTGTGCAGTATTCCTTTAACATATCTATCCATTTTGGTCAGGTTCATTTTGCGGTTGTACATTTGTCGTTTGCAGTACCCTACTTGGGAGGGTGAGAAAACGTTGAAGGGTTTTTCGCTTCGTCCGTGTTCGGATTCTATTACGTCTTGTTCTACCATTTTGTTGAGTTTAAGAGGTTTTGATTGAGGTGGTTGTATTTCGTATTCGCCTGGGTCTGTAAGATCTTTCATAGTATATCACTTTATGCGTCTGAAACCTTTATTAAGTTTTTCTTTGAGTTTGTTTTTAAGTTCTTCTGTGTCTGGTTGGGGTCCGAACGCGGCGCCGGGCTCCATTATTTTTACTTTTGTGGTGTAGTATGCGTCTCCGCTTTCCTCGTCTTTTTGTTTATTGACTATTTCGACTTCAATTATCTGCATCATTGTTTTCTACCTCGATAACTTCAAATTCTGCGTTTATTACTATTATTTTGTCGTGTATTTCAGCTTCTTTCATCATTTCCACTAGGTTTTGTAATTCTTTGCTTGGTATGTCTTCTTCAAATTTAAATATATATTTAGATCTAGGGTCTAGTTGTTCTATCTCTGCTTTTTTAAGTATTTCTTCTTTATCCATTGTTTTTCACCAGTTTGTATTGGCTTCCATCACGTATAATATTGTACCTGAACTTTTTTAAGTCCTCCGGCTTCAAGCTTTTAGCGTGGTCATGCGAGTAAAGCTTTTGGACTTTCTGCCACTGGTATATTTGTGCTTCGCGCGGTTTACCTCTGCCTCTGCGTATCTCAATAGCTAGAGCAGGAGTTCTACCCGTTTTTTCCGCCCACTCTGTCAGGATAGGTATTTGGTGGCCTTTGTTGTTTTTTGAGAAGTCTGATTTAAAGTTGAGTCGGTCGCTGTATTCCATTTTCCGTGATTTACATTCAATAGCTAGATATCCGATTTCTGGGCTGTCTACTATTACGTCTACTATTTGGCTTTGGTATCGGCTTTGTTTTCTTCTGTAGGCCAGACCAGTGATTTTGTTTTCTTCGAAGTAGTTGTTAAAAGCATGGACTACTTCTCTTTCGAATTCAGTCATGTTTTTTGTTCATCACCATTCTAAGACGAGGTTGTTCTTTGTCAAACTCTAGTTGTTTTGAAAGTTTTTCAAGCTGGTTGCTGTTCTTGATAGATGTAACACCTTTCAATATATCGCCAGGTTCTAATATTGTTTGTTCTTTTGATTTACAGCTTTCTATTTTCCTGCCTACTATAATTTTTGTTTTGTTCTCCATCTCTATTTTTTCTACTTCTAGTCCGGATTTTTGTGCCAGTTTTTTGATTTTGTTTTCGTCTGGCACATCCTCTTTGGAGAAAAAAGAGCTGTATCCGTAAATTAGGTAAGAAAAGCACTTCTTCATATGATGTTTTGAAATATTCTTCACTTTTATAAGTAACTATTCTGGTTCTAGTATCTCGGACAGTTCTTCGTCTGCTCTTTCTACTTCGCCACGGTTTAGGTATCTTGCTATATTCACCGCGTTTTTCTGACTGATTCTGTGGTCGGCTCCTTCTCCATACTTCGGGTGTATTTCTTCTATTAACTGGCCTTGGACCAGGCAGTAGTCGCTTCCGTTTGTGGGTAGTTCGTAAAGTTCTTTGATGTATTCGTCTTCAAGGTAATCGTAGAAATCTGTCATTTTTTCCACCGGGATTCTCGATCAGTGTATTTTTTAGCTATTCTGCCTGCTAGAGTGTCTAGTCCTTTAAGAGTTCTTTGACATTTTTTACAGTATGTTCTCTCTGTTCTACGGCATTTCGGACAGTTTTCTCCACCTATATCTTTTTTGAGCTCGTCTAGCTCAGATAATAAGTGTTCTCCGCTAATTTTTTTCAATGCTTGTTTTTTAGCTTCATCTAGTTGTTCGCTACGAGCCTTATCTCTGCCTGCTTTTTCTCCTGCACTTTCTTGTTGCTCTCCTCTAATATGGTTGAGGAATTTTTTAAGTAAGTTCATCTTCTGCATCCCTCGCTAGTTTCCGGACAATGTATCCTATAATGCTTTTGACGGCGTATCCTACTGCTGCTGGCCCTGAAATCGGCCATATAAGTGCTAGAAGTACTACACCCATTCCTACCATGACTTTGGCGCCGAATGTTTGCATGTCTTCGTGTCTCATGTATAGGAGTGCGCCTATCATGAAGATAGTCATTGCGGTTAGCACGCCTAGTGAGTATGCTCTGAATATTGCCATACAGTGTTTTTCATGTCTAACTTTTATAAGGGTTATGGTCCGTTGATTATTCCTTTTTGTTCGGCTACTTCGAATGCTTCTCTACGGAGTTTTTCGCAGTTAGGTTCTACATAGTTGTCAAAGTGTTTTGTGTAGGCATTGCGGCGTTTTTCTTCATCTTGACCTGCTTTGAATATCGATTTGTCAAGGAATTCTCGTACGACTTCTACCTCTGTGTCGTTCAGGTCTGTGTTTGTGTATTCTCGGATGTCGTCTTGTATGTTTCCGACTGCATCAACCAGGGCTTTCCGTGCTACTTCAGATTTGTTTATGTCTTGTTCATCTGCTTTCTGCACCAGTTCTCTAGGCATTGAAAGCGTTACACTTACCATGTCGCCGTTTAGGTCTATTGTTTCTTCTTGTTGTTCGTCTTCTTTCTCTATTTTGTATCTCGTTATTATTTCGCCTTCATTTTGTGTTGTGCTGTATACGTGTTTTTTATCTTGTTCCGCAGGGTGTTTATGGATCATGTCTCTTTTATCCATGAATTTTACGTATCTTTCAACTGTGCGCGGATGGTATCCGGCTACGTCTTCTACTATTATCTCTAGCTTGTCTGCTTTTATTTCGTCGTAGGGAAAGTTTTCTTCTGCTTGTTCTTCCAGTTTTCGCCGTATTTTGGCTATGTTTTTCTGCATTTGACTCATTTTTTAACCCTGTTCAGTAGTAGCTTTGTTCCGGTTTCCATCCTTGGACGGCCTGGCGGTGTTTTTCTGTTTTGTCTTCGCTTTCTTGTCCGACCTTATTTTCTCTGTCGCATTTTGCGCATTTACTGAGTCCGGATTCTTTTTCGGTGATTTCTGCATAGTCTTCGTTTAGGTCGGAAAGTTCTTTAATGTTTCGCCCGCAGATGTCGCATGTTTTTGACATGTCGTCACCTCTTGTAAGTTTTGTTTTTAGTAGATTTCGAATGTCGTGTTTGGTCATCATCGGTATTATTGTTTTTAGTCCTTCAGTTTTATATATTTATTCGTACGTGCCACACACGAAACACAAAACATTTATATACTTTATAACCTTGTAGTAACAACAGTTCTTTATTTAAAGTTAAGTATTTCAAAATACAACGTGCAGTTAACAATATACAATTTTTGTTACTGTGCAGTTAACAACTATATATATTTTTTGCGTTGTGTGTCTGGCACGTACGAGATATCTGGTCGAATAACTTGAGATAGTCGAAGGGTTTATAAGATTTAAGGTCCAATGTATTGTTAGAAGAGATGAAGACAGGTCTCTTCTATTTGTGATCGACCTAACATGTACGCGAGGGCAGAGAGCATACAGCCAACCTAAAACCTCGGGTTGGCGGAGCTTAGGGAAACCTAGCCTCTGTGCGATGACTTGCCTCACTCAATAATTGTTCCCACTTCTTAGACGATTACCTTTCGTTTTGAGTTTTAGAAACCGGCTCTATATATGAGATTTCGACCCCCCCACCCCGGTCGGATAAAAAAATCGGCGGCGAACCTCTGAAAAATATCGGCGTGTTTTGTTTTCTTACGACTTTTTCTTAAAATGTTGTTATTTTCTATCTGGTTAATGTTTGATTTTTCAAACACGTGTTTGATTTTTCCTTGTTTTCTCTTAAATTTCCGTAGTTTAGAAGGATTTTCTGTGGTTTCAAGTAAGTATAATTTGTCTTTAAATGGTATTAAAGTTTTGGGGGGGTGGTAGTAAAAAGTTTTTACCACCTCTAAGTAATAATAGCCACTGGCAAGTAACAAGTGTCACTGGTCAGTGACTAATTGGGTGTGCGTCTTCGATGAACAACCCTGTCGGCTGTTAAGTCTCGGTGAACAGCGAGGGTTGTGCATACGCTTTGAACAGCAAATCTTATAAAGGTTGTGTTGTTTGCTCGAACAAGGCGGGGTTACATATATAAAAAATAGGTTACAATTGTTGGCTACAAGGTGAAAAATAACGACATGAAAGACCACTTTGAAGTCTTAAAAACGGTTTGCGAACTCGCAGGGACTAAAGGCGATAAGGCTCAAGTCCCTGATTATGAGGGAGCTAATTATCACGATGAAAAAGCTTATAAACTAATGAAAAAAGGCAAACTTCCTAAAGCATATCTTAGAGAGGACAGTTTCGAGGAATACGATGGTGTATCTAAGCCCTTCCATGACTATAAGTTAAGTTGTGGGATGGATGTCCTTCATGAGGTGCTTTTCATGGATGAGAGGGCTGTTAGGGACAAGCTTGATGAGGTTAAGAGCCGAGATATGCCTAATCTACCGTCTGACGGTAGTAAGGGACAGTGGAAAGTGGCTCAGCAAGGCAGTATTGAGATGCTGGAATGGTTGCTGGATCAAGAAGGTGATAACTGACACAAGGTTTATAAGTGTCGGGGACTAATGTTTACATGAGGTCGATACAATACATGGAAACGCTACAAAACTTATACGCTGGTGACTTCGTTGAAGGCGGAGTCGATGAAATAGCTCAAAATCTTAAAGAAGAGAATCCAGAGAAGGAAATCGATTATGAGAACATCTACACTGATGCAAACGGCTACATGGCGGAGATAACAGTTGAAGGAATACCTGTCGCCGTTGTTGAAAGTCTGACAGGTTCTCCAATGGTGAAAAAAGTACATAGCAACAATGTAGAGAAAGTTGCCAATGGAGAGATACGATATTTGGTTTACTCAGACTTTAGGAAAACTGTTGAAGCTGGTTCTGAGTCTGAGGCTGTTGAAAAAGCTCATGACGAATTAACGGAAGCAGGGATTAGTTCGGAAGATTTACGGGTGACTAATAGAGATGAACCTTAGAGAGATGATGAAGGCTGAGAATCTTAAGAGAATCCTGTTCGATAAACCGAAGAACCAGATAGAGGTCGAAAGCGATTCTGGTGATGAAGTCCGTCTAGCTTATGACACGGTGGAAGAGGCTGTTAGAAAGGCTGAAGACCATCCTTCAGATGTTGTGGAGGTGGAAATTGAAGATGAGTAAAGTCCACGAATTCGTCCATGAAGGCGGTGTTAAGGCGGGGTGTTGTAACTACAACACTACGAGGACTTATTGGATGGCTGAAACCCGTGAAGAAGCTGAGAATGAGATAGAAGATCATACAGGAGACGATAGAGAGGCTCACGGCAATTGTGCGAGTTGTTTCGCTCAATTAATTACTAATGGCGATTACGAGGTGCAGAAACAATGAGTGTTAGAGATACTGCTCCTGAGAAGCTGGATCGGTTTGGACGGAAGGAGGATGAACAAGGTGAGCCTCCTAATAACTGGGAGTCTGAGTCCCCTGCGGAATCTCAGTCTCTTAGGTGGGAGAATGGAGATGAAGTGTTATGGATAGAGTCTGAAACAGATTCTGGCTCACCTTACGCCATCTTCTATACTGGGTCAAGCGATGAGGTCGCTGATGTAGTTGAAAAGGGCTTCGAGAACCTTGATGAGGCAGAGGTAGATGCGGTTAAAATCATGGAAGAACTTGAACAAGAGAAAGGTTTATAAAGGTCGAGGTTCAATGAGTATATACGAGGTCGATACACAATGACAGAACTAAACACACCTGACAAATATATAGACTCTGAACACGGCGATATAGATCGTATGCAACTCGGTGACGACATGGATCAATACTTATCGGATGACAGAACCGATGAGCAACTGATTCTTGGTCTCGCTGAGGAGCTACGAAGACGTGTAAGAGATGACGAAACCTTTATAAACTTGATGCATGAGGTCGTTGAAGGCGATAAATCGTTCTTCCTTGATCAAGCAGGAGAAAGATATGGTTACGGTATTATGAACGTACACCAAAACGCTCTGATACCGCTTGTAGAGTACACAGGCAAGAGCAAGGGGTACTTTGAGAACGATAACGTGGTTAACAGCCGTGACGACTTGAAAAAGGCTTTTGCTACGCATGTAGCTCAAACAGAGGAGGCTGACGACATGAGTGATTTCAGCCATCTCAGAGCGGTTGTAGTAAGGCTTGACAACGGCTTAGACCACCAGTGTACGGGTATAGGCGAGTCTATACTCGATATGGCGGAAAATCTCGAATCTGTTAATATTCGGGAGGTTGTAGAGAATGGGGAATAAGTACACTTTCCATTGTGACGAACCTGTATGGGTAGAATCAGAATGGCAAGTGTCGGAAGACCCTGACACCACGCCTGTCATGGATGAGTGCAATAGGAAAGAACCTACTGATGCGGTAGAAGGCATGAAGTCTTACTACTGGATTTCGTCTGCCGAACGTGACGATGTACTCGCTATACCTGATTTCCCGACAGGAGAAGAAGTATTAGTGGAGTTAGAAGGTACGAGTAAATCCTTTGAAGAGATCGCCGAAGAAAGAGACAGTGTTAGTATTGAGGAGTCAAAAATGGCGGTGGTCAAACTGTGGTAGGCGAAGGACTTATAAGGTTTAACCTGCATAATGATTATATGTTCCAAAACCTAAGACAAAATAAAAACAACGGAGGTTCATTGCAATGAATGATGTTTGGACAACTGAGGACGAGACGGTTTACGTCCATCTCGGCAACACTCAAACCGAAGTCGGTGACGAGGTAACTGCCGAAGATGTCCAGAGGGTAGCCAGAAACGAAGGCGTAAAGAAATTCCAAGTAGAGGATGAAAATGGCGACTCTCTGTCACAGGACGATTTCCCTGTTCAGTCTGATGTCCATATCCAAGAGTACAACGAGAACGCTTAAGCGTGTTCTCGTATAACTCGCATTTTATATCTTCTTTTTTCTTCTATCCAACTTGACAAAAGGTTTATAAAGGTTAAGTGTTAATGTTGGTATACGAGGTTGAAAAACAATATGAGACTTGCAACACAAATTGACCGTGATGGTCGTTACAATTACGTTAAAATCGATACAGACAGTCCTGTAAAGCTTGAAGAAGCTGTTGGAGAGGTTCATGGCGATCAATGGTTTCATGCAGGACGGCAAGAAAAGGTCACAGACTCGCTACAACGATTTTTTGAGAACCACGCAGAGTTCTATGACTACATTGACTTTGATGCAGGTAGAGAGCATGGGTCAACTGGACAGGATTTCAGAAGCGGAGGCTTCAAGAAGTTCACGAAAGAGTTTTTTGATGGAAATACAAGGTATATCAACAAGGTTGACGACATGGATAAGATGCAGATGGTTTGTGATGCTTTAGGGCAGAAACTCGCTGAGATCGTTCAAGAGTACGAGGATCAGGATGCGGACGATGATTTCGCCGTGCGAAGCCAGATAAACTTGGATAAGGGAGAGTCCGAAGGCTTAAGAGACCCTGAGCTTCTTGAGGACGCTCTGCTTGTTGGTAGAGACGGTACTTACAGTATCAAGGTGCAGGAGCTTGAGAACGCACAGAATATTGAAGAGGTAGAAGAGCGTGTGCGTGATCAGACGAAAGATACTTACGAGGCACAGGTACAGGCACAGGTGGGTACTTTAAAACAGAGAATCCGTGACTTACAGAACAGGTTAGAGGAAGAGAAGACTGAGATGATGCTTGAAGGCGTTAGAATGATCGGAGAGGTTGATGACTGGGAGGTTGAAGAGGTAAACGGAGAGAAACGGCTTGTTTATCAGAAGAAAA
>LKMJ01004231.1_pt1 | contig 13468 bp, 15 predicted proteins | sample 643391 | NCBI WGS metagenome assembly LKMJ01 (sample SAMN04112250, study PRJNA286221) | soda lake metagenome | biome: soda lake; feature: Kulunda Steppe; material: water; isolation source: sample PL-Br10 brine of Picturesque Lake | place: Russia: Kulunda steppe | collected 2010-07
CGCCAGCCCACAACCGGCACCTCGTAATGCGCGAGAGCTTCTTCGACAGCCTGCTTCGCTGCACTAGCAATAGCAGGGTCTTGCGATAAAAACACACAACCCACAGCAAATTGGTCAGCAACCGTTATGCCGACCTCATCGGCAGATTGGCGCAAGAACTCAACAGGTGGCTTAATTAAAAGCCCGCAGCCATCGCCACTTTTGCCGTCGGCTGCCACTGCGCCACGATGCGTCAACCGGCCGAGTGCAGAGATGGCAGTCTCCAACAGCCAGTGGCTAGGTTTGCCATCCATGTGCGCGATAAGGCCGAAGCCACAGTTGTCATGCTCGAATTCTGGACGGTAAAGCGACGGACGCGTAAACGGAAGCTGCCTCACAGAAACTGCCCCTTAAATAATGTGTTTTTGATGGACAAATGGCTTCACAATATAGCGCTATTGGCTTTTTTCAGCAACCAAAGCCCGCTCGAAACAGGCGGTCATGCTCTGCAATGGCAAACCGGTCAGTCATGCCCGCAATATAGTCAGAAACCACGCGAGCGCGGCCACGCAGGCCGCGTTTTTGCTCTTTTTTCTTGGCACTTTCATGAAACGGGGTAGGGAGTAAGGCAGGATCATTGATAAAGGCTTCAAACAAGGCGGTGACCACTTGGTGAGCCTTCACGGTCATACGATGTACGCGATAGTGGCGATAAAGATGCTGATACAAAAAGCGCTTAAGCGCGTGATGCCGAGCTTGCATTGCGTCACTAAAACCGAGCAGTGGCGTGTCGAGTTGACGTACCGCATCGGCAGAGTCGGGCGCAAAATGGGCGATTCTCTGCTCGGTGCTGTGCATCAGGTCGTGCACTTGATCGGCGATGAGATCGCGGACGATTTGATGAATGAGCCGTCTGCCTGTCAAATTGGGATGCTTTTCCAGCGCGGCAACAGTGAGCTCATCGATCCACGCTACCTCACGGAGTTGATCGAGCTCAAGCAGCCCGGCGCGTAATCCATCATCAATATCATGGCTGTTGTAAGCGATGGAGTCGGCGATGTTGGTTAATTGCGCTTCCAGTCCGGGTTGCGTGCCCTGTAGAAAGCGCAAGCCAATCTCGCCTAGGCGCTCAGCACGTGCCTGAGAACAGCGCTTAATGAGCCCTTCGCGCGTTTCAAAGGTGAGGTTTAGCCCATCAAAATCGGCATAGCGGGTTTCGAGTACATCAACCACGCGGAGCGACTGTAAATTATGCTCAAACCCACCGTAGTCGTGCATACAGGCATCCAATGCGTCTTGCCCGGCATGCCCAAATGGCGTGTGACCGAGGTCGTGACCGAGCGCGATGGCTTCGGTGAGATCCTCATTAAAGCCCATGCTGCGTGCAATGGTGCGTGCGATTTGTGCAACCTCTAGGCTGTGAGTGAGGCGATTACGGAACAAATCACCCTCATGGTTCACAAAAACCTGGGTTTTATATTCCAAACGTCGAAAAGCGGCGCTGTGGATGATCCGGTCACGGTCCCGCTGAAAGGCATTGCGAATGTCGGTGCCCGTTTCCGAATAGCGCCGGCCATGGCTGCTTGAAGGCCGTGAGGCCCATGGGGCAAGCCCGAGAGGGTCGCTACCCGGGCTAACCATGGCTGGCTTCCTGCAGTGTTTCCATGAGTGCGCTTTCGGAATAATCCGTGGTCACGATTGCATGACCGAGACCACGTAATAAAACCAGCCGCAGTTTACCATCACGATTTTTCTTATCCCGCCGCATGAACGCCAACAGCGTCTCGGGAGTAATCTGCGCGGGGGCATGCGTCGGTAAACCGGTCCGTTGGATTAAGGCGATTGCGCGCTCTTGCTCAGCTGAGGAAATCCAGCCAAGCCGCGCAGACATTCGCGCAGCCATGCACATGCCTGCACCGATGGCCTCTCCGTGTAGCCAAGACGAATACCCAGTTGCGCCCTCAATCGCATGGCCAAACGTATGCCCCAAGTTGAGTAACGCGCGTTGCCCCGCCTCTTTTTCGTCGGCCTGCACAATAGCGGCTTTACTTTGGCAGGAGCGTTCCACGATCTCAATGAGTGCACTGATGTCACGTGCAAAAATGGCATCAAGATGCGTTTCAAGCCACTCCAGAAACGAATAATCACCTAGCAGAGCATATTTAATGACCTCTGCCATGCCAGCCCGAAACTCGCGATCTGGCAGGCTTTTGAGCAAATCCAAATCAGCAATCACGGCGCTGGGTTGATGAAAAGCGCCAATCATATTCTTGCCATGAGGGTGGTTGACCCCGGTTTTGCCGCCGACGGAGGAGTCCACCATGGCTAACAGCGTGGTGGGGATTTGTACAAAAGCGACGCCCCGTTGATAACTGGCTGCCACAAAGCCAGCCAGATCGCCGATCACGCCGCCGCCTAATGCGACGATGCAACAATCACGGTCAAAGCCTTCAGCCAGCAATTGATCAAAAACGGGCATCATCGTTTCCAGTCGTTTTGCATGTTCACCGTCGGGTAGCACGCAGGTGGCTACTTTTTTGCCATCAAGCGCCTTGATAAGGGTGTCGAGATATAAAGGCGCGATGGTTTCATTGGTGACTATCATAATTTGTCTGGCGGGCATCAGCGGCTCAAGCATAGCTGCATCGCTGACAATCCCCTCGCCAATCTGGATCGTGTAGCTCCGATCCCCAAGATCAACCAAAACCTGATGACAGTTAGCGTGGGTCAACAATGCCTGACTCCTCTAATGCATGCGCAAGGTCCTCAGCGAGCCGCTCAGGATGGCCGTCTTCGGTGTCGATTATCCGATCAGCGAGGGCCTCATACAACGGCCCGCGAGTTTGCATTAACGCGCCCAGGCGCACGGCAGGGTCTTCGCCACTGAGCATCGGCCGATTGGTGCCGTGTGTGCGCCGGGTTTGTGTCTCAAGGCTGGCGCGGAGATAAATCACTAAACCGCGACTACCTAGGTGCCTTTGATTTTCAGGGTCAACAATCGCCCCACCGCCAGTTGCGAGGACGATGCCTTTGCGTTGGGTGAGCTCATCGAGCAGTTGGCGTTCCCGACGTCGAAAACCAGCCTCACCTTCGATATCGAATATCCGCGGGATATCGACGCCTGTCCTTTCCTCCAATGCCGCATCGAGGTCAATGAATTCAAGATTGAGGCGAGAGGCCAAGCGGCGCCCAATTGTGGTCTTGCCGGCCCCCATCGGGCCCACCAGGAAAATACGGTCATACGATTTCATGGCGGTAATTCTACCGCGTTCCGCCCGAGTAGCGAGGGCTCAAGGATTCGTGGGGTTACGAAGATCAATAGTTCGCTGCGAGCGTCCACCGTAATTCTGCGAGTAAACAGCCCCCCGAGCATGGGTAAGCGCGAAAGCAATGGCACCCGGCGAACGTCCTCTCTTTGTGTCTGCTCGAAAACGCCGCCGAGCACAACAGTCTCGCCATCACCAACGAGCACATGTGTGCGCACCGACTGTGTGTTAATCGCTGGGCCATCGGGCGTCTCCTCGCCGCGGCTGTCTTGATTGACCGCTAAGCTGAGTTGCACTTGGTTATCCGGCGTTATGCGCGGTGTTACGACCAGTCCGAGCACCGCATCGCGAAACGCGATACTGGTCGCGCCACTGGAGGTGGCTTGCTCGAATGGGATTTGCACACCTTGTTTGATTTCAGCCTCCTCGCCACTGGCGGCAACGACTCGAGGGCTTGAGATGACCTCGCCGCGGTTCTCTATTTCCATGGCTGAGAGTTCGAGCTCCAATAGCCGACTGCCAATGCGACCAATGGCAAGCCCCGCCGTGCCGGCCGCATTGGCCACAGGCAGGTCAACCATCAAGTTGCGGTTGCGGAACGTGCTGCCAGCAGCCCCATCCGCTGCGCCGCGGGCATCGCTGGCATTAAATTGCACACCAATCGCATGGCTGAAGTCGCGCTGTGCGATGACGATGCGTGCTTCGATTAAGACTTGCTGCACGGGGATATCGAGCTGCGCTACCAACTGCCGAATCTGCTCAAGTTGCGCAGGATGATCGGAAATCACCAGGGTGTTAGTGCGCGAATCCACCAGCACACTGCCTGCAGGCGAAAGTAAGCGACTCTCACCCTGGCCGCCTTGTAGCAGGGTGCTTAGTGCGCTTGCGTTGGCGTAGCGAATGGTCAGCAATTCCACGCTTGGCGTTAAGCGAGGTTCATCACGTAGCGTGTCGAGCTGCTCAAGCAGCGCGGGCAGCTCAACATCAACGACGTCCACACGCATGTCAGGGGTCTCCTCGGCTAGCCCGGAGCTGAGTGCGAACAGGCTGCCAGCGAAAATTCCGAAAGCCGCAAAGCGGCAGAGTAGGCGTGTCATGGTAAGGGTCTCCCCGTTTTCGGAGCGCGCTCAATACGGTGCGTTTGTCCACCCGTGGCGAGCTCAATGTCGTTTTTGCTGATCCTAATCAGCGCTAGTGGTGCTGGGTAGGGCGCGAGATCCCCAACTTGCAGGGAGTGCATCTGCCCCTCTGTTGATCTAATAACAGCCCAAACGCGGTCACCAATAAAAATTCGACCCAAATATTCTAGTGTGATGGGAGTGGCACGAACTGGATTAAACGGGTCTTTGGGTGCGGGCATGGGGAGTGAGTACTGTAACGGTGAGGGAAGTGCGGGCGCTGGTGTTATTGGGCCTCCTGAACGTTGCATTACCTCGGCAATCCATTCCTCAAGATCCGGTGCGGCAGGTTGGCAACTCAAGAGCAGTAGTAAGGGTGTTAGCAAAATGAAAATTCTCATTGAGCTGCCTCGAAGTCCGCTTGCCAATACGTCATCACTACCAGGTGCGCGTGCAACGTTTGCTCTGAAAGCACTGCATCATCCGGTCGAATTTCAAGTGCCTCTAAGGTGACGATGCGTGAGAGCCGCGTCATTTCGTTTAAAAATCCGTAGAGCCCGGCCCAGCCGCCCTGCACCGAGAGGGCTACGGGTACTTCTGTGTAGAAGTCGTGGTCTGTTGCCGCCTGCGGGGTAAGTTGGGTCACGCTAAGTGTGTTTTGCAGTGCATGTTCACTGATTTCAGCAAGTAGCGTATCGAGCATAAGCCGCGCGGGCAGTTGCTCAAGCAAACGCGCATAGTGGGATTGCATCTTCTGGAGCTGCGCTTCATAGCGATGGAGGTTGGCGGCTTGGGCTTGCTGCCGCTCTAATGCTGAACGAAGTGTCTGTTCTGCATCACGTGCCTCGGCTAGCTCTTGCACTGCTGGTGCCCCCAGCCAGGGCCAACTCATCGCAACTCCAAGGCAAAGTGCGACGCTGGCAAGTGCACGGGTCATGGCCGCACCTCCGCTTCGATATGAAACAACTTTAGGTTGTGTGTGGTTTCAGCTGGGGTGGTGATTGAGACTAATTTCGCCTCAGGGAAGTCATTGATCTTTTCCAGCGCTGAGAGCAGCGCAGCAACGGGTTTAATGCCATTCGCCGTGCCAGATAAGGTAAGGAAATTGCGCTCTAATGACCAATGAGTCAATGTGATTGATGTTGGAACGATGGCGGCGATTTCAGCAAAGCGCTTAAGTGCCTGCTCGCGGTCATCCGCGAGGGTTTGCAAAGTGTCAATTCGCTCGGTCAAGCGCTCGCGCGTACCCTGCAGGTCATCAATGGCGACAATGCGCTGATCAAGGCTGAAAATTGCTGCTTCAAGCCGATGATTTCGCAGCTTTTGCTCGGTGGTGAGCGTTTGAACTGTGTAAGCAATAAGGCCGCCAGCGCACAGCCCAATCATCAACATCAGCATGGAAACCATAACCCTTAAGCGCAGGGTTTGAATGCGCCGCATGGCGCGCCAAGGCAGCAGGTTGACACCCTTAGGAGGCATTGTGCGAGCCGGGCGATGCAAGGCCAATAGCGGTGATTAATTGATTTGCCACGCCGGCAAATGTCTGGCGAATCAAAGGTGGACTGGAGGCAACTAGTGGTGCAAGCTCAGGTAGAAAAACGGGCAGGCCAGTGCGTTGCTCGATGTGAGTTATCAACCCGGATTGATGGGAATGCCCTCCGCACAGCACCAATTGAGTGGGTTGATCAGTAATTCCACTCCCGGTAAGTAAAGCGATCCCCCGCTTTACGGCCTCCGCGCGCAAAGCTGCGCTTGTGCTCGCATCGCGAATAATTTGATCGCGGGCATGGAGTAGGCGGCCTTGCCTCATTAACGTGATAGTGAGCGTATCGCGACCACAGTCGATGATGCCGCTGACTATTGGGTTAGGGTTATTCAATCCCGGGGCAATTGCTCGAATAACCGCATGCGCCTCAAGATCAATACCGGCAGCAACAACGGATGTGCCTTTAAGTAGTTGCGTGCGCTCGCTAACGTTGCTCTGTCGGGTCGCGGTCAGGTCAACCTGATCGTTCTCATGAATTGAGTAATCAACACTCAATGGCTCCGCAGCACTGTTGATTTGTGACTCGGCAGCTAGGTTTACGCGTGCTTCGATGGCGGTATCTGTTAATCCAGCAGCCGGGAGGGTGATGCGGCGAGTCATCGCTAATGCGCTTGGGATGGCGAGATAGGCATTGCGAGGATGTCTGCGCAGCTTCTGGCAGGCTATTTTGATGGCGGTATTCACTTGTGCTGGATTGCGGATTTGTTTTGCCTCAACGGCCTCATCCGGCAGCGGTTGAATCACAAAACCAAGAAGAGTCGGCGCATGGTGAGGCGGTGTTTTCATGAGCGCGAGTTTCACTGCGCTTGAGCCGATGTCTATTCCGAGTCGAATCTGACGCTGATGTGGCATGAAGATCTGTGCCATGCGGCGTATACTCCAGTTTAATGATTGAGTTGCCGGCGGTTGCTTGGATCCATGCCCCGAAATCTTCGCTTGTTGTTGCATTTTTTTACTGGCCTTGTTGCGCTTGTGCTGCTTTCAGCCGGAGTGCTGGCGGCGGCTTATATTGCGTTGGCGCCCGGGCTGCCAAGCGTTGAGGAGGTGCGCAGCGTTGAGCTCCAGGTGCCGCTGCGCGTGCACGCCGCTGATGGCACATTAATGGCTGAATTTGGTGAAGTACGGCGAACTCCTATTCGGTTTGATCAGGTGCCGGTTTCGCTCCAGCAGGCGTTTCTTGCCGCGGAGGACCAGCGGTTTTATGAGCATCCGGGCGTAGACTACCAAGGGCTTTTACGCGCAGTCTGGTACCTAGTTCGCACTGGCGAGAAAGGGCCTGGCGGCAGCACAATCACAATGCAGCTGGCGCGAAATCTGTTTTTAACGCGCGAGCGCACTTATTTACGCAAGGTGCGAGAAATCATGCTGGCGTTTCGTATCGAGCGGGAGCTGGATAAAGAAACGATCTTTGAGCTGTATCTGAATAAAATCTATCTGGGCCAGCGTGCCTACGGCGTTGCTGCTGCAGCGCGAGTTTATTACGACAAATCCTTGTCTGAATTAACGCTCGCTGAGCAGGCAATGATTGCAGGGCTACCGAAAGCCCCATCAGCGGCCAACCCGATCACTAATGCCCAGCGGGGTCTGCAGCGACGGGCCTATGTGTTAGGTCGAATGCGGGATTCAGGCTTTATCGATGAGGCAATTTACCGCGAGGCTATGGAGGCACCAGTTACCGCAGAGCGGCACTGGCGTAGCCCAGAGTTCTCCGCGCCGTACGTCGCAGAGATGGCGCGCCAGTGGATGGTTGAGCGTTACGGGGCGGAGCAGGCCTATACCGCAGGGTTTGAGGTGTTCACCACAGTGACGGCCAATGAGCAGCAAGCGGCGCAGGATGCGCTAGTTCGCGGCTTGCACGCCTATGATGAGCGGCATGGTTACCGCGGGCCAGTCGATCAGCTCAGTGTTGAAGATCTCTCCTTAGCGGAGATACGAGCGGCGCTGGCGGAGGTTCGCAGCGCAGGCCCATTACGTGTAGGCGCAGTCATAGAGATAACTGAGACCGGCGCTGAAGTGCTCGTGGATACCGAAGATGACTTGACCACTTTGGCTTGGGAGGGCGTTGCGTGGGCGAGCAATCAGCCAGAGGCACTGCTTAGCGTTGGTGATGTAATTTATCTTCGTCAAACGGCAAATGGCTATCGATTGGCTCAAATTCCGCGCGCGCAAGGCGCATTGGTTGCGATTGACCCTCAAGATGGCCGGTTGTTGGGGCTTGCTGGGGGGTATAGTTTTTCCCTGAGTGCCTTTAATCGCGCGACTCAGGCGCGCCGCCAACCCGGTTCCGCGTTTAAACCTCTCGTTTACTCCGCGGCGCTGGAGCATGGTTTTACTCCGGCTACGGTGGTTAACGACGCGCCAGTTGTTTTCCCGGATGTGTCGCTTGAGAGTGTATGGCGTCCTGAAAATTATAGTGGGCAGGTATTTGGCCCTACTCGACTTCGTGAAGCGCTCGTGCATTCACGAAACCTGGTTTCCATTCGCGTGCTTAGGCAAATCGGTATACCAGCTGCATTGGCACATATTGCCAAGCTGGGCATTCCGGTTGAGCAGATGTCGCCGACTTTATCGTTGGCGTTAGGCGCCGCGGAGATGACGCCGATGGAGTTAACGGTAAGTTATGCGCCGTTTGCTAACGGTGGATATCGGGTAAAGCCGTGGTTTATCGAGCGAGTCCGAAGCAACGAGGGTGAAACGCTTTTTGGGGTACGACCGGAGCGCGCTATCAGTGCCGGGAATGCTTGGTTGATGCGCTCTATGCTGACCGATGTGGTGCGTGAGGGAACCGGGCGGAGCGCGCTACGCATTGGCCGAGAGGATCTCGCGGGTAAAACGGGGACGACCAATAACTTAAACGATGCTTGGTTTGCCGGGTTTAATGGGGATGTGGTGGCCACTGCCTGGGTCGGTTTTGATGAGCTGCAGTCGCTGGGTCGATTTGAGACAGGCGGGCGCGCTGCACTGCCGATTTGGACAGACTTTATGGAGCAGGCTTTAGCGGGTCGACCGAATACCAACTGGGTGCGCCCCCCAGGCGTAACGACCGTGCGCATTGATGCCGAAACTGGAGAGCGCGCGTCGCCGGACAATCCAAACGCGCGGTTTGAAACGTTTTTGGACGGAACAGTGCCGGCGTTTGACGATTCGGCTATTGGCATCAACGAGGGCAGCAATGGTCAGCCGATCTTTTAATTAAGCAGGCAGGTAATCATGGCGCGAAGTAGAGACTCACGTGATGCACGCATGCGTGAGCGTTTAACGCAGGAAGCGGCACGTATCATGGCCGTTGAGGGCGTGCGTGATTTCTCTCAGGCAAAGCGCAAGGCAGCGCTGCACCTTGGTGCTCCAAGCACTGCGAACCTGCCACAAAACAAAGAAATTCAGGCCGCACTCGTTGAATATCAACGTTTGTTTGGTGGCGAGCAACAAGCCTCTGCATTAACGGCGCTTAGGCAAATGGCATTAGAGGCGATGGATTTTTTTGCCACATTCAGGCCTCGGTTGGCCGGAGAGGTATTGGAGGGCACCGCCGTAGAAGGCTCACCGATCGAGTTGCATTGCTTTGCCGATACGCCGGAAGCGGTGGTTTTGTTTTTAATGGATCAAGGCATTCCATTCGACACCGATCAGCGCCGCCTGCGCTTTGATACGGATCCAGTGACTTTGCCGTGTCATCGGTTCTTCGCCGGCGATACTGAGGTGCAGTTGATTGTGATGGACGAAAAAGGGCTTCGCCAACCACCTAGGAGCCCGATTGACGGCAAACCAATGAGGCGAGCCAGCCGTAACCAGCTCGCCGAGATGCTGGCTTAGCCTTTGCGGCGATGCAGCGGAACGTATTTCCGCCGGGCAGCTCCGGTGTAGAGCTGGCGCGGCCTTCCAATGCGCTGCTCAGGGTCAGTCAGCATTTCCATCCACTGCGCAATCCAGCCTGGCGTTCTGCCAATGGCAAACATCACCGTAAAGAACTCAGTGGGGATCCCGAGCGCTCGATAAATAATGCCCGAGTAGAAATCGACATTTGGATAGAGCTTACGCTCAACAAAATAATCATCCGCTAATGCAATTTCTTCAAGCCGCATCGCAAGTTCAAGCTGCGGATCATTGCCAACGCCAAGCTCATTGAGCACGTCATGACAAGTTTTTCGAATAATCGTGGCGCGCGGATCGTAGTTTTTGTAAACCCGATGCCCGAAGCCCATCAAGCGAAACGGATCATCTTTGTCTTTCGCCCGGTCGATAAACTTCGGTACTGCTTCGACCGTTCCGATTTCGCCGAGCATGTGCAGCACGGCTTCATTCGCACCGCCGTGAGCTGGACCCCACAAAGCGGCACAGCCTGAGGCAATAGCGGCAAACGGGTTGGCCCCTGTGCTTCCCGCCATCCGAACGGTGGAGGTGCTGGCATTTTGCTCATGATCAGCATGCAAAATCAGCAGCTGGTCGAGTGCGCGCTCGGCTACCGGATTAATCTCATAATCCTCGCTGGGCCGGGCAAACAGCATATTGAGGAGGTTGCCCGTGTAAGACAGTCTGTTCAGCGGGTGAACGAAGGGTTCGCCCACCATATGCTTAAAGGCCGCTGCGGCAATCGTCGGGATTTTCGCAATAATTCGGTGGGCGCACAGCATGCGATTTTCAGTGTCATTGATATCGATCGTATCGTGGTAGAACGCCGATAAAGAGCCAACAACCCCGGTGAGCATTGCCATCGGATGCGCGTTGTAATGAAACCCGTTAAAGAAAATCCGAAGACTTTCATTGACCATCGTGTGCCGTGTGATTGAATCCTCAAACGCAGCCAACTCGCTTTGCGTTGGCAATTCGCCATTGATTAACAGGCTGGCCACTTCCAAGAAAGAGCTTTGCTCAGCTAACTGTTCAATCGGATAGCCACGATAGAGCAGGATGCCCTGATCACCATCTATGAATGTGATATCGCTTTGGCAACTGCCGGTGGAGCTGTAGCCGGGGTCGTAAGTGAAATACCCCAACTCCGAAGATAAGCTACGAATATCCACCAAATCAGGCCCGTGCGTGCCACTCCTGACGGGTAGCTCAACACTTTTGCCTGTTTCATTATCAGTTACTGTGACGGTTTTTTCAGTCATGCGGTGCCTCCTGCTATCGTCTGACGGAAAAGCTACTGACGGTTGCCACCACGAGCTTTGTCGCCAAAGCGCCGGCGGAACTGATCCACCCGGCCGCCACTGGAGAGCGTGCGCTGCTTACCCGTGTAAAACGGATGGCTGGCACTAGAGATCTCGACCTTGACCAACGGATACTCTTGACCATCTTCCCACTTAATCGTGTCTTTAGTCTGAACCGTTGAACGAGTCTTAAACGAAAACTCTGAGGAGATGTCCTGAAACACGACATCACGATATTCTGGATGAATTTCTTTTTTCATTGCGCTACTCGGTACGCTGCACTAATAGAACGCGGTATCTTAGGCGCTCAACGGGATGCGTACAAGTCATTTTGCACTGCCGCATTACACGATTATCGGTTAGCAACGAGAGATTGAGCGAATGTCATATATTGCGTTAAAGCACCTTCACACTACTGTGGTTGCGCTTTCTTTAGTGTTTTTTCTGGCCCGCAGCGGCTGGATGGTGATGAATTCCAGCCTATTACAAAAGACCTGGGTGCGCGTGTTACCGCATGTTGTTAACACTGTGCTGCTGGTCAGTGCGTTGGCTGTTGCCTGGGTGGGGTGGCGCTATCCGATGGTGAATCACCCGTGGATTACCGCCAAGGTCATCGCCTTGGTGCTTTACATCATTTTTGGCGTGATTGTGTTTAAGCGCGATCGATCCGTGGCCGTGCGATTGGGCGCCTTTGTCGGCGCGCTTGCCGTGTACGGATATATGGTGCTGGTGGCACTGAATAAAGCCGTGGTGCCGTTTTAACGCTTTTAGTCATCGTCACGCCGAGTCTCTAAATCAACCCCCTCGGGGGTAACGGTGAGTCGGCATTCGATGGGGCGGCAACACACGGCGCAATCTTCAATATAGGCTTGGTCGCCTGCGGAGCCGTCTACCACGGTTTCGTAGGCCTCGCCACAGTATGGGCAGCTAAGCATTAAAGTTTCGATCATGTGCCGGGTTCTACCACAAACAAACCCAGCAAGTCATCGAGGAATCGGCTGCCTAAGGGCGTGGTCCTGAGCCAATGCAGATCAGATTCCAGCCAGCCTTTGCTGCGGGCAATACTGAGGCCCGGCTCGAAGGCCTCTAGGCTTAAGCCTGTGCGGGTAAGTGCTGTGGCGATCGATGCGCCCTGGGTCAATCGCAACGCGTTCATTAGATACTCCAGCGGGCGCTGTTCTGCGCCAACCTCGTGTGCCTCGGCAATCACCGATGGTGTGCCGGCAAACGATTGGTAGAGCCGTGGTGAGCGCACTCGACGGTAGCGGCGGATACGCCCATCAGCGTAGCTGATTTTGCCATGTGCGCCGGCGCCCAGCGCAAGGTAATCGCCAAACTCCCAGTAATTAAGATTATGCCGGCAGGCCTGGCCACCAGAGGCCCATGCTGAGATTTCATAGCGCTCCAGGCCGCTGGCGGCAATACGCTCAGCGCAGGCGGCTTCGATGTCAGCCCGCTCATCGTCGTTGGGGAGCCGTGGCGGGCGATTAAAAAACGCCGTGCCAGGCTCAAGAGTGAGTTGATAATGAGATAAGTGAGTCACACCCAGTGCGAGTGCATGTTCAACATCGGCAACGCCCTCGGGCAGTGTCTGCTCAGGCAGTCCATGCATCAGGTCAACGTTGATCCGATTAAAACCCACCGATTGAGCTGTTTCGATAGCTTGAGTGGCGGCATCACCGTCATGAATGCGCCCGAGTGCCTTGAGATGGGCATGATTAAAACTCTGCACGCCGATTGACAGACGATTAACCCCCGCGGTCAAAAACCCCCGAAACCGGGTTGCCTCCGTGGTGCCTGGATTGGCTTCTAGGGTGATTTCAATGTCTTTTGCAAACGGGATTTGTCGCTCAAGTTTTTCAAGCAATCGTCCAATTGTGTCAGGGCTGAATAAGCTTGGCGTGCCACCCCCAATAAACACGCTGCTTAACACTCGGCCATTGGCGTTTTCCGCCTCGGTGGGAAGGTCTCTTAAGATCGCCTCTGCATAGTCTTGTTCAGGGAGCTCACCACGCAGGGCATGCGAATTAAAATCGCAGTAGGGGCATTTTTGGACACACCACGGCAGATGTAGATACAAGCCTAGGGGCGGCAGTGCTATGGGTGTGATTGCCATTCTTGCTCTAAGGCTTTGCGCAAATCATGAAGGGCTTTGCCACGATGGCTGCAGCGGTTTTTGGTTGCTGAATCCAGTGCCGCAACGGTGCATTGGTGCTCGGGGAGATAAAAATGCGGGTCGTAGCCAAAGCCTCCGGTTCCGGAGGCCGTCTCAATCACCTCACCCTGCCAAACCCCTTCTGCGATGAGAGGTGCAGGGTCAGCAGCATGCCGCAGATATACAAGGACGCAGCGGTAGTAAGCCAGCCGCTCATCGGGGCTAAGATCGAGCAGGGCATCAATCAAGCGCGC
>LKMJ01004232.1_pt1 | contig 13468 bp, 12 predicted proteins | sample 643391 | NCBI WGS metagenome assembly LKMJ01 (sample SAMN04112250, study PRJNA286221) | soda lake metagenome | biome: soda lake; feature: Kulunda Steppe; material: water; isolation source: sample PL-Br10 brine of Picturesque Lake | place: Russia: Kulunda steppe | collected 2010-07
GCCTCCAGCGCCAGGGAGAGCAGCATATTGCCGGACTGGGAAATGATGCCCACCCCGCCGGGCTTGACGTTGTCCAGCGACAGCAGGTTGATCTGATGGTGCAGGTTGAAGATGCCCGAGGTGTTGGGACCGATGATGCGCACGCCGTGGGCGCGGGCCTTCTCCATCATCTTGCGCTCGAGCTCGGCCCCTTCTCCGCCGATCTCGGCGAAGCCGCTGGCGAGTATCACCGCCCCCTTGATGCCGCGGCGGCCACACTCGGCTATCAACCCAGGCACCGAAGCGGCCGGGGTGCAGATCAGCGCCAGCTCCGGGTTGCCGGGAATCGCCGTGACCGATGGCCAGGCCTTGACCCCGAGAATCATGTCGGCCTTGGGATTGACCGGGTAGATGTCGCCCCGATAGCCATCCTTGATCAGTCCGACCATGGCCTTGTAGCCGCGCTTGGTGGGATCGGCGGAGGCACCCACCACCGCGATACCCGAGGGCGCCAGGATGTCGTGGAGGGGGCTGCGAGTCGAGAGATGTCCTTCGATGGGGTTCATGGCTGAGTGACCTTGGTGTCTGGTGCGCTGAAGAGAGTCGCGAAAACGGGTTCATGAGCCCGGCGCGCCGGGCATGGGGCGGGGGCGAAGCGTATCGGAGTTACTTGCCCTGGAAGCGCGGGGTGCGCTTTTCGGCGAAAGCGTCGACACCCTCCTGCCAGTCCCGGGTGGTGCCGACAAAGGTCATCCCCTCGAGCTCGGCGGTCAGACAGGCGTCCAGGGTGCGCTCACCGGAGAAATTGAGCTGCTCCTTGGCCAGGCCCATGGAGAACGGCGCCTTGCTCGCTACCTTCTCGGCGAAGGCCAGGGCGGCCTCGAAGAAGCCCTCGTCGGCATGGCAGCGGTTGGCCAGGCCGATACGCACCGCCTCGGCACCGTCGATGCGCTCCCCCAGAAACACCAGTTCGCGAGCCTTGGCCAGGCCCACCAGGCGCGGCAGCAGCCAGGTCACGCCGCCCCCCAGAAAATTACCGATGGAGACCTCGGGCAGGCCGATCTGGGCGCTCTCGGCCATCAGCAGGAAGTCCGAGGCGATGGCGAGTTCTGCCCCGGCGCCCAGCGCGTAGCCGTTGACCGCGGCAACCACCGGAGTCTGCATCTGCATCAGGCGCTTGCAGACGATCTGCTCGCCCTGCAGGTACTGGCGGCGATCGAAGGCGGTGCGGCCCTCCTTGTGCTCCTTGAGGTCGGCACCCACGCAGAAGGCGCGGCCTTCGCCGGTGATCAGCACGACGCGCACTTCGGCGTCAGCCTCGGCACGAGTCAGGGCGTCATTCAGCTCGCGATATAGCGTCTCGGTCACGGCGTTCAGGCGATGGGGGCGGTTGAAGCGGATCTCCTGCACCTGGCCGTGGCGGCGTGTGATCAGCGTCTCGTAGTCCTGTGAGGGAAGGTTCTGCGAGGGGAGGTTCGGGGATTGACTGGGATCCTGGCTCATCTAGGGCGGCACTCTCTTAACGTGGCGGATGAATTCGATAGGCCACGACGATGACTCATCGCCGTGGAAACAAACGTGTCATTATCGTCATCACGGCAGCACGCTTGTTCTAAATCGCATCCTATCCAAGGGTCCCGATCAGGTCAATACGCACGTGCCGCATTTTTTTAAAAGAGAAACGTTTGTTTCGCCTCAGGCGCTATCCATCGGGTACAATGGCGCCCCCGCACCACCCAACCCAGGAGAATCGCGTGCTGGAACAGGATCGAGGCGACGACATGGAGGCGGATAACGACAGCGGCCCCGCTCGGCTGGATGCGGTGAACCGACAGCTCGCCGAGGCCTATCCGGAGCTCAGCCCACAGCTGAAGCTGGCAGCCGGCTATGTGCTGGAGCATCCGGTGGAGATCGCCTTCCAGTCGATCCGCAAGTCGGCCACCGCCGCCGAGGTGACCGCCTCGACCCTGGTGCGACTGGCCAAGCGCCTGGGTTTCGACAGCTTCGATCCGTTCCGGGAGGTATTTCAGTCGGCGGTTCAGGCCGGGCCCGTTGAGCTTTCGGGACGCGCCAGCCAGCTGCGCAGCCTGGCCAGCCAGACCGATGACCAAGTGTTTCTCGACGTGGGAGACGCCGCCTTCGACAACATCGGTCGGCTCTTCACCGCCGACAACCAGCAGCGGGTTCGCGAGGCGGCCCGGCGACTGCTGGCCGCCGACAAGATCGCCGTGGTGGGATTTCGGGACACCTTCGCCTGTGCCTATCACTTCGCCTACGTGGGGCGCATCGCCATGCCCAATATCCAACTGATTCGCGGGCAGGAGGGAGGGCTGCTGACCGAGTTGGCGCCATTCGGCGAGGGGGACGTGGTGGTGGCCTTCGGCTTCGAGCCCTACTGCGCCGAGACCATGCGTGCGCTGGAGATCACCCGGACGGCGGGGGTCAGCGCCATCGTGGTCACCGACACCATGCGTTCACCGCTGGTCCCGGGAGCCGCCATCACCTTCCCGGTGGCCAACGCCACGCCACACTTCTTCCCGTCGATTCTCTCGGCGATCACCCTGATCGAGGTGCTGCTGGCGGAGTGCGTGGCCTTCGGCCCCGACGACCTGGTGGACAACGTGGCCAGCTTCGAGTCGCGGATGCGCGCCATGGGCGCCTACGTGGAGCAGGCGTAGACCCGACCCGCCGCAGGAACCGGGCAGAGATACCCCGGCCAGTCGGTCTAGCGGGCAGGGACGAAGACGGGGGCCCCGTCTACCCAGGCAGTGGCCAGCCGCTGACCGTAGAGACGCTCCAGGGCGCTGGGCACCAGCATCGTCTCCGCAGCTCCCCAGCACGCTTCGCCGTCCGGATAGAGCAGCAGCAGGTGATCACACCAGCGCGCGGCCAGATTGAGGTCGTGCAGGCACATCAGAACGGAGCCCCCCTCGGCGGCCTGTTCCGCCAGCAGATCCATCACCGCCGACTGGTGGTGAAGATCCAGATGATTGGTGGGCTCGTCGGCCAACCACAGGCGAGGCGCCTGGGTCAGTACCGTGGCGATGGCCAGGCGCTGACGCTCGCCGCCGGAAAGCGTGCTGACCAGCCGGTCGGCCAGGTGGGCCACGTCCAGCCGAGCGAGTGCCGCCTCGGCCAGCCGCAGGTCATCGGCTCCCTCCATCTGCCACGGCGAAAGCCAGGGATGACGACCGATCAGCGCCGTTTCACGCACCGTGGCAGGGAAACCATCGTGACGCTCCTGGAACACCAGGCCCAGACGGCGTGCCACCTCTCGCCGCCCCAGCGACGCCAGCAGGCGGCCGTCGACGCGTATCTCCCCGGAACGCGGCGCGCGAAGTCCGGCCAGGGTATGCAGCAAGGTGGTCTTGCCGGCGCCGTTGGGCCCCAGTACCCCCCACACCTGGCCGGGCTCCACGGCCAGCGTCAGGGCGGCGCCGTCGGCACGGCCCGGGACGTCGATCACCAGCTCATGGGTCTCCAGGCGGCCCATCAGCGACTCCGGTAGAGCAGGTAGAGGAAGGTGGGCACCCCGAGCAGCGCGGTGATCACCCCCACCGGCAGCTGTTCGGGGGCAATCGCCGTGCGCGCCAGGGTATCGGCCAGCACCAGCAGGGTGCCGCCGGCCAGCGCGCAGGCCGGCAGGATCAGCCGCTGGTCGTTGCCCAGCACGAGCCGCAGCATGTGTGGCACCACCAGGCCCACGAAGCCGATGCTGCCGGCGGTGGTCACCGCCATGGCGGTAAGCGCGCTGGCCATCAGGTAGATGCCCCACTCCAGGGGGCGCACCGCCACGCCCAGGGCCGCGGCCTGCAGCGGCCCCCGGGCCAACACATTGAGGTTGCGCCCCAGCGGCAACGCTACCAGACAGGCCACCAGCAGCAGCGCCAGCGGTGCCCCCGGCGCGCCGGCGTGGGCCAGATCCCCCATCAACCAGTAGAGCATGCCGGGCAGGCGTTCCACCGGGCTTACCGCCAACATCAGGGTGATCACCGCGCCCCAGCCGGCGGCCACTACCACGCCGGTAAGCAGCAGCCGCGATGGCGTCCAGCTGCCGGTGCCATGGGCCAGGCCGAATACGAGCAGGGTGGAGAGGAAGGCCCCGGCGAAGGCGGAGCCTGTCATCAGCGCCCCGCCCAGGCCCGCCAGCATGGCGGCCAGAGCACCTACCGCGGCGCCCCCCGAGAGCCCCAGCACGTAGGGGTCGGCCAGCGGGTTGCGCAGCAGCACCTGCATCAGGGCTCCGGCCACGGCGAGCAGCCCGCCCACCGCGAAGGCCGAGAGTGCCCGGGGCAGGCGCAGCTCGAGTATCAGGGTGCGGGAGAGCGCATTGCCCTCCCCTCGCACCACGGACCAGAGTTCGTCGAGGCCGACGCCGACGCTTCCCATGGCCAGCGCCAGCCCCAGGGCCAGCAGCGAGGCCAACACCAGCAGGCCCAGCGGTAGCGCCCAGCCCAGGCCTGACAGCGGCGTGCGAAGCGGTTCAGCGCCGGCCACGAGCCACCTCCAGTGCATCACACATCAGCCGGCTGCCCTCCAGCAGGCGCGGTGTGGGTCGCTGGATCAACGAGGGAGGCACGAAGAAGAGATTGTCTCGATCCACCGCAGTGAGTTCGGGATAGCGGGTCCAGTGATCGAGCCAGTCGCGGTTCTCCTCGCCCATGCCGCCGGCCAGAATCACCTCGGGGTCGGCGGCCAGCACCGCCTCCTCCGCGATGCGCGGCGCCAGCCGGTCGAGATCGGCGAAGACATTGACGCCACCGCACAGGCGCACGACCTCACCAATCCAGTGATCGTCGTTGATGGTCATCAGCGGCGAGTCCCACACCTGATAGAAGACCGACACGGGTACCGATTCGGCATGGCGTCTGGCAAGCTCGGCCATGCCCTGGCGGAACCGCGCGGCTTCCGACTTCCCCACCGCCTCGCTGCCGGCAAGATGCGCCAGTCGCTCGATGGCACCGGCGATTTCCTCGATGCGCCGCGGCTCGATCTGGAATACCGGCAGCCCGAGACGCTCCAGCCGTTCGAGCTGTTCGGCCGGGTTACCGGTGACCCAGCCGATCACCAGGTCCGGCTCGAGGGCCAGCAGCGCCTCGAGATCGACCCGAGTATGGTTGCCCACCGAGGCCACCTCGGCGGCCTCGGGCGGATAGTCGCTGTGGGCCACCACCGCCACCACCCTCTCCCCCGCGCCGGCGGCGAAGACCAGCTCGGTGGCCCCGGGGGAGAGCGCGGCGATCCTCGACGCCGGAGCGGCCAGGCACACCTCGCGGCCGCGGTCGTCCACGGCGCAGCGTTCGTCGGCCAGGGCCGGCGCTGCTGCCAGAGGCAGCAGCGCCAGGGTCAGATGACGCAGCAGGCTAGCGGCCATCATCCACCGAAGTGCAGGCTGACGAAGGCCGCACGGCCGGCGTTGATGTAGTCGAACGGCATCGGCTGGAAAGTGACCGGATCAAAGTCGGCGCCCTGAGCAGTAACGATCTCCTTGTCGAGAGCGTTCTCCAGGGTGGCACGCAGCGACCACATGGGCGCGAAGTCCCAGCCGGCACGCAGGTTGACCACGCCATAACCCGACAAACGGGCTTCGTTGGCGGCGTCGTTGTAGCGATGGTTCTGGGCGACCCAGGAACCCCCCAGCGACCAGTCGCCCAGTTCCCGATCCACGTCCAGCCGCAGGCTCTGGGTGGCACGACGCGCCAGGCGCTTGCCGGCGTTGGCGCCGCTACGGCTCTCAGGGTCCAGCCAGGTCAAGGCAACAGCAAGGGTCCAGTCATCGATGTCGGCACCCAGCGCCAGCTCGGCGCCACGTATGCGCGCCTCGTCAACGTTGACGGGACGGAAGGTCTCGTCAAGAGCGATAAGGTCATCCACCTTTGTCTGGTAGGCGGCGAGATCCCAGAACCAGCTGCCATACTGGCCGCGCAGGCCAAGCTCGATGGTGTTCGATGTTTCCGCGTTCAGGTCGGGGTTGCTGGAGCCCACGAAGGGAAAGTAGAGCTCGTTGAAGGTCGGCGCACGGAAGGCCGTACCATAGCTTGCCCGCGCCACATGCTGGTCATTCAGCGCATACCCAACGGCCAGGCTGCCGGTCAGCTCCTCACCGAATGCCTGGTTGTCGTCATGGCGCAGACTCAGCTGTGTCGTCAACGGGTGAAAATCCAGGAGACCCTGCGCAAATACGGCTCGGTTATAACGTCTCTCTTCATCGAAGGAGAGCCCGGAGGTCTGACTGTCGCCAAGATCGTCCTCGGCGTACTCAGCACCCGCCACCAGTTCATGAGGGCCCAACGCCAGGGTGTTCTGCCACTGGGCGGTGCGCGTGCGCGTCTCGAACAGGGAGGTGTAAGTCGGAGCCAGAGTGTCTCGTTCGTCCCGAGCCTCGCTGAGGGTTAGACGACTCTTCCAGCTATCCGTCACCGCCAGTTCACCATAGACCCCCGCCACCTGCTGAACGAACTCGTCCGTCGCGGCACCGGAAGCATCGAACTCGCTATTGCCCCTGGAGCGCAGCGCCAACAGCCCTACTTCGGTATCGTTATCGAAGGTGTGGGAGAGTCGCACCAGGCCACTGGTATTGTCGTAGCCCTTGTCGTCACCATCGCGGCGCACAGGAGCGCCGTCGGTCTCGAAGCGGCTGCCGGCGACGTAGTAACGGGTGCCGCCGCTGCTACCGGCGAGGCTGGCACTGTAGCGCTGGGTATTGAAGGATCCGCCGCCCACGGAAACCTGCGGCTGAGGGGCACCCTCTTCGCCTTCCGGCGTAAACAGCTGGATCACGCCGCCCACCGCGTCGGCGCCGTAGAGGCTGCCGCGGGGGCCGCGAACGATCTCGGCGCGCTGGAACAGCCGTGGGTCGAGGAACTCCCAGGCGGCTGCGCCGGTGGTGGCGGATCTCAGCCGGATGCCATCGATCAGCAGGACGTTGGCATTGCTGCCGGTGCCGCGCAGGAAGAGGCTGCTCTGCTTGCCGAAGCTGCCCTGGGTGGTGACATCCACGCCCGGCTGGCCACGCAGCAGATCGGTCACGCTGGCGGGATCCTGGCGGCGCAGGGTGGCCTCATCCAGCATGGTGACGGAGGCTAGTGTTTCGTCGGCGGTACGCGGCGCCAGGGCGGCGGTCACCACCACGGGATTCAGTCTCTGGAACTCGGCGGGGCCGTCGGACTGGGGATCGGCGGCCTGGACGGCCAGAGGAAGTGCGGCGAGGGCGAAGGTCGCCAGGCCACGGGGTGCGGAGGTCATGTTCATGTCTGTCCCTTGATCGCCGTACTCACCCGCACGACGTCCTGCTTCTTTTAGTAGTGGGCCGGGGCAGAGGAACAGCAGGAAGGGAAGCGGCGCGAACGATGCGGTGCGGCGAAGCCCTGCCATATGACCGCCCTCCGCGATCCGGCATGCGCTCTCGGGCCGGTCTCCGGGCTTACGAGCGAGGGGCCCGCCTGAAGGCAGATTCCCTGCTGAACCGCCGCCTTCCCATGCCTGGAGCACAGTGGCGCTTTGGCGGTTCTTGACTCGATCACCGTTGCGGGGGCAGCGTCGGCTTGGCGGACTCTCTGGAAGAGCACCGCGCACCGACTTCCCGTTTACCTGGCGGCACTCACTCCGCCAGCACCTTAGAGTGCGCGTAAGCTAGCAAGCCGGACCAGAGGCGTCAATGCGCGTCCGGAGGACCGACCGGGCAGATGGCAGGAACGCTGCCCTCGCCGAGGCATGACAAGCCCTGCCAACCTCGCCAGCCATGGGCGATCAGGGGATCAACACCGCAGCCCCGGAGAGTCGCCCCTCACGCAGGTCATCCAGGGCCTGGTTGGCTTGATTCAGCGGGTAGGCGTGAGTCTCGGTGCGTATCGGCACCTCGGGCGCCAGGGCCAGGAACTCCACGCCGTCGCGGCGGGTGAGGTTGGCCACCGACTTCACCGAGCGCTCCTCCCACAGCAGGCGATAGGGAAAGCTCGGGATATCGGACATGTGAATGCCGCCGGAGACCACCACGCCACCGGGGCGCACATGGGAGAGCGCAATGGGGACCAACTCGCCCACCGGGGCAAAGAGCAGGGCGGCGTCGAGCGTCTCCGGCGGGGCCTCGTCGCTGCCGCCGGCCCAGGTCGCACCCAGCCTGCGGGCGAAGGCCTGTGCCTCATCGTCGCCGGCACGGGTGAAGGCGTAGACCCGCTGGCCGCGGGCCAGCGCCAGTTGGATGAGAATATGGGCAGCGGCGCCGAAGCCGTAGATACCCAGCCGATGTGGCGTTTCCCCACCCGCCAGACGCCAGGTGCGGTAGCCGATTAATCCGGCACAGAGCAGCGGCGCGGTGGCCTGGGCGTTATCGTCGTTCACGGGAAAGCAGTAACGCGCATCGGCCACGGCGTATTCGGCGTAGCCACCGTCTCGGGTGTAGCCGGTGAACTCGGCGCGTTCACAGAGATTCTCCTGTCCCCGGCGGCAGGGGTTGCACTCGCCGCAGGTCCAGCCCAACCAGGGAACGCCCACCCGCTGACCGACCGCCACCCCCGTGGTGCCCTCCCCCAGCGCGGTGACTTCACCCACGACCTCGTGGCCAGGAATCAGCGGCAAGCACGGATCCGGGAGTTCACCATCCACCACGTGCAGGTCCGTGCGGCAGACGCCACAGGCCAATACACGCAGCTGGACTTCGCCGGGACCGGGCTGCGGGCGGGTCACTTCCTCCCACTTCAGAGGCTGGCCCGGTGCGTGCAGGCGCATGGCGCGCATGGTCTCGGTCATGCTGGCTCTCCTGTCGGCGGTCGGGACTGTTCGAGGGAAACGGGCCCGGATGCCAACAGGATAGCCCAGGGGTCAGGCAGCGACTCTGACCTCGTAGCCGGTGTACTTGCGCAGATTGATGACGCCTGAGTCGAGAATCAGGTACTGGCCCTTGAGGCCAAGCAGGGTGCCGGCGATCTCAGGGTTCTTGTCGAGGTTATGGGAGACCACCTTGGTGGGGTATTCGAGCACCGGATAGTCGAGGGTCACCGGCGGCTCGTCGAGCAGGCGAATGGAATCCGCGCCGAAGCGCTCGCGCAGGTTGGCCAGCCCTCCGTCCAGGCGTGACAGGAGGCGGTCACGCTCGGCGGGCAGGTCCATCTCGACGGTGTCGCCCTTGAGCATGGCGCGCCAGTTGGTCCGGTCGGAGACCTCCTCCTTGAACAGCATCTCGACGAAGCCCGACTGCTGACGGGTGTCAACGTTGAAGACCGGCAGCGCCTGCACGGCGCCCTGGTCGAGCCAGCGGGTGGGCACCTGGGTGCCACGGGTAATGCCGACCTTGAGGCCCGAGGCGTTGGCCAGATAGACAATATGAGGCTGGAAGCAGTGGCGCTCGGCCCACTCCGGCTCTCGGCAGGTGCCTTCGAAGAAGTGGCAGGTCTCCGGTTTCATGATGCAGGTGTCGCACTGGGCCAGCGCCTTGAAGCAGGGGTAGCAGTGGCCCTGGGCGAAGCTTTTCTTTGTCGCCCGGCCGCAGTGGGTGCAGGCGATGGCGCCGGTCCAGGCGAGCGTGAGCGGACGGCCCAGGCAGGCGTTGAGCTCCAGCCGCTCCTCGCCAACGCGAAGAGTGTAGCGGGCCGCCTCTCCCCGTGTCCCCGGCGCGATGGCCATCTTGGTCAGACAGCCCTTCACCTCGGCTGCCGCATCAATCGACTCAGCCACGGCCGGCGTCCTTGGCCAGGCCGGCCAGCGCAGGGTCGACGTCGGTGCCGCTGTTGGCGCCGCCGCAGGTGCGTTTCTGCAGGAAGCCGACCCGCTGCTCTTCGGGCACGTTGTTTTCGTGCTCGTAGCGGATCACCGCCTCCAGGCAGAGCTCGGTCTGCTCGGGGCTGAGCAGTCGGCCGTCCGGCCATTTGCGCAGTTCCACCGCCTGCTTGAGGCTCTGGTAGATGGCCGGAGTCATCTGCTGGATCATGCGTTCAAAGGTCATATCGCTCATGGTTCATCTCTCGATTTGGTGATGCAATGTCGTGACGGTGAACTCAGCGCTGCCGACGCGCTCGCCCGGAATAGTACCAGCCCAGTGCCAGGCCCACGACCAGCCCCCCCAGGTGGGCCTCGTTGGCCACGTTGCCGAACCCCACGGCACCGGCCATGTCGGTCATGGTGAAGATCATCCAGCCCAGCATGAAGACCACCAGCATCTGGGGCACGAAGAAGCCGCTGCCCGGCGCCCGGCGTGACATCAGCCAGACGTAGCCGAGCAGTGCGAAATCGACGCCCGACATGCCGCCGAACAGAACCGTGCCGGCGGCGTACTGGGCCAGGTTGGCGCCTATGCCGGCGACCAGCACGATCAACAGCATGCGCCCGCTGCCCTGCAGCGTCTCCACCTGGCGGCCGAAGTACCAGAGCCACAGCATGTTGAAGATCAGGTGCATCCAGCCGAAGTGCAGGAAGGCCGGCGACAGCGGACGCCACACCTGGCCGCCCATCACCGCTTCGACCAGGCTGCCCACCGCCAGGCTGCCGTTGACCACCCCCAATGGCACGATGGCCAGCGCCGCGATCACCCGGTCTCCGAACACCGCCATGGCCGCGAATACCACCACACAAAGCACCAGGGTCGACGCTGTGACCGGCGCCAGGCGAAGCGGCGTCAGCAGGGAGGAGGTTGGCAGCGAGGAGAAGGAGGAGGCTCGCCCCTTGGGCATCAGCGGCTCACCGCGCTGCCAGCGGGCCAGCAGCCGCTGCAATTCCTCCTGCTGGCGCGGGTCGGCGAGCCACAGGGTCTGCCCTTCGACGTCCTCGGTGATCCGATGGCCGATGCGATGGGCCCAGAGCGCGCGACGCAGCTCACGGGTATCGACGTCGGGGGGAAGCTGCGTTACCCGGTACATGGCACCTCCTGAGGCAGAAAAGTGAGAGGTTCGAACGCGCACAAAGAAAAAGTCCGGCGGAGGGGGCCGCCGGACAATAGCAAGGGATCATTCAAGGGAACACCTACTATGAGGGTGGCTGGCGCGGAGAGTTCACGGCGCGCGCGAAAAAATGTTGTAACGTTTTGTATCAGTCACTCCCTTCATTCGAAACTGATCTCCCAGGGCCGCGGGCGCACCTGCTCTTCCCGAGGGACCCGAAGCCATACGAAGTGGTCGGCATCCAGCTGGCGCTCGCCGCTCCAGCGATACGCCACCAGGCGGCCGAACTTCACTGCACTGTAGTCCAGGCAGGCCACGTTGGGCGCCGGCAGGGCCGGAATCCCCTCGCACCAGTAGTGGCCGATAAACAGCGGCGGCTCGTCGGGGCCGTAGTGGGCAAGGCGCGCCCGTTCCTCGTCCGAGAGCGGCCGCCGCTCCAGATCACCGGGAAGGTTGTCGGGCTGGAACACCACATCACCCCAGGTCTCGGGAGACTGGGCCCAGAAATGGGTGCGAAAGCTGCGCCGAGTGAAACCGTCCCCGGAGTGGATCTCGATACCCAGCGGCAGGGGCATCTGGGTACCCCGGGTCAGTCGATCAAGAATACGAAAGGCGCCGGTACCCGGGGCCGTTGATTCGATCAGGAACGCCTCATCCATACGGGCGTCGGGGTGCCGACGGCGGAGGTCGTCGATCAGCGGTTGATCCCAACAGGCATGCACCACCCGCAATCCGCCCTCCTCCAGACAGAGCGGGATCTCCATGAACCAGGCCAGCGCCTCATCCCACTCCTGTGGATGGTCGCGATACTGTTCCAGGGTCTCGTTGATGATGCGATTGTTGCGGGGGGTATGCTCACGCAGCCACTCCCGCCCCAACCCCTTTGGCGCATGTTGGCAGTAGGCCAGGGCGTTATATTCATGGTTGCCCATGACAATGTGGGCTTCTCCCTCCTCCACCATGCGCCGGGCGATCTGGACGGCCAGACGAATGCGCGGTCCGCGATCGATCAGATCGCCGAGGAATATCACGCGTCTACGTGGGTGACGGTAGACACCGCCGCGCTGGTGGTAGCCGAGCTTTTCCAGCAGCGCCGCCAGGGTGGCACCGCAACCGTGCACGTCGCCAATCAGATCAAAACCTTCAAATCTCGCCCGCGTACTCACATCAGTCTCCCAGGCGATTGCTCCAGCCCAACTTGCTGCGCAGGACCTCATAGAAGTTGTGGCCGAGTGGATGAACCAGTTGCACTCGCTGGGGCTTGCGCCGGATCACCAGCACGTCGTCGGGTTTGGACACGGCGCGGGTCTGGCCGTCGCAGCTGATGTGCGGGTAGGTCTGGTTGGTCTCACCGATGTGAATGCGGATCTCGCTGGCGGCATCGATGACGATGGGCCGGCTTGAAAGAGTGTGCGGGAACATCGGTACCAGGGTCACCACGTCAAGCCTGGGATGCATGATGGGGCCGCCACCCGAGAGCGAGTAGGCGGTAGAGCCGGTGGGCGTGGCGATGATCAGCCCGTCACTGCGCTGGCTGTAGACGAACTGGCCGTCGATGAAGAGTTCGAACTCGATCATCCTCACCGCCTTGCCGGGATGCACCACCACCTCATTCAGGGCATCGCCGCTGCCCACCAGGCTGCCTTCGCGGTAGAGCTCGGCATCCAGCAGGAAGCGCTCCTCTACCTCATAGCGGCCGTCGAGCACCTCGCCGACCCTGGCCTCCAGCTCATCAGGGGAAATGTCGGTAAGAAAACCCAGGCGGCCGCGGTTGACGCCCAGCACCAGGGTGCCACTGTGGCAAAGGGTACGGGCTGCCCCCAGCAGGCTCCCGTCGCCGCCCACCACGATCACCAGGTCGCAGAGCTGGCCCATGGTGCGTCGGCTGGCCTCGACGTGGCCGTGATTGAGCAGCACCGTGGCGGTGCGGTCCTCGATGATCACGTGGTGACCACGCGTCTCCAGCAAGCGGATCAGTCGCTTCAAGGTATCAACCACCCTGGTACTGCCAAGGCGGCCGATCAGACCGATATTACGGAAGGACGCCTGCTCGTCGCGTTCCTGGGGAGAACTCTGTTCGGATGGCATGCACGGGCCTCTCGGGTCGCAGCGGCTCATTATGGCCACTGCCCTGCCCCCCGGCAAACGACCTCGGTTGGACCAGGACGGACGGCTCAGGCGGCCTGCAGTGCGCGACGCTTGAGCCAGCGTTCGTTGAGCCACAACGAACCGGCGATGATCGCCCCTCCCAGCACCAGGCGCACGAGGTCCGCATCGCGGTTCCAGATCACCAGGTTGACTACCAGGCCGGCGGGGATCAAGGCGTTGTTCATGATCGCCAGCGCACCGGCATCCACGCGGGTAGCGCCGAGGTTCCACAGGAAATACCCCACCCCGGAGGCCACCACACCCAGCCACAGCAGCACCCCCCACTGCGTGCCGGTAGTGGGCAGTGCGCTGGCGTTGCCGAGCAGAGCAAAGGCCGGCAGGGTGACGAACAGCGCCCCCAGGTAGAACCAGGCGAAGACGCTATGGCGCGGCAGCGACTCGGGCAGTTCCGCAGAAAGACGGCGATAACCTACCTGGCCCAGCGCGAAGCATAGGTTGGCTCCCTGCAC
>LKMJ01004235.1_pt1 | contig 13465 bp, 14 predicted proteins | sample 643391 | NCBI WGS metagenome assembly LKMJ01 (sample SAMN04112250, study PRJNA286221) | soda lake metagenome | biome: soda lake; feature: Kulunda Steppe; material: water; isolation source: sample PL-Br10 brine of Picturesque Lake | place: Russia: Kulunda steppe | collected 2010-07
CGGATCCTCGACGCACACGCGCGTGCGCACTCACACACACACACACACACACACACACACACACACACACACACACACACACACACACACACACACACACACACACACACGCGCGCGCGCGCGCGCGCGTACAACACATGCGTACAACACATGCACGCAATTACATGTACTGCCTGCCCACACATGCTGCTGATGCTGGTCAATTTGGGCTTGCATGTATGTCATGCAAGCCTAGGCTGGGTGCGCTATGACTTCAGTGCCGCAACGGTTTTTCAAGTGGGTGTCCGCCAGCGGCAGCAAAGGGCTTGATCATCATGCACAAGCAAACTCCTCCATGTTCGATGCACCAAATGTAGTAGTACGTGGCAAGTGCTCTGCGTTTTGTGCATGAAATGCGCACCTGCAAGGTGTCTCTGGCAACGATGAAAGAGGCGGCTATGTAGGACTTGAAAAAGGCAGTGTCCCTGCACAGCTTGCTGAGCTGCTCAAATACCAGCCCCTCCTGCTCATGATAAGACTTGGCCACCGCTGCAGGCAGGCAATAACAAGTGTGCCTTTTGTAGTTTTATAAAGTGCATGGTCGCAAAAGCAGGGACACAGGGGTGCTTGCGCTGGACCAAGGTTTGGGACGGATGTGCATGTACAGCAGGAAGTGCCATATCTGGACATGACCTTGCACATACATGTTTGGCACGCCTTTCACACTAACAGCATAAGGTTATGTGCCAATCCGCTGGTGATTGCAACATACTTAGGCAAGAGACCTAGCGCATCCCTGCAACATGTTTTTTCCACAATTGCATGCAAAACAGGGCAGTTTCAGCGAGTGAGTTGAGCTTACCAACCTTCCAGGTCCCTCAGCTCATTCAGCGCAGCACGCGCGGCATCCTCGGCTTCTGTTTGCTGCACCAAGTCAAAGTCAGCTGCACGCCCTGCACGCTTGGGCAGATGCCCCAGCCCCACTCTGCTACCCAGACCTGCGGTTGCAGCAGCAGAGTGCTGGGAATGCAAAGCGCCTTATCCTCTGCCTTTAATGTGCCGCACAGTCTACTGCAGCAGATACAAGCGCGCACAGTCCATCTTAAAAGTAGAAGCCAAATAAAATACACCTTTGGATACCCAGGTCCTGTGCCAGGCTTGGCGGCGGGAATCCAGCTCAGCGCGAAGGCGCTCTAACTTCTTCATCCTTGCTTTAGAGACGCTTAATGACTCCAGCCACCAGTCTGTTCAAACAAAGTAGGTGCAGGCGCAGACAGGCAATGTTTAGCCTGGTAAAGCTGCAAGGTCCTGGCACACTGCAGCCCTTTGTGCACAGCAAAAGGGCAGGACATCCTTGATCTGGGGTAATAATGCCTTCCAGGGCAAACACAGGCTTATCAAAATTGCAGCTGCGGGCTTGGTCTGCTCACCGATGGGCATAACCAACGCTTCATTCCGTGCCTGCAAAAGCTCTACTACATCCTGCACATTGTCAATGTCTTCAAAGTCTCCACCCAACCTGAGGGAGAAAAGGGCACGTCAAGGGAGGTCAATCATGTTTGCGTAAACTACTCAGGTAGCAGTACACATGAGTACATCAAACTATACACCAAACATTCGACTTTGTGTGCCTTCTAATTCATACCTATAAGGAAAATTTTGTGAAAGCTCACTGCGGGATGGAGTACAGATGGTTGTGCCCTCCACAGCCTCCCTAAGAAGCCAGAAAGGTTTGTCAGTGAAAAACATGGGGATCTCATGATTGGTTCATACCAATTGAGCATTTCATCGATGAAAGGTGATCACACCTTTGATGTGTGTAGAGGGTGTGCAATGTAGCAATTAAGACATGTGACACTTGGATTATTTTATTCTGCTGATCAATCACTGAATGCTTGTCTCGGTAGAAGCTTGCTATAGAAGCAGCCATCATGAAAGACAGCAAAGAGGCCAGCACCATAGCTTGGAGCAAGGAGATAAAGCCCCTTCGATACCATGTGCGTGGCAGGTTCCTATTGAGAAGCGTTCGCAGGGATGACAGGAACCCTGAAAGCGGCAGGCAGAGTATAAATTGATATTGTTGCCATAATTGTGTGCAGGATGACCTTGATTTGCGGCCACTCTGTACAGCTCAGGGCGTCACTGCAGCGGTAAGCTTACCAGATAGTGCCGCACTGTACTTCTGCAGCAACGCCTTGTATCCAAGGATATGCTGAGAAAAAGTGTCTGCTTCCTGTAAAGGAGGAGATCTGAATCAGACATCTTTTTAAAGCCCAAAACCCAAATCTACTAAGCTGTTGGAGCGCAGCTGCGGCTTTGACTTGCTCACACTGGTTCTGGTTCAGCCTACCTTCAACATTGCTGTGTTTCGAGTGTTGGGCGTGGGCTCGAGTAAGTTATCCCAACCCATGCGCAGCCTCTGGCGTGCCTGGGCACCAAAAGTTGCTGAAGTGAGTGTTGCATGGCCTAATCCTTGATCACCTTGTTTTGCAGCCAAATGATGGATCCAGATGGCGTGCCAACGTTAACGTTTTGGTGTTGTGCACGCACAGGATCACTGCTGAAACTTCCTGCTTTGTGATCTTTGCATGCGCAAGCACCTGATCTACAAGATGCTGCAGGCTCGCGTTCATGGCCGGTGCGCCGCTGTTGCCCTGAGAGACTGCTCAGACCAATCAGACGTCAGTAATGACCACGATTTAGGTTGATGAAGAATCACGTCGATATAAGACGCAAATCAAAAACCAAGTTCACGCCAAACTCATTCCACCTCCGAGTCGGTTCAGCCAATGCACCTACCCCTCTTGTGGCCAGATTTTCTAGCTCACTTTTTATTTTCAATAGTTTGATCACACCATGGCTAAAGGCGCTGGTTTGGCCAAGCTTCCTGAACTTTCACTCGACAAGTTTGGCGGCAAGGACGTCCTCCAGGACGCGGGACCAGGTACGGCACAGTATCAGATCACTCAAAATTATTGCACGCGCACTGCTTGAGTTCGCAGACAAACCAATTCGTCGGACGGGTTTGAATTTGGATGCCCATTGATCCACAAGGCAGCTCTCCCACATCCCACTTTAGCCCTGCCCTTGGGATGTTGCTGGCATGGAAAATTTGAAGCCGCAAAGTGCACCAAACTTAAAGACACTAAGATGCGGGACGTACAAGGTGCTCTAATTTGGTTGAATCAAGTGGCATGGTTAAAGGAAGTCACCTGGCAAATTCACTGCATGCAGAGAAGAGCCCTCTGCTGTTGGAAGTGAACAATGAGTATGATGAGGATGAGGGAGAAGCCAGCGAGGTGGGCCTTTGATGAGTGGGGGCAGGATCTTCTGAGGATACCGAATTCGGCCCGGGCCCATTTAAATGGGCGCAAGGTTTATGCCTACAAATCTGCTTCAGCGATGGTTACAGCAAAAGCATGTGAACATGCTTGGAACAGCAAATTCATAGCATTGATATGCATGGAGTGCTGACATAATGATCACATGCATGGAGTGCCGACATAAAGTTCATTAGCACACACAATTCGAGATACTTTGGCAGCTTCCTAAGCATGCCTCTGCAGCCTACTACATCTACGATTGTTAGCGCAGTGCTTGGCCCAGCCTATCCATGCCTGGTCTTCTAATTTACATTTTTTTGGTGTAAAGCCTTTGTGCGAGCCCAACCGACTCCGCAGCTTGTGATGCCCCTTTTTTGCAACCTTTTTTGCAATTCATTATTTTGTTTACTTGGTACTAAGCATCACAACTGTGCGCACTTGATGTATGCAGGCCTCGGCTATTGAAGGGATGCTGAAGAAAATCATTGAGAAGAGGAAAGAGGTGTGACAGCTCCTGCCGATACCCACCAGCAACAAAAGCAATGTAAATGTGCAAGACCTATCGCCAAGCTTATCTTAAAGGCTCAAAGGCAAACCCTCAAGTGCCAAGCATGACTCTTTTGATTTCACCACCTCACAAGCTCTGTTCTCAGCATTGCAGGGTGAAGCCCAAAAGCAGGCAGCCCTGATACAAGAAACAGCTGTGCGAATAAGGGCTTCTGCTGACGCTGTAGAAGCAGCCATCATGAAAGACAGCAAAGAAGCCAGCACCATAGCTCGCTCCTCGTTTGCCAAGGTGAGAATGCATGTACCTGTTGATGCTTCTCTTGACTAAACAATCATGGGTTACTAATTTCAAGGTTGCTGAGCATCATAAGGGCAGTAGCACTGCCTTGCAAGCAAAATTATTATTCTTACCATACTTGCACTTAAATTCTGAACTGTCATGGAATAGTCTTAAATCAAGTGGAATTGATTCATGTCAGTAAACAGCCTTGAAAAAGGTCTGTGTGGTTTGGCTAGATGTATGATGCAGTAAATGCGGCTTCCTGTTGCTGGGCTGCTGGGCTTCATGCCCTTACCCTGTATTAGTCAAAAATGTAAAGCCTTTTTGGTGTTCACCAGCAGCCTAGAGCGGCCAAAGCGGACAGGTTCAATAAAGTTGAAAGCATGGAAAATTGCACAAAAAGCGGCATGTTAAAAGAATAGAAATTATGTTACAGCATACTGCCCCATCTGCCGGCTTTGCCACATCCTTGCAACACTTCCCTAATTTGCTGACCGATCAGCCTAACGCGCAATTGCAACATGGATCTCTCATTTTGGAACATGTTCAACAGGTGGAAGCAGGTCTTGAGAAGATCGTGAAGCAGATTGTCCAATGCAGTGCACAGTATGAACAGTGAGTTTGTGTGCATTGCGCTTGTGCTGGTCATCACAATGCGTAATTGCATTTTGTTGTCTTCAAATTCATAACCAAGCTGTCCACACTATAGAATTTGTAGAGTGCAGCAGGTGCTTATGCCAGGTGCTGCCACACATTTTTTGTGACCATTCAGGGATATGCATGCCTTGTGGAAAGCCTACAATGACCAATTTGAGCAGCTCAGCACCTGTCAACAGGAAGTGAAGGTAATTTAGAATTATGAAATGGTTTGAAACAGCCAAGCGTTGGACTGCTGGCAAGCCTGCTCTTGCAACTTTTGATCCCCTTGCTTACTTTACCGGCATAACAATCAGGAGTTGTTTGTTTAACCAATTTGCATGCATTGCGTGAGCAAATTGCCATGGAAGGCCATGCCCCACTTTGCTTGCACTTTTTCTTTGTAATGCAATGAGCAAAGTATTGGCTTTGCTCGTGATAGGTGGCCACTGATAAGAGGCGAGCTGCCACCAAGAGGAAGCTTACAGCGCTCACAAACGATTCTCAAAAGGTTTGTATCAAGGCTAGATCAAAGCTCTCACGGCATCTACAGAATAGTATTCCAGAGTATGACCTTCGGCAGGCATGTGGCAGTGCGTTCAAGTTGAAGCTTCTCCTTGCTTGTTATAAGTGCCTTGGTAACCTGGTTGCGCCCCTGACTCTGTGCCAAAAGATTTGCTGGCGCTGACTCGTTGTATGCAGCAAATCACAGACACCGAGGAGCGCCTTTCCAAGATCCGCTCCAAGGGCACCAAGCTTCCGGGTGAGCTGATCATGAGGAGGGTGTGCATGCATGAATGTTGTAAGCACAGGTGCGTGCATTTCCTGGAATTGGTGGAGGTCAATCCCAATGAGGATCAAGGGGGCACTTACCATGCCCCTTCTCTTTCGTGGACTTCGTACATTGTAAGTGCTGACGTGCAAGTTCTTGCCATGGCTATGTCCAGCAATTACAAATTTCCTGCATGACCATGGCGGAAGTTTTTGGAAGCGTCCGATTTCGGACATCCTCTTAATGGACTCGTTTGTTCTTCTCAAACTTTATGTGATGCTTCAGGGGTGCTGCAAGTTCTACAGAGCCTCATGGACTCGGCTTGACCCAAACGGAAGGGATAGCGCTAGCAAATGCTTCTACGTTCCCTTTTTGTACAGCAAGCATTTTGTAAGGCTCCATCAGGTCCATACTGGTATCTTCACTTGTACCTGGTCATGGCAGTGACATAAGATAAGACTTCAAGCCTACATCCTTTACTGATCAGAACATTCTTAGAGATTGCAATTGCTACCTGACTTAGGGAGCTGCTTGCATGGCAGTGTTTTTATAAGCGCGACGCCATTTGGCTACACTTGCGACTAAATTATGAAGATGCAGCAACGCCCGGCAGGGCATCGCTGAGCACCCTGTTTAGCCCAATGGCGACGCGGAAACATTCTGTGGAGCACCCATTGTAGTTAAATAGTATGTTTATAATGAAACTTGTGAGGTCTAAGAGAGGTGTGAGCAAATCCCCAACCTGCCTCAGCTCAGTCTGTCCCCTCTCCTCCAACAACAGCAGCAGCAAAAGTAGCAGCAAAATTTACAGCTGCGGCAGCAACAGCAGCAGCAGCAGCTGCTCCCCCTGCAGCAACAACTGTTGCAACTCTAGCAGCTGATGCAGCCCATGCAAGCACACCCATGGGAGAGCAGTAGCAAGGTGCATTGCAGCAGGAGGAGTTACTCAGGGATAGGCTGCTGGGCCCAGGAAGCGCAGCCAGGAGGGGCAGGATGGGGAGCCAAGGCATCTAGGGGGGGCGCAAGCTAGGTGATCTCAACAGATTCAACATATTTTCGAGGTGGAGCGCCACTGCAGCAGCAACAGCCTATCACCATATCTTATAGCAATATTGTCATTAATGTCTATCACCATATCTTATAGCAATATTGTCATTAATGACACATTGATCTAAGGCACACTTAGCTTCATCTCCATGGTAGCCACTTCGAAGGCTGGACTGTGGGGAGATTTGCAATAAGACATGCCCTGCAGGGCCCTACAGGGCCTGTATCATGTATAACAGGGGGCGGTATCTGGCAGTCAGTGCGCACACGCCCTAGATGTTATATTGGGAGCAGTCTTTATGTTTGGATTTTGTGAATAAAGTTATCAAAGCTTATGAAAAACACTGTTGCATGAGCTGATCTCCATCTCAACATGCACTGCACGGGTGAGATCTCCGCATATTGTATAGTCAGTTCACATACAGTCGAATGCACCAGCTTGATTGATTCCACCTAGAGGGGCTTCAACCTGCAGCTGCTGGCTACCTCAATTGCAATTTAACCTGGGATGCATGACAGTCAGAACATCTCAAAACACGCAAGAGACACAAATTAGATGTCATATAATACGCAAATAACCTTTTGAACAATGGCAGTCGAGCATAAACTCAAGCGTCGCGAGGTTGCATTGCACGCATTCAAAATCAATCTGTGAATTTGAGTGTTTGTTTTACAAAATGTTGTTGTCTAGCACCTCCAACTTCTGGGGGCTCCGCAGCAACACCCATGAATGCTTGCTTCCGGCACGGCTACAGAGCAGCAGCTCCTTATTCGTACGCAAGCACAGACAGGATTTTCCACCATGCTTTGCTCCATGCATGCCTTCCAAGCCTAGACCACGTATGGCTAGGGTAACTAGGGCTGTTGAGACACCAGAGGTGGGTGGGTGCATGACTTGCTCCATCGTCTTCATGCAGCAAAGTTCCATCTCTTGAGTATATTAGAAGCCGTTGCACAGCCTGAAGTAAAACCCTGAATGTTCACACCTCCGTGCAATCGTGATTTCAAAACCTCCTTAGTGTCATCACCTCGGGCATGACAGGCACCCAGCAGAGAGGCCCAGCAGCGCTTCCCACCCAATGCAGGGAGTCCCCTTGCAAGCGTACCAGAGATGTGAGTTTGGCACCGCCGGCGTGAAGTTGCTACTGTGTTACGTGACGCGACAGGTAGCCAGTGTGAAGTCTGTCAAGCACGTGCCCTCCAGGGTTGCCCACCATGCGGGTGTAGTGGTTGCATGAGAGGAGCAAGGACTGAGGGTCCGGCACGCCGTTGGGCTGGCTGCGCCACGCAGGTGGGGGCGCCTGGCGCGCAGCCACCCTGACATCTTGGCCCTCAGCGAGCCCCACAACAAGCAGGCCACAAACCTCACCTACAAGGAGTGCGAGGACACCATTCTGCAGGCAGCTGCAGGGCTGTCCTCCTTGGGCCTGCAGCGCTCAGAGCCTGTGAGTCCCTGCCGCCTCACCCAGGAACACCTCAGAGCAGCCAGACTGGACTGGCCCAGCCGCAGCTGCCTCGCATGCAACACAGCACCAGCACCCAGTGCATCATCCCTTGAGCACCTTCCAAGGCGTGTAGGCCCACCCTATCCTGCAAACAGCGCTCCGTTGCAAGCATTCTGTGGTCACGTGCACCACACCACGCTTGCATGCGTCGCAGGTCGCCCTCTTTGCTGAGGCAAGCAGCCGGTGGATCCTGGCGGACCAGGTCAGAGTTGTGCACGTGTGGGAGTGTGGTGTTCTGAGCAGGTGTTTCTGTCTTCAGTCAAGCAGAAAACCCTGCAACTCTTGCCCTGCATGAGCATGCTGGATGAAGCTTCTATGTGCACAAGGGGGGCTTGCTTGCTGCACGGAAATGCTGGCCACTTGTGACAGCTGTCGCGCCTTGCTTCAAAGGGTCCCCACAGCCTCAGTGTGCTGCCATCGAGGCGTGCAGGATGGGCAGAATGATTGTGCCTGCCACATTGGCGCTGTCTGTGCCTGAGGCGGGAGTAGCCAGTAGGCGCTGCTCCTCGAGCACCAGCACCCTGGTTCCACGAGCACATGCTCCAAGGCCCACTTCCTCATGAAGCTGGATGGTTTGCACACGTGCAGCCCTCTTGACATATGAGGGTGCAGCAGATCACAGGGACTGGGGTGCATAAGGTCACTGAGCCTCGCTGGCTTCATCCTGCAGCTCAACCCTGCTTGCTGGCCTCCATGCCGCCAGGATGCGCCATGGCATTGGGCGCGTTGGAGTTCAAACTGCCCATCCCTGCTTACAGGCTTCAATGCTGGCAGGCGGCATCACAGCGGTGCGCGGCTCCACAGCGACAGTGGATGAGCTGTGCTTCATACTACAGTCCGGCAAGTGCCAGGCACTGCTGATCCAGGACCCCGAGGCACTGGCAAAGCTGCTGCCGGCGCTGCAGCAGGGCAAGGTGCGAGCACCAAACACGCCTATCTTCAAGTGTGTGTGTGTGTGCGTGTGTGTGTGTGCACGTGTGTATATTTGCTCTATCGCCACATCCCTTGCCCTGAACTGCTTGCTGATTTTTTTATTGCCATATCCCTTGCCCTGACCTGCTTACGGACCTGCAGGTCGCCCCCCTGAAATTCATCGTCACGCTGTGGGGTGAAGCCGGAGAGCAGTTGAGCAAGGATGTAGCAGCAGCTGCTGAGTCTGCAGGTGAGCAGTGAGCGCTGGAAGGAGCGCAATTATGAGAGGATGTTTTGGCGCACGTGCGTATGGAGTCTGTGTGCGCATGCGTGTATGTGCGCGCATTGATTTGCACAGGTCAAGCGATTGTTAAGAGCTGCAGGAGCAGCTGGTGGCAGAACAATCTGTAGCATAGAGGGGTGTGCAGATTGAACTGCGAGGCCCTGCCGCCTTGAACGCATCCTAGGAACAAAATAAACAGTGGTTGCAGTGCAGCCCTGCCATGCCCTCAGCCATGATCGACAGCGAGGGCATGTGTCTCTGCTGTTTTTCTTGGTCATATGCGGTTCTTGTGGTTCTTGTGTGTTCAGCACATGTGCACTGGATCTAATGTCTAAGATACTATACCATGCGTCAGTGACTGCATGATACCATCTGTCAGTGACTCTGCACGTATGTGCTCATCCACTTTGAAGTGCATGATCACGCCCTTGCGTGGGCGCGTGTGTGTGTGTGCACAATTGGCCGCACTTGACTGCCCGCAGGCCAGCAGTCACCCCCCCTTCTGTCATGGCCTCAGCTGTTGGAGGCAGGCCGCGCTTCCATGGCCCACAGAGCTTTCACCCCCGCGCCCTGTGAGCCGCAGGAGGTGGCCACCCTTGTGTACACATCAGGCACTACAGGTGGGCTTTGGGGTTAGGGCTGCTGTTGTATATACATTGTGGCAGGGCAAGCGCCTCTGTGTGTGCACGTGAGGCTCTACAGGTGGGCTTGCGTTATGGCAGCTGTTACAGATATATTATGGCAAGGCATGCACTTTCGCTTAGAGATATCAGGCACCAGGCGTGCTAGCATTACGGCAGCTGTTGTAATTGAATTGCGGCGGGGCACGCACGTGCTTGCGCACATGCTGCTAGGCTTGCATTTCTCTTGTTTGAGCACACCAGGCGGTACAGTGGGGCACTTCCGCTGTGGCTTGCGCACTCTGGTCGTGACAGGACGCTGAGTTTGCACGGCTCATGCCACTCAAAAGCTGATCATGGCAGTGTTTCATGCAGGGCACTCTTAGGTGCAGTGCCTGAGCAAGCCCCTGAGCGCCGGCTGGGCTCTGGCTCGCGACTTTGTGCCCCCAGCCCCACCATCCACTTTTCCATCCAGCCAATGAAATGTGTGCCCCTGTTTGCGCTGGTGCCTGCGCCTGCAGGGCAGCCAACTGGTGTGAAGCTCACTCATGCTAACCTGGCGTACCAGGTCAACAACTTGCACAACTATCTGGAGTTCAGGCCAGGCGAGAAGCTGCTGAGCCTTCTGCCCCCTTGGTGGGTGTTCTTGTGAACATTGTTGACGCCTAAAGAAGGCCAGCCGTGCCTCCTCCTTGAGCCGCTCTATCCCGCCACCTGGCTGCGCGCTCACCTTTCTTCCCCCTCCCGAGCAGAGCAAGCCAGCCTTTGGCGCCCCTCATTCTTGCTTCCGGTGTGCTGCAACATCTTAGTTGCCAGCCCAGGTGCTGCATGCTAGGCCTGAACACAGAAAGTCCACAGCACTGAACACCTCTCCTGTTCATGGTGGGCGCAGGCACATCTACCAGCGCACCGCCAGTTACTTTGTGCACAGCAAGGCGGGCAGCATAGTGTTTAGTAACATCAGGAGATTTGCGTCCGACTTGCAAACAGTCAACCCAGACCACCTGGTGTGCGTGCCGCTCGTGCTGGACACACTGCACTCAAGGGTACGTCCTGGTCCTGCTACTGTGTTCGCGCGTCTGGATCTGCGACGGCCCTGCTGGGATGGCCTTCATTTTTGGTCTTGCACTTCAGTTGCGCAAATGCAGCATTTGGGCCGGCTTCAGAAGTGTGGTCGTGCATATTGTGCAATGCATGCTCTGCAGGCGTACCTGTGCCACTCAAATCCGTGTCTGCCTAGGCTCTGAGGGCACTCTTTTATTTGCTTTTATTACTTCTAGCAGCTGTAGTATGCCACATCAACTGTAAATGCCAATCTATGACAAGATCTGGGCCCGTAGGTCTGTGTGTGGGAACGTGCCGCTGCTGGAAAGGTGAGCCTACTTGTCGCTGCTGGTCTTCCTGCAGGTCATGCAGAAGCTGCGGGCTGCTCCCGCCGTGCGGCAGAAGCTGGTGGGCCTGTTCCTTGCAATCTCTACAAGTGAGTGGGAAGCAAAGATGGCAGGAGCCTGTCGGTTGTGCCCTTTGTGAGCAAGAGCAGCAGTGCACGTGCACTGGCTGTGCCTGTCTCCCATGACAATTGGCAGCTTTGTGGTCGCTGGGTTGCTGAACCCATAGTGCCGTGCCTGCCGAGGTGCAGTCACCGGCCCAGACTCATGCGAGCGGCTGCGTGGTGGGCTTGTGGCCCTGGCAGCTGCATGGCTCTGCCAATGCTGGCAGCTGCATGGTGGGTATGCGGCTCCAACCCCAGCCTGCATTTGCACAGCACAGAGCACCCTGCCTGCTACCCTACCTCCTGTTGTGCACGCCCATGTGCCCTGCCTGCTTGCCTGCCTGCCTGCCTCGCCGCACGCACGCGTGTGCATGCTCACACGTCCCTGCCTGTGGGTTTGTGTGCTCGCAGCGTTTATCAGGGCCCAGCGCGTAGTGGTGGGCATGGACCTGAAGTACGCATTCAACCCGAGGCCGCTCCCCGCGCTGCTGGGCGCGATGCTGGTGAGCCTGGGGCCTGCATGGTAGCCTGGTGGTGGTTGGTGCGCCTGGTGCGTGCGTGCCTGGGGCATACGCAGCAGCCTGGTGATGGTAATGGTGCACATGTCTGCATGTGCGTCCTGGTGATACAGGGTTTGGAGGGGGTTGGCCTGGTGATATGGCGACAGAGGGTATGCCTTGGGCACGCTGCCTGGCAACGCGCCTTGTGCACATCATGCAATGTCCAGGCATGCACCTGTTGTGTCTCTGGGGTGTGCGTGCAGGAGTGGACAGTGGGCCTCTTAAGTGCGTGTGAGAACGCAGTGAGACTCTGGGGTGTGCTGGAGTGTGCAGAGGCTGCTGGCTGCCTGAGCATGCAAGCAGGGCTCCTTGCTCGTACCTTGCGCGTATGCTGCGCTCGAGTGGGCATGCAGGTTGTGCCTCAAATAAAAGGAGTCGCTTCCTTGGAAAGCCAACCATTGCAGCCAGCTAGCTAGCAGGCTGGATTTGGCCCAGAATTTGGGGGTGGGTTGGCTAGCTCAGGCCAGCACTCTGCCCCAGCAGCCTACATGGTGACGCTCTGCAGTGCGTCGGGGAAAGCCCTGCAGTCCGAGTCAACCTGCCCACATACTTGCCCGCAGTGATTGCAGCCGCACAAACTTCTGCATGTCTGTGTGCGTTTGCAGCTGTCCACCCTCCTGCGGCCCTTGCACCTGCTGGCGACAAAGCTGGTGTGGAGCAAAGTGCGCGAAGCCCTGGGCATCAGGTGTGCATGTGTGGTCTGCAGGGCCTCTTGGACATACGTTCCCTTCTGCACGCAATTGCCAACTCTGGCTCGGTGCGTGCATGAGCAGGCGAGCGCTGCGATGGCGTAACGTGCACTCTTGCTTCTACAGGTGTGCACCCACGCGCCCACACGCAAACTCACACATGCTCCTGCACGCGTACAAGCGCTGGCAGATGGATGGTCATTGCCAGCGGTGGCTCCCTTGCACACGCACCCACGCCATGCACGCTCACTCGCATGCGCACACGCATGTGCACATGCGCTTGCAGGCGCACTGTCATCAGTGGTGGCGGCTCGCTGGCCAACCACCTGGACGACTTCTTCGAGGTTATTGGGCTGCCGGTGCTGAACGGCTGGGGTCTCACAGAGACGTCGCCCGTCCTGGCATGCCGTCGCGTGGACCAGGTGCGTGTGCTGTTGTGCTGGCGCATGGAGCACACACCAGCAGTGTTGCAGGGACCAGGTGCGCTCCAGTTCTGTTACGTGGGGCAGTGCTTGTTGCTCACTGATGTGAGGCTTCTCTCCCAGTCATACAGCACCAGCGCGCGCACACACTGACACACACTGACACACACTGACACACACACACACACTGAAGTGCCTGGAGCTTGCACTGATTTCCAATCAGATGATAGCCATGCAATCCCCAAAGCTGACCTGGGCACCAGAAGTGCCCAAGCTGGTGCTGCCTCTGTGTGCATGCTGCCTCTGTGCTCATGCTGCCACTGTGCTCATGCTGCCACTGTGTTCATGCTGCCTCTGTGCTCATGCTGCCACTGTGCTCATGCTGCCACTGTGTTCATGCTGCCACTGTGTTCATGCTGTCACTGTGCTCATGCTGCC
>LKMJ01004238.1_pt1 | contig 13461 bp, 20 predicted proteins | sample 643391 | NCBI WGS metagenome assembly LKMJ01 (sample SAMN04112250, study PRJNA286221) | soda lake metagenome | biome: soda lake; feature: Kulunda Steppe; material: water; isolation source: sample PL-Br10 brine of Picturesque Lake | place: Russia: Kulunda steppe | collected 2010-07
ACGCGCACACACACACACACACACACACACACACACACACACACATTTGAGCAATACGGCGCCTCATCAGGATCTACATGCTCGTCTTAAGGCTGGCCGTCAGCACCGTGCGGCCTGGTGGGGGCTGCCCCTTGGAATCCCTCATCCTGTGTCCTCATGACTGTGCGCTGATGTTCAGAGGCACCAGGGTGCTGTTGCCAACGGGCGTGGCACCGCTGCCTTACAGGTGGCACTAAATTTTTGGTTTGATTTTTGTACGTGGCACTGATGCCTTGATCTGATGTGCCTCTGTGCTGTCTGTGAAAGTTGCCAATGTGGCTTAGAGGCACGGCACTGTTCCATGCCTGTTTGATGTGGAAGAGCTGCTGGATGAGGCTGAACAGCTTCTGAGGCCAAATACCTGTTGAGGCTGAACATCTCATGAGGTTGAACACGTTCCAATGTGCAGGAGCTGCTGGATGAGGTCGGGGCTGGGGGGGTTTGGCAGAAGGTGCTGGCGGTGCCGCCCCCACTGACATTCATGGAGGTGCGTGGAGTGAGCTTCCTTCAAGACAGGCCGTCGTCCTGAAGTGGACTTGTCGTGGCAGTTGAGATGCGTACTGGAGGGACATGCGCAATGTAGGGGGGGGGGCCATGCGTGTTGGAGGGGCCAGGGCGTGTGGGTCTCTGCAAAAGATGTGGAGCTGCTTGCCATGGCCAGGGAAGTATGGTCTGGTGCGTGGTAGTGCAGTGCGCGGCGGTACTGGTATAACTGTGTGCAGGCTTGACCGTGGACAGGTGTGACCATGAACAGGCGTGACCATGTGCAGGCGTGACAATGAATTAGTGTGACCGTGAACAGGTGTGACCATGTGCAAGCTTGTCCATGTGTGATCGTGATCAAGAAACACGGTGAGGTGCAGTGCACAGGTGCACACAAACGACAATTGATGGCTGCATGCCTGTACCTACCATTGCCACCAGTGTCGTATACCAAAGTGTCACTGGGCAAGAGCGACTGTGCGATAGTGTCACTGTGCCTACCTTGGCCCAGTGTCAGCTCAGCAAGAACACACCGCACGCGCAAAAAGAATGAGGCAGCTTGTACAGGCAGGCAGGGGATGGACAGCTCTAGCGCGCCAAAGCGACGGGTGCGCTGCTCTCAAGAGCCCAAGAGCCCTAGCAGGCATGCATGGGAAGCCAGGCAGCTTACCAGAGGCAGGCAGGGGATGTGCAGCTCTTGGGCGCTAAAGCTCTCCAGATGCCCTGCCTTCACAGAGGATGCGCGTGTGCCTGCTTGTAACCCAGGCTCTGCCTGGCATGCATGCACCTGCAGGGCAATGCAGTGAGTGGGGCCAACATGGAGGCGAACATGGCCGCGAGCATGGCCCTGGACGAGAGCACACGCAAGAGCGACAGGTACTGCCACGGGTCTGAGTGCAGTGGCAGCTGCGCTGCTGTCTTTTAGGGCGCGCCGTGTGTTATGCTCCTTAGTTTTGCTGGGGGCAATATGTTTTAGATCTCCTGTGTGTGCCATACATGGAGCAAGCCATAGCCAAAACTGCTCCACCAGAGGGCTTGCGCCCGGCACTCGTCCAACGCTGCGAGCTGCGGCCAAAGCTTGCTCAACTGCGGTGGCAACAAGGTCCAAGCCCTGCGCTGCATCCACCTTTGAGACAAAAGTGCCGTATGGGTTCATCTGCCGGGGATGGGAATCCAACACGCGCAGTCTCAGCCATCTTGCAGGGTCAGGTTGAAGGTCTTGCAAGGCCATCTTGCAGGGTCAGATTGAAGGTCTTGCAAGGCCATCTTGCAGGGTCAGGTTGAAGGTCTTGCAAGGCCATCTTGCAGGGTCAGGTTGAAGGTCTTGCAAGGCCATCTTGCAGGGTCAGGTTGAAGGTCTTGCAAGGCCATCTTGCAAGGCCATCTTGCAGGGTCAGGTTGAAGGTCTTGCAAGGCCATCTTGCAAGGCCATCTTGCAGGGTCAGGTTGAAGGTCTTGCAAGGCCATCTTGCAGGGTCAGGTTGAAGGTCTTGCAAGGCCATCTTGCAAGGCCATCTTGCAGGGCCTTGCAGCGGTGGCCGGGTGGCAGGGCCTTGTTGGGGTGCTTCCACTCCCTCCAGAGCCCGCGGCTCAGGGATGTGACTTGCTGCGGGGGAGCTTGGTGCACAAGGAGCCCCATGTGCATGGCTATGTGGGAGACCAGCCCAGCCCATGCATGGCTATGTGGGAGACCAGCCCAGCCCATGCATGGCTATGTGCGAGACCAGCCCAGCACGTGCATGCGATTCTGCAGCATGTAAAGGATTTTGGGAAATGTACACAACTCTCAAATATGCGGTATGCACGTATGTATTTTTGGTTTGTGTACATACAGGCGACTCCTCAAGTGCCCAAAATTTGAACTCAGAATTAGATGGGATTAGGGTCGTTGAAGGGCCCTTGAAAGAGCCTGTTTACTGTGCCCAATTTGTAATAGGGAGTGTAGACAATTAAGAGCGCTGTAATCACGTTGCGCTGAGCGCGCTGAGTGGAAGCCATCAAAGCATAGTGACCGCGTTTATGTGTCTTGACCCCGGGAAGACAGACACTATGCACGGTCCATACTTTATGAGTCACAACGTCCAAAAGTAGCTATTGAGCACCCCAACTAATAGTCTTCATCCATTCCTGGGCCCATGCTTGCTCACCATGCCTGGGCCCATATTTGCTCACCATGTCTCAGGCTGCCCCCCTCCCCCCCCTTTGTCCCCCCCTTGGTGTCGGTGTGGGCTTGCTTGCTGCTGCTTGCCATGCTTGTGTCTGCCAAACGCCTGGTCAAAAGCTGCTGCTGTCCCTCCAGCATTGCAACTCCTTTGCAGGCTTTGCTGCAAGGAGGCCAATGGCCATTGCTGCAAGGCCGCCCTTGTGCAGCAGCTTTCCACATCGCCCTCCGCCAGCAATCAACTTGAGGCAGCAGCCCTTCTCTTCCCAATGATACAACTTAAAATTGAGCCCACAAGGTGCCCTAATGCTTCAGGAGTCCATCTGGTGTCCACTTAATTCTGTGTGGCCCTGCTTGCTTGCCCTCCTCATCCATCTCTGCGTTCTTTGGATCCCCCAGCTCCTTCCCTGACACTTGCTCGTTTGATTATATTGGAACTCGCTTTACAAGTAAAGGGCAGCCGCCAGGCTGGCCGCTAGGCTGATTGGTTTGTGGCTGGTCATTGCTGACCAAAAAATAGTGTGTGACATCTGAAACTGGCAAAGTTCCTTGTGCTGTCGAGGAAGGGAATCAAGGAGTCTAATTAAGCTGGGCATGCAAAAGTCGAGGGGCCTTCACAGACAAGAGGAGCAAGTATTTTTCTCAGTGTGAGCACACAAAACTAGTGTTGACAGTGAAACAGAGCGCACACCTCATTTTGCATAGGAGCACAAGGCGCACATGTCACAATGTCCATTTCCGCCCCGCAAAGGAGATGATATTGTTTTCTCTTTTACGGCTGTCTGGTAACTGGAGAAAGCCATCATTTTTCACTAAGCCTCAAACCCCACAAAGCCCTACAAAACTGTCTGTATGGGGCATGCATGTACATTAAGATAAACATAAGTATGTGATGTATGTGTACGCATGTAGCCATGCATATCTATGCAGCATTTTTACACAAATGGGCAAATTGCTTATGCATTCATGCAGATGCATACAGGACGATGGGTTATAAAACATACGCGTACTAGCCGATGTGCATGTATACTCTGTATTTGTACACATGCGCTTCTGACAATGGCAGGCGTATGTCAATATTCACATGCTCACAGGGCGCGCGTGCGTCCAGCCCTCCATATCCCGGTGTTTATGTGTGCGTGTGTGTGTGTGTGCAAACGCGTGCCCCTTGCCCATGCAGGCTGCCATCCCAAGCGCCCGACGCCTGCAGCCAGCCCTTCTTAGGCCTTCCAGGTGGCAAGCAGGGCGCGAGGATGGGCACGAGGCAGCTGGGGGTGCTCGAGGGCGTGGAGGAGGTGCCTGTGGAGGTGTTCAGCGAAGCAAGCGACCGGAGGTGCGCACATGAAAGAGGCGTTGCGCAGGAGCTCTGTGTGCGAAGGGTCGGTGCCAGGGAGTGCAAGCGTTGCACAAGGGTCCTGCAAGGGTCGTGTTGCACAAGGGTTGTGTTGCACAAGGATTGTGTTGCACAAGGGTTGTGTTGCACAAGGGTCCTGCGATGGTATAGGTGCCGGCGAGCGCCGCCCGACTGAGGAGGTGCCCCAGCACTCGCTGCTCAGGTTGTGCGAAATGGATTGGAGTGGGAACCTCATCTGGGTTCACCACTGCCCAAAGTCCGCGGCAGCTGAGGCCAGCATATGGCGACCCAAGGCACGCTTGGTGATGTCTGCAGCACACCGGGTCTTGTCCATGGACAGCGCTGTGCCACAGTCCAGGAGCTCTGGCCTGCACGCTGATCCATGCACATCAAGCACTGCGCAGTGGTTGGCGGCAGGTGTGGCAGGCGCAGCAAGGTCCGGTGACTAGACCTGGTGTGGCCGCCAATTTCATTGCCAGTATTTTGTAGAGTCACGCTTAGACCGATGGGCTTGACACGGCAGTGCGTCACAGATGCCCTTTCTGGGTGTTGTGCGATGGCCAGGTCAAGCAATGATGCGGAGCTGTATATGTTAAGTGCTTGATTGTACCCTGCGCAGCTGCCCTCTGTGCGTGCATGTTTGTGTGTGGAACCTGCATTGCTGAGGCTTGGGAGATGGGATTGGCAGGGCAGCATGGCTTTGATCTGTGCAGGAGGGGAATCATTTGGGCAAGTTAGGCCAGTACCCTTTGCAAGAGAGTTCAGGGGTGTCTAAATTGTGTAGTTTGCCAAGGGTCGCTTCCTGAAAGCGTATTTTTTTCCCAGGCGTGCCACTTGCTCTCGTTGGAGGAAGCCCAAAGCTCCTCAATGGCCTCGCACCTTGCGCAACAGAGCAAAAGTGACTGGTTGTGCGTGTGCCACTGCCTGCCACAGGTCTACTGAATCACAGTGCTATAAGGCCCACCTGCAGCAGCGCTGGCAGCAGGAGCAGCAGGCGGCTGAAATGCACGCTCTGCATACGTCAAAGGGCCGCTCAAAATTAACAGGTCAGCAGAGCACCTTGCTTCCGCCGCCCCCCAAGGTGCGTAAGGTCAAGCGCACGGTGTCTTTTGTGGGCGTCGAGCACTTGTCAGGGGGACTCCAATCCCCGGCCGCAAGGGGCAGCCAGCAGCACGCGCAGCAGCGGCGGCGCGCAAGCGATGGGGGCTGCTGTGTGGCGGGGGATCTGCAGAAGCTGGAGCGACAACGGGAGATTTGGCTGCGGCCCCAGCAGCCGGGAGGCAGCAGGCAGACAGCAGCCGCCTCGGACTGCCCGCTTCTGTGGCAGCCACTAATAAGAAAAGATGGTGCAGCCCATGCAGCTCACAAATTTGCCCAACTGCGGCTGCAACCTTCTCCCGCAGTCGCAGCTGACGCTGGCACAAGCTGCCGACCCCACAGCGGCACCAATGTAGGGGCCCTGTTTGCGCGGGTGAAGGGGCGCGAGGGCGTCAAGCCAGCGCTCAAGCAGTCCTGCCGGGCCGCACAGCCGCAGCCGGAGCAGGGGCTGCCAGGCGGTTTGCAGGACGGCAATCAGCACAAGCCACAGGGGCAGCTGGTTGGCCTGATGGAGCAGCAGACGGGGCAGCAGGTGGGGCCAGGCGCTATGACACCCCTGCTAGTCTCCAACGCTTTCGCGGGCGCTGATGCGGGCGGGCGCGACGTTGGGCAGCATCACAGGACAGAGTCCATGGACATTCTGCGCCCAAGGCTTGGCGCACAAGGCGCTACGGAGGACCCCAGGTGCGCGTTGCATAGCCATTGCGCAGCACCAGGCTCATCACAAGCAGACAACAGGACAGGAAAATTCGAGATTTCAAGGTAGGTGTTCCATTGTCTGCTTGTGCGACACTTTCATGGAGCAGGCATCCTCATCAGGCCTCTGTTTACACAACAGTGTGTCCGGAACGTGCGGCATGAGAAAATGGCGCTGAATTCAACACTGCGCTAAGCACATATCCTGCCTCATGGCCTGCCCTCTGTACCTCACAGACCTCATTGAGGTGTCATCACGCAGCGCGTTGCTCTCATGCCCATCTTCCACCCCGCATGCTGGTGCCGCCAGCACCTGCAACGCACACCTGGGCTTGCCGAGCTCTTCCAGGGTGTGGCTTTGCATCTGGATACGTGAAGATACATGGAACTGTGTGTGTGTGTGTGTACACCAGGGTTGGGTCATTTGCCTGGTTTGGATCTGCAATGCACAACTGGGGTGAAATAGACAACGCTGAATGATTTGATCGAACGTTTGCCTGTGAGCTTGGAGTGGAGGGGAAGGAGGGGGAGGCACTATCTGACGCCAACTGACCCCCCTTTCCCCCCCACCCCCCTGATTCCACATACACGCGTTAAACATAAATGCTTAAGGCTAGGTTGTTAATGTGGGCCGCTCTAGGGTAAAAAAATGGAGCAAAACAAATGCATCGCAGGGCCCAGTTTGGGTCCTTTAAATCTGCGAATTGGTGTTTTACAATACCGGCGAATGATTCCGAAGAATTCAAATTCGCGAATGACTTGAAATGCGAGAATGACCCATCCCTGGTGTATACGTGTGTGCGTGTGCAGGTGTATATGTTCGTGAGTGTGTGCATGTGCGTGTGCGCGTGTGTGTGTGTGCGCTTGTGCACCTGTGCAAGCCAATCCTAGCAGGGCACATGGTCATCAGAGAGCAATGCTCGTGCTGTGAGAGGCATATGCCCATCCATGCTTTTGCGGCGTGTGTGCAGGTGCATTGTGATGACGCAACACTGCAGCATGGTAATGACCCACACAGACACGCACAAGGCTGGGGCTGCCATCAGCAAGAAGGACGGAGATAAGGAGCGCTGGGGCACGGTGGCAAGCTCACCAGCTGGCGACAACATTCTGCTGAGTGGGCTGCCCTCTAAGCAAACAAGCAGGGAGAACCTCAGCTCAAAGGGCGACAGAAGCAACCAAGGGAGGGACCCATTTAGTGCACCGTCCAGCGCACACCACACGACACACGGTGGGTGGGTGCTGTTTGCTGGCTCTGCTCGGAGCTGGCTGTGCACTCAGGCCGTGTGCTGTGCCGCTTTAAGCAATGGCAAGGACTGCAGTGGTGGTGGGTGCGTGTGGCTTGAAGGAGCCTCTGCACCATGTGTAAGCCACTGCAGGGCTATGCACCAAGTATGAGCAAGGCTTTGCGCCCTGTGCATGCCTCTGCAGGGCAAAGCACCATGTTTGAGCAAGCCCTTGCGCCCTGTGCGTGCCTCTGCAGGGCTTTGCACCAAGTGTGAGCAAGCCCCTGCGCCCTGTGCAGGCCTCTGCAGGGCCTTGCGCCCTGCATCACTAGTGGTGTCTTGTGGTTCCCACTGCAGCTGCTGGGGGTATGCACTGGTGCCCTCAACTTGATTGCCCGCTCTTGTGCTGCTATCTTGTGAGCGTTCAGGTGCAAGCGCAGTGGGCAGTGTGCCCAGCCTCGGGACCAGCCTCTTCACGCAGCAAACAAGGAGCAGCGGGGGCATACTGCTGTGCGACAGCCAGTCTGCCTCACACGCCTCCTCCTTAAAGGCTCACATGCCTGCCCACCTTCCTGCAAGTAAGCACCCTCGCTTGCCTGCCCATGCGCATCTCCACGTCTTCTGGTTTATGCTCACAGCACGGGCAGCCCTTAGCTTGTACCTCTGGAGATGGTTACGACCGGGACATACCCTGAGTCGATGTCCCTTCAATCTACTTACTTCAACCTCCACTTTGCGTTCAAGCTTGGGCCTGCTCCAAGCTATCGCCCTTCAATGAATGCTCCCTGACTTGTCAGCGCGTGTGCGGAATATGCTCGCACAAGGCGGCTTTGTAATTCCGAGTAGGCATCATGCACGTGTTTCTCATTCTGCCTGATACACGTGAATGCTCACTCGCTCCCTTCGAAGCATCTCCTCTTGATAGAAGCCCCTTGGAGCACCCAGAGTGAGCCATTGCATCTGCTCTTGGGCTGGCATCACCCTAAACTGAGCTGGACCATTCCAATGCAACAAACAAGCTGGGGCTCAGCACCACCCCAGATCGCACTTAATAAGGACTTCTGACAGAAGCTATAGGCACCACAACATGCACGCAGCTGAAATTTGTTTCGGCAGGTAGGAAGCAGGTTCTGGTATGGGTCGCGGTTCTGAAGAGCTGCTGCATCCATTGCTGATCAGCTGATGTGCCTGGTTCGACCTACCTGTGTTTTTTGCAGCAATGCCTGGTCGACCTACCTGTCTGTTTCTTGCTGCAGTGCCTGACGACCTGCCTGGTCCGACCTGCATGGTTTGACCCCCCTGTCTGCTCATGCAGCAGTGCCTGACGGCTTACCTGGTTTGACCCACCTGTCTGCTCCTGCACCAGTGCCTGACGACCCATTCCAAATGCTCCCGTTTCAGCTGTTCTATTCCACTTGTCAATTTGTGCAGCAGTGTCTGGCGACTCATGCCAGTTGACCAGGAACCGCCGCCCTCCCAGGCGCTGCATATCAAGCAGGTGGGCTGCATGCAGCTATGAACAAAAGCAAACATCTTCAGTAACAGAATTCAAGCATTAGCTTCTGCCAGGAGACCAGAAGTGTGGGTCGCAAAGTGGCCCTCGCACCCATCGCTCATGTCATGCCCGTGTACCCTGCCAGAGTGCTGCGCAAGCACTGAGCCAACTGTGCATGTAGGTACCCAATGAGTCCAGCGCACCGCCAAAGCAGGGGAAGGGAAGCCTCATGTAGATTGGTCCTCAGAAGTAATTCATTGTTCATTAATCCAGTGCACCGCTGTTGCCCTGGGAGTGCAGGCCCACATTTTCAGACCGCTTGACTACCATTGAACTCCCGTCTCGTCAGTTGGTGTCCACCGTGGAGGGGGAAGAGGGCCAAGGTGTGTTGGCATACCAGCCTGCCTGTTTTGTTGAGGTTGCCGGCCATGGTTGGGTTGCTTGTGACGCTCCACGGAGTCGCTTCTTAAAGAGAGCAAATGGTGGTCTTGCATATAATCTTGTCATTTGTGACCCGCATGCCATTACCATACATCATCCTTGCTTCTATATCATACTTGCTGGTGGTATCGTAATCGTCACCAATGATCATCGTGTCATCATTGTGTGCAATAGAAATGTGATGCCTCTCCTTCCAGGCCTTCACACCACAACAGGCAGGCGTTGGTTGGTGCATCTCTAAGGCCCAACCCACAAACAGCCTGCAAGCCCGCGCTCCTGCCAAGAGTTCTGGGACATTTGGCGTGCAATAGCGTGGGACTTGTTGCTTGAAGTGCAAGTACCATATTTGAATATGTGCTGTCTTGTTGCTGAATGGGGTTTGGCTAATGCATTGCGCTCCTGTCCTCATGCCAAGCTACCAGCTTGTAAAGCTTACCAAACAACTTATTGTATCCATCAAGCTTGGGTATGCAAAAAACGCAATGCATGTGGTCAATGAAAGCCTGCACCCCAGAAGACAGGAATTGGCGAACAGCCTTATCAGGCCTGTGTGAAACGTACCAATTCATAGGGTGCTGGTAGGGGGATAGACCTGTCTGCCCTCTACGAGATCCCCCGAGAATTCCAGAAATGGAACATCATTGACAGAGAAACAGGTTAAAGACAGATATATTCCTTCTAATCTATTTATCAGCAATCAGAGCAGGAATGATGGCGCTTTGTCCGGTATCAAACATCCCAGTGCTATAGAACACACAGATACCCAGCTGGCACACGGCATCTTGGTTGCTTGAGTAAGACTTCCCTTGAACGTGTATGCTTGGGTTTGCAGGCTCACCAGGCAACAGCACCAGCATGGAGCCCTTGAGCACACATGAAGCTGACAGTGAGTCAAGCTGTTGGTGGTGGTGGTGGTGGTGGTGGTGGTGGTGGTGGTGGTGGAGTGATGGTGGTGGTGGTTGTGGTCTTAGTGGTGGTTGTGGTGGTAAAATTGGAGACGAGGGCGAGGGTGATTGATGCTGCTGCTGCTGTATCATGGATTTATTTTGGGTTGCCGCGCCTTCAAAATAGGGAACAGCTTTGAGCAAGCCAAGCTTGCCACCTGTCACACATGTTGCCCACTGCTGCTGCCGCGCAGCGCGGCCCAAGTGCATCCCTCGAAGGAGCAGTGTGGCTGCTTATGAGACTCTGGGCATCAGCCCACCACCGCAGTATGGCTTGTGTGCGCGCGTCAGGCGCCGTGCCAGCGTCGTGATAATGGGCCCAGGAGGTGAGGCAGACCAGCCCTTGCGCGCACCAGCCTCCGTCTGCAGCACACATTGTCTCAGTGACATTCCAGGGAACTCTGGAAAGATGGTTGTGCCCTGGCATCAGCCCTTGGTATGGGCCCGTAGCAGCAGCAAATAGGGTTTTCAAGAACTATTGTTTATGTCCTGCAATTGCTCTTGGGGCCCTCACGGTGTGTAGCCGGGCAATTCCGCTGCCAATTTTGGTTGCCAAGGCTCCTAGTCCTTCACCCCCAGTGCAGTGTATTGCGTGCATGGCGCTGAGAAAGAGCCCCGCAGACTAAGGACTTCAGCACCATACGGCCTGCCCTGTGTTAACCAGAGGCTGTGCTCATGATTGATGACACAAAGCTGGTTTTTGTAAATGTGCGCATGCGCACACGCACACACATGCGTAAACACACGTACACACATGCACGCGCACACGTACATAATCAACACCCGCACACACATACATACACACGCACGCATGCTTGGAATCACGCATACACACTCATTATTCCACAATGTGGACATTTGGACCGCAGGTCCTCAAATCTCTATGCAGTCGATGGGGAGTATGAGCCCAACAATGACCGCACAAGGAAGGTGAGTGCAGATGTGCTCGCAACCCGTGTCCTTAACTGATTCACTGTTGTTTGCTGGCACCCTTGCATCATATGCCCTTTGCAGACTTGTCTGCAGACTTTGCTGATGCACATATCCGTGCCACAAACTTGCCACAAGCCTAGGGATGGGTAAATATGGTCTGATCAAATGCCAAAGAGGCTCTGAAGAGGCTCTACAAGGGTCTGCCAAACCCTATTTACTCATCCCTACATAAGCCCCTTCGGCCCTTGGCTGCCCTTGGTGATGCACTGGGCTCTACCCGAGAGGACCTCTCACTTGCACAAAGTTTGCTTTTTGCCTCAAGATACAGTTACTTGCCAGGGCATGGCCTGTGTGCAAACAGCTTTCGGCTGGTATGGCCGGATTGCAATAGGTCCAGGCCTATTACATGACTGCTTGTCTGCGATGGTGTCAGGCCTGGCATGCGTGAGGTGTGCGCTCCCTTCTGTGATCCATTGGAATGCTCAGGTCTGGCATATGGTCATGGAGCCCTTGACCACATCAGCTCCAGCACCATGTCCTGCTCATCCTCAGTCCCCCCTGTACACTTGCGTGCATGCAGGTCCGGCATGGCTGTGGAGCCTTCCAGCCGCGTGCTGTCCCTCATCCACAGCACAAGCACCAATCTCGACGACCCCCGAGGAGGTAAGCCAGTGTGTATGGATTGGTGAGGCGCCTTGGTGCTGCTTGTATGTGCAGACCATGCTGGAGGTAAGCCTGGGCATGCATGACCTAGCTATCTGCCACGCTGCTGCTGTTGCTGCTGCTGCTGCTGCGTGTGTGTGTATGTGTGCGCGCGTGCACATGCGCGTGCCGACCATGCTGTAGATTAGCCTGTGCATGGTCTAGCAACCCGCCCTGCTGCTGCTTATGTTTGCTGACCATGTAGCCTTCATCTGCACGTTTTTTGTGATCGTGTTTAATGTGCCCTGCAGCCCTGTTTGTTAACATTCCGCCCTGGTTAATGTCAAACATAGGGTCATGGAAAAAAACCTGGAGCCTTGGTTGAACAGACCCTTGCCAGTGTTAAACATTCATGGAATTTGCTGCATGTTTTCATGATAAAAAAAGCTTGAGGTCAAGAGTGATGTAGGCAGAGGCCTTTCTATTTCTTGTTCCTTGTGAGACCCTCCGCTCCAGCCTCTCGTGTTATGTGTCTCTGTTGTTCCTTTCATGAGACCTTTTTATCCAGCCTTTCGTGTCATGCGCCTCTGTTGTTCCTTTTGATGATCTGGCTGATCATGCACAAGTCAGCAGCCAATAATGGAAGGCTGCGCAAAAGGAGCTGCTACTTGAATATTGAATTGAGAAGTTGATTAGCTGTGCACGGCTGTGCTTCAGCTATCCTTTGACCTGAAATGGTTGCCAAACCACGTGAGGGCCGCCTGTAATCCCTGGCAGGCATAAGAAAGTAGGGCAATGCTGTCCTTGCAATGCAATTAATAACTTATAAGTAATTTCTCTGAGGTCAAGGGCGTGGCAAAGGGTAGGGAAGTATTGTGATTTTAGGGGTGTTGCAAGGATTTGTAGATCCATAGTGAGCATTCAGCTCAATATATGCATCAAAAATAGCAATTTGACCAGGATACAGGTCCCAATTTTGTTTCAGCTCGCGCATCAAGAGTCGAGTCGCAGCTTACTCATAGGGCCCTCAAGTTCTATTTCTTGCCGCTTCACTCGCAGCTTTCTCCTCAAGTGCCAAGTCCTTGACTCCCAACAAAGATGGCCTGAGCCAAGACTTGAGGTTCGCTTACCTGTCAGAACGCATGATATTGCAAACAGACGGTGTTGGAGGTGCACATTTGTCGTAGGTCACTTGCCACATGTATGCCAAGAGCAGGTGTTGACCTGCCTTTCTTGGTCCACAGCCTGTAGGGTAGGGTGCTTCATGCTTTTAGTTTCCCAATTCGATAAAGACATGAATGTTTTAGTGCCCAACATCGATCAGTCTTTTACACGTGCGGCCCAAGTGATGAAATTGTACGTACTGCTCCTGGCCATCTTGGGAATAATTAATTATATCCAGCATCCTCTTGCAACTGGAGTAACATAATTGCTTTTTTTGAGAGCTCGCAAGGTACATTTATTTAGCCACCGCGCCCGGGCCCCCCCCTTGGTCCCGCACACCCCAAACGGGCAGCAAAAGACACTTTCAATGTGAAACGGCGCTCAGAGGGCGTTGGGCAGCCCGGGGAGCTGCGTACCCGCCAAGACCCAACCCTGGCCCAAAGAGTTGCTGAGCTTAAGAGGTTGCTAGCCGCTGCTATTGCTGCCAAAACCCTTCCCCTCCACCTAGGCCTGTGGGTAGGCCAAGGCTTGAGAAGCCAGCTTAGCAATTCCCAAAGGGAAGCCTGTGGTGTGGGTTCAACTGCTGCCCTTGCGACTGCCCAGCCATCAGGTGCATGTGAGCTCAGGTGTGATTGAGGAATTGATGGACCCAGCAACATTTGCACCTCCAGCGCATGGCAGGGGCAGGGGCAGGGGTGGCAGGGGCAGAGGCTCGGGCTCTAGGGGAAATGCCGCTGATGCAGGAGCGCAAAGCATAGAGATGGGCAGGGGCAGAGACAGGAGCA
>LKMJ01004239.1_pt1 | contig 13459 bp, 23 predicted proteins | sample 643391 | NCBI WGS metagenome assembly LKMJ01 (sample SAMN04112250, study PRJNA286221) | soda lake metagenome | biome: soda lake; feature: Kulunda Steppe; material: water; isolation source: sample PL-Br10 brine of Picturesque Lake | place: Russia: Kulunda steppe | collected 2010-07
TCTCTCTCTCTCTCTCTCTCTCTCTCTCTCTCTCTCTCTCACACACACACACACACACATACACATGCCATATTCGCGCACAGCTTGCTTGCTTATTTATTTGTACAGACTTGAAAGCCAGTGACCTTGGCACCCTCTTTTTACTTTGGGACTACGCGCAGGTGCTGCACAGACTCATTCCTGCTGTTTTGGGCACCCTGAAGTCACCACACGACGCCACACGCAAGAAGGTGAGCACGCCTACCTCCTAATGTTCCTCATGTCATGGGGCAATGAACCTGTGGGGCCTCCTGGTGTATCTGCCTGTTCCACGTTCCTTTCACTGGTGCTTCTTTGAAGCATCAGAGGTAGTCTGTGCTCAGCCGCTGAAGTGCTCAGCAACAGTGAGTCCTCAGACACAGCTCCCCAACGCGGATGCACTGCGCCTGTGTGCCCAGGTCCTGTGCGCTCTGTGCCTGTGCACCAGTGCGTGCTGTTGGTGCCTTTCAATGGTGCATGCCAATTGAGCACGGGCGAAGCCAACCTCCTGTGCCTGCTGTTCATGGAGATCATGGCGCACCTCCTGCCTGCAGGTCATGGAGATCATGGCGCACGTCAACAAGAGAGTGAAAGGCCAAACCTCTTTGAAGCTGCCCCTCGCTGATCTTGCTCAGCTCACGCATGATGGTGCGCCACGCCTCTGTGGAGTGGCCACCGTGGCTGCCTGCCTCCTTGCGTCCACGACTCCACGTGCATGTGTGGAATGGCCACCGTGGCTGCCTACATTTTTGCCTCCATAACTTCACGTTCATGTGTGGAGTGGCCACCATGGCTACCTGCCTCCTTGCATCCACAACTACACGTGCATGTGTGGAGTGGCCACCTTGGCTGCCTGCCTCCTTGCGTCCACGACTTCACATGCATGTGTGCTGTGCTCACGCAAGATATGGTGAGCCATGCCTGCGTTGAGGGCGATGGGTTCCGCGCTGCAGCTGCCAGTCCATAGGATTGTGCTGCACACACGTGCCACTGTAATGTCATTCAACTTGTGTGGCGAGTGCCTCATACCAAGGGACCGGTACAAGCACGCCCACGACGGGGCTATACGCGTGCCACCTGTGTGAATCATGCATGCCAGGGCACAGGCCTCTAGACCTACCTGTGATTGAGCACCTCTACAGCTATTCTGAGCTCCTCTCTCCCGCAACCCCCCCCCTCCTGGAGCGCACGTTGGTTCTGCCTGTCTGGTGTGCCCATCTCTGGTGTTCCCACCACAAATGTAGTGCTCACACTTTCCTGCACTTATGGCGCCCTCACCTCATCTCTATTGCTCCTCCTTCCTCGCCTCCAGTGCTTTTGCCGTACCCCTACTACCTTCCACTCACCTTTGTCTCTCCGCCCAGCACACCTCACCTCTGTTGCTCACCTCCCACCATGCTCCACCTTTGGTGCTCTCCTCAAGCCAGCTGCAAACACGGGGGTACACGTGCTTGCGTATTTCACGCTCGCAGCAGCTGCTCGCTGGCCACTCACGCCTGGTTGTGTCTTTGCCTGGCCACCCTGCCCTTTCCAGCTACCCCTTGGCCTGATCCTGTGCTTCAGTGTACAAGAAGTCGATATCCCCATGGCTTTTGTCTTTGTTGACCGTCGCCATCCCCATGGCTAACTCTTTTGTCTTTGTTGACCATTGCCAACCCCGTGCTCTCACCCTGCACGTGCCTTGATGCACTGCAGCCAACCCCATGGTTCGCTCCTTTGCCTTGGTGTACTGTGAGACGGCCATGGAGCGCGCTACAAAGGAGGAGCGCCTGGCTGCAGTGAGTGCACGTGCCCCTCGGCTGGCACTGCCTGTTTTGTGCTGCAGCTTGCACGTGGCAGGCAAGGCTTGGTTTGTGTTGTGCCAGGGTGGTAGCGTACTGGCGGGTGAGCGAGAGGTGTGGTCTGTTGTCGTGTCAGGGTGGTAGCTTACTGGTTAACGATCAAGTGTTTTTGCGGCAGCATGCTTGTGGCTAGCAAGGCTTAGTTTGTGTCGCACCAGGGTGGTAGCTTACTGGTTAATGAGCAAGTGTTTATACGGCAGCATGCTTGTGGCAGGCAAGGCTTAGTTTGTGTCGCACCAGGGTGGTAGCTTACTGGTTGGTGAGCACGAGGTATGGTCTCAGTTGTGATCACACATTCTGGCCCTATTGCCAGCAGTATGGAGGTAAATGTTTGCCTGGAGCAATTTGTCAGCAGCAGGAGAGGATGCTGGCGCCGGGGCAGTGATGTGTACACATGGAGCATGCTGCGAGGAGCGTGCTTGTGTCCGCATTGATGCTGGGGCAGCCTCAGCTCTAGCACCGGAGTTCCTAGCAAAGCTTGTCCTTGGCCAAGGGTGGATTGCAGCGCTATGGCATGAGCATCATGACTGGCTACTATAAGCCGCCTGCCCTCTCAACATCGCCGTCATGACCACCATCACCACTACCAACGCCTGATCATCATCATCATCATCATCAGCAGCAGCAGCAGCAGCAGCAGCATCATCCATCATCATCATCATCATCATCATCATCACCACCATCACGACCACCTCAATTGGTGGCCATGGTACACAAGAAGGAACAAAAGAACATCACCACTGTGCGCACATGCGGGCATGTGTCACAGGTGGAGCCCCTGCTGCTGAGCATGGGCTCTCGCGCAGCCCAGCAGAAGCTGATGTGCCTGCGCCTGGCTGTGGCGGGGCTAGAGGGCCTGCAGACACCCACCCTGCCCGCCACCCCAGCCTCTACCGCCGCGCAAGCAGCAGCCGCCGCAACGCCGGCAGAGGCATCCCTTTCTGCAAGCTCTGGCGGGCCTATGGGCGCCCACCCCCCTTCCTCCTCAGCTGCCACTGCCTCGGCCCCGGCCAACCAGCATGGTGGAGCGTGGGCAGATGCAGTGCGACGCTACCCCTTCTTGGCCAGCGATGCCGACAGGTGAGAGGGGGGAAAGGGGGGGGGGGGCGTGCGTGCAGCGCTGTCATCTGGGAGCAGCTAGGCCTATTTAGCCCACTGCCTGTCAAGCCTGCTGGCCACCACTTGTCAGGCCAGTGGGCAGGCCTGTGGGGCTTGCAGGCTTTCACTCAATGGTCAGTCGTATCATCTGTCAGACCTGTCAACTGCGGATGACTGCCCTTGACGCTGATGTGTGTCAGGGGTAGCTGAGGGGGGAGGTATTCAGTGGGAGTGGCGGCATGTTTTGGGACTGGTGGTGTGCTGTGGAGGTGACGGTGTGATGGACAAGTGACCTGAGAAGGAAGCACACAGAGGTTGGCAGGAACAGTGTGCATCCTTATGGCGCGGTATGCTGCATATGGTGGCGGTCAGATGTGGCAACAACCCAACGCTTGCTCTGTGTGCTGTATGTGTGTCACTGGTCTTGTATGTTGCTGACCAGATGTGGGCGTGAACAGCAAGGCTGCTTGCTGGCAGCTGTGCGTGGGGCTGGATGGTCTCCCTTTGCTTGGAATCCGCACCATGCACTTAGTGCCTGTTGCCTCCTGACACACCAGAATGCCTCCATGCAGCAGCCCTTGACATGTTCTGCTCCTTATTTGAGCAGAAGGTGTCTGCTTGCTCCATCCCAAACTTGCAAACCTCACCCCCCTCTCGTTTGCACCACCCAGCCTGATGCAGAAATGTGTGTGTATGTGTGTGTTGTGCCCCTCCTGCTCACCAGGGCCGCCTTCCTCGCCTTTGCCATGAAGCTGCTGCTCCTGGTTCCAAGGACCACCAGTCCGGCACAGCTGCAGGTGCGCCTGCTGTGCATCCCACACACTCTCCTGCTAAGGGCCCCTGCCGCGCCACCCATTAAAGCCCGGGAGGAAAGGGAGTCTCCACGCGCAGGATCTCAGTCTGCTTCCACTAAAGGCCCAGGAGGCTGCAGCAGGCAGGCCTGGAGTGCCAGCCGGGTCAGACCCGTGTGTCTGCCTGCCCTGCCAGCTGCTCTGACACTGCTGCCAGCTGCCCTGACACTGCTGCCAGCTGCCCTGACACTGCTGCCAGCTGCTCTGACACTGCTGCCGCTGGCCTGCCGCTGCTGCCAGCTGCCCTGACACGGCTGTCAGCTGCTCCGACACTGATGCCAGGCCCAGGGGGCTGCAGCAGGAAGGTCTGGGGTGCTGGTTTCTCTAATTTGACCCGCCTACGCTGCCGCTGTGCGCGTTACACCATCCTGTTTGTGGGCGCCTTGCTGCAGCCCTCTCACCTACCGGCAGAGAATGTGCGTGTGGTAGGGTGAGCATTTGGCCCAGGAGCTCCAGGGTCACATGCGCGTGCAGCAGCTCTGCAACGTCACACCTCAGCTCTGTATCGTCACACCTCAGCTCTGCAGCGTCACACCTCAGCTCTGCAGCGTCACACCTGCTGGCTCAGTGCATGCTTGCGCTTGTTGTTGTTTCCTTTGCAAGCCTTGCGGGGTCTGTAGGGGGTCCCATGGGATCTGGAGACAGCTCTGTGGGATCTGGAGGGAACCCTGTGGGGCTGGGATTAAGAGAAAGCATAAACTGTGGGATCTGGAGGAGAGCTTGTGGGATCTGGAGACAACTCTGTGGGATCTGGGGGGAACCCTATAGGATCTGGAGACAGCTCTGTGTGATCGGGAGGGAACACTGTGGGATCTGGAGACTGCTCTGCAAGATCTGGAGGGGACGCAGTGGGATCTGGCAGGTGCCTTGTTTGGCAGTCTGCCGCAGACAGGGTGGCGCAGGTGCTGTGCCCAATTGCGTGGGGGCACGACCATGCATGCATAACCGCGTTGACCGTGACTCCCTTGGTCAGCACATTTGCAGGCGCAGCAGCAGCAACAGCAGATCCCAGGTAGCCTGCGGATGATGGGCTTTGTGCCCCCGCCCCCGCCGCCGCCAGGACTGAGTGAGACAGACCTGCAGTCTCTCATGGACAAGGTGGGCTTGGTTAGGGTTTTGGTAGGCATGGTGGCCATGGTGGGTCGGGTGCGCATGGCGGGCATGGTGCGCAAAGTGGGCATTGTGGGCATCGTGCGCAAGGTGGGCATGGTGGGCATGGTGGGCAAGGTGGGCATGGTGGGCAAGGTGGGGCCCTCCAGGCACACTTTCATCATCATGATAATCTGATCATCATCATCATCATCATCATCATCATCATCATTATCTTTGCCATGCTCTTCGTCATCTTCATCATCTGCCATCCATCCTCAATCATCATCAACAGCATCCTCAACCGCATCATTGACAGCACCAGCATTGGCCTCATCACCACCAGCATTGCCAGCATCACCGGCAGTGCGTGCATCTGGGTCCTATGGTGCTGCGCTTGCTTACGGGTCGTATGGCGCTGCATCCTATGGTGCTGGTTCCTATGGTGCTGCATCCTATGGTGCTGGGTCCTTAAGTGCTGTACTTGCTTGCAGGTCCTAAGGTGCTGCATCCTATGGTGCTGGTTCCTATGGTGCTGCATCCTATGGTGCTGGGTCCTATGGTGCTGTGCTTGCTTGCGGGTCCTATGGCTCTGTTTCCTATGGTGCTGCATCCTATGGTGCTGCGTCCTATGGTACTAGGTCCTATGGTGCTGCGCTTGCTTGCGTGCTCCCATTCTGTGCAGGTGCCAGCCTCCAAGCAGCGGGAGGCCCCAGCGGGCGTGTCAGGCATGGAGCTGCCCAGCGGCGAGGCCCTGATCAAGCGCAAGCTGGGCATCTTGAACTTCCTGGAAGGTGCTGGGTTGGCCGCGCGCTGCCTGCCTCGGGGCGCGCCCTCTGAAGCAGAAGCCTGGCTCTGCCTTAGCCAGCTACGACATGCCAGCTACGTAGCAAGCTCGCTTCCGCCTTGGCCAGCTATGTAGCAAGCGTGCTCCTGCCTTGGCCAGCCATGCAGCATGCTTGTCTCTGCCTCGGCCAGCCATGTCGCATGCTTGGTCCTTGACTGGCTCTCAGGTCTGCGTTGGTTCTACCGAGGCCACCTCTTAGTCCTGCTTTGACCAGCTCTCGTTTGTGCCTTGGCCACCTCTCAGTCCTGCCGTGGCCACCTCTCGTTTGTGCCTTGGCCAGCTCTCAGTGTGTGCCATGGCCAGCTCTCAGTGTCTGCCTTTGCCAGCTCTCAGTGTCTGCCATGGCCAGCTCTCAGTCCTGCCTTGGCCAGCTCTTGTTTGTGCCTTGGCCAGCTCTCGTTTGTGCCTTGGCCGGCTCTCAGTGTGTGCCATGGCCAGCTCTCAGTGTCTGCCACGGCCAGCTCTCAGTGCCTGCAGTGGCCAGCTCTCGTTTGTGCCATGGCCAGCTTTCAGTGTCTGCCATAGCCAGCTCTCAGTGTCTGCCTTTGCCAGCTCTCAGTGTCTGCCTAGACCAGCTCCACAGCATATGCTTTGGTTCCGCCAGGGCTGTTGCTGGCGCGCTGGGTCGGATGGTTCCGAGTTCATGGGAGGGGGTGGGCGCCTGGCCTTGGGGCTGCCTGGGCAGCGATGCTGGCAAGCGGGGCTCTGCGTGCGCCATTTGACTTGCGCATGTGCGCGCTGCGCGGCAGGGGGTGGTGAACAAGATGCGGCCGTGCTTGAGCAGGGGCCTGCCAGGGTCCAGCCCTCGCTCTGCCTTTTGTCAGCTAGGATCCTGCCCTTGTCTCGGCTTTTGTCTACTAGGGTCCAGCCCTCGCCCTGCCTTTTGTACGCAAAGTGCACTCACCTGCACCTACAGATTTGCACGTCGCTCGGTTGCAGCAGGGGCCGCCTGTGGCACATGCGCATGCCTCTGAGTGCCGCTCAATCCCAGCAGTGCTTCTCCTGTGGGGGCGGCCCAATGTGGGAGGTGCTTTTTGGGGTGCAGCGCATGCACAGGCACACATGCATTCATGCATGGCAGGTGCACGCACATGCACAGTTCTCCGCCTGCACACACGCATGCCTGCCAACACACATCATCTTTTGCGCACGTACTTCTTGTACATGCGCAGGAGCGCGCCTGCCCCCGCGGGAGATCCTGCTGCTGCTGGTGGTAGCGGCATGTGATCCTTACGATGCTGTGTCCAAGTGGGTAGGCTGGTGGCGGCAGCAGTGTGTGGTCTGCACATGATGTGGTGCAGAAGTGAGCTTGCCGGTGGCGGCAGCAGCATGAGACCCGTGTGTGCTGTGTCAAAAGTGCGTAAGGCAGTGGTGGGTGCGATGTGTGTGATCCAAGTGTGCTGTGCTTTAGTGGGCCTCTGGCCGCTGGTGGGAGGTGTGTGTGAATTTGATGTCATAAGACAACACTTCTGATAAAAAAAAGCACGGGGCCTTCCCTTTTGGCCCTCTGCAGGCGCGGTGAGGAGCTGCAGAAGAAGCTGTGCAGCACCGACGGCGCGCGGCCCGCGGTGGATCTAGAGCAAGAGACGGGCGTGCTGCGCGATGCGTTTGCGCTGTTCCACGGCAGTGAAGGTAGCGCGGCACGGGACGCCGTGGTGCCCGAGGCCCAGCGCACGCAGCCTGCCAGCCCCGCAGGTGTGTGTATGTGCGGGTGCGTATGTTTTGTGTGTGTTTGTGCAGGTGCGTGTGCATGCATGTGCAGGTGCGTGTGTTTTTTGTGCGTGTGCATGCATGTGCAAGTGCGTGTGTTTAACATGTGTGTATGTGCAGGTTTGTGTTTGTGCAGGTGCGTGTGCATGTATGTGCAGGTGCGTGTGTGCTGCGTTCCCGCTGCTGTTTGCCCATAAAGCGTGCTGCATGAGGCGCTGTGGCGGCCGGGCACACACAAATTCCTCGCTGCTGCCTGAGTGCTCACCTGCATCGCTGAAATTCTCTCCAGTGTTGCACCCTGCCTGAGTGCTCACCTGCATCGCTGAAATTCTCCAGTGTTGCACCCTGCCTGAGTGCTCACCTGCATCGCTGAAATTCTCCAGTGTTGCACCCTGCGTCAACAGCGCCATCTTGCCGCTATTCCTTGCCTGCGCAGTGCGCTCGCGGCTGCTGTCGCTCTTCTGCAAGAGCGTGGCGGCGGCCAACATGTTCCCACAGACCATCATTACCATCCAAGAGGCCGTCTTTGGTGTGTGTTTGGGGTGTGTGTGTGTGTGTGTGAGTGTGTGTGTGTGCGCGCGTGCGTGCGCATGTGCACGCGCATGTATGTGCACGTGCATCCGACTTCAGGCATTGGGAGCCCTCCAGCTTCCAAAAGCTGGAGATGACATTTTTGGGGTACCCCAACCTATGGACCCTCTCAGATCTGACGCTGCTCATGGCCTGATCAGCCGTGAGATCAGTCGTAAGATTGTGCGTGGCTTGCGTTCCTGCAGCATGTCTGGGGCATGTCTGAGAGCACATGGGTCATACCCTCCAGGGAGGACTGTGCGCATGCAGAGCAGAGGCACTGGATGCCCCCATCCCTATGTATGTGCCCACCTGTAAGGAACGCATCTCTATGTATGTGCCCACCTGTAAGGAACGCATCTCTATGTATGTGCCCATCCGTAAGGAACGCATCTCTATGTATGTGCCCACCTGTAAGGAACGCATCTCTATGTATGTGCCCATCCGTAAGGAACGCATCTCTATGTATGTGCCCATCCGTAAGGAACGCATCTCTATGTATGTGCCCATCCGTAAGGAACGCATTAAGAAGGGTCTTTTAATGGGCTGGCCGGGGAACGATCCCGGTTAATGAACTGGCCTGACCCCAGTCCAGCTTAAAGCCTGAGCCTGGTGGTCGGTTGGGTAGTTGGGAGGTGATCTGGTGAAGGAAAGCCTGGTTTCATAACACCATCGTCATGGTCTGTGTCAGACACATGCCTTTCTGGTGCGCCCCCAGCTCCCATCAACCACATGTGTGCACAAGCATGTATGCAAATGCGTGCGAGACATGTGCACACGCGTACGCGCATCCTGTGTACACATGTCCGTTTGTAGATGTGCGCACACATGCACATCCCACTTGAACACTCCCAGCATTTCTCGCATGCACGCCCCTTGCTGTTTCTCCCTACACGCCTGCAGGCCCCAGTAGCAGCGTGCGGCTCAAGCATCAGGGAATGGAGTTCAGTGTGTGGGTGTGCAAGCATGCTGCGCAGCACCAGCTCAAGGCCATGGCCCCTGCAGTGCTGCAGGCAGGTTTTGGGTTCGGAGGGGATTTCAGTGTCTGGGTGTGTAGGCATGCTGCACAGCACCAGCTCAAGGCCATGCCCCCTTCGGCGCTGCAGGCAGGTTCTGGGGTTGGAGGGCGCAGAGTCAATGTGGTGCAGTGCTGCTGCAGACAGATTTTGAAGTTACGCGCAGCCCAGGGTCAATGTGGTGCAGTGCTGCTGCAGACAGATTTTGAAGTTTCGCGCAGCCCAGGGTCAATGTGATGCAGTGCTGCTGCAGACAGATCTTGAAGTTGAGTGCAGCCCAGAGTCAATGTGGTGCAGTGCTGCTGCAGACAGATTTTGAAGTTTCGTGCAGCCCAGATACAGGGATGTGCATGCATGTGTGTGTGCATGCGTGTGTGTGCGTGTGTATTTGTGTGCATGCGTGTGAATGTATTTGTGTGCATGCGTGTGAGTGTATTTGTGTGCATGCGTGTGTGTGTGTGTGTGTGCGCGCGCGTGTGTGTGCGCGCACGCAAGGCCCACTAGGTGCACTTGAAGGGTGTGCCGTTCCCTGCGCACTTCCGGTGGCTTGTGCGCACATGTTTGTGTGTGTGAGCTCATGTGTCCATGTGCATGCGCGCAGGGCCTGCTGGGCACGCTGGGGAGGGGGGGGGACCTCGCAGCGAGTGCAGAGGCACTTCCTGCCAGTGCACCCATGCCCACTGACCACACGTCAGTCACGCTGCGCGGCTTTGCCTACCAGGTGCGTCAGCTGTGCTGCGTGACTTTGCCTACCAAGCATGAGAGCTGTGGTGCGCGTGCGGCATTGCCTACTGGGCACATCTGGCTGCCTACCAAGAGCATTGCACTGCGCGGGCGCAACGTGCGTCATCACGCTGCGCGTGCCTGAAAACCTGAGCGTGTGTGTCAATGTGCCTGCATGTACGCACAGGCCACAGGCGCGCTGGTGCAGCGCGTGCCTGAGAGCCTGGCAGGCAGGATCGACGTGGCGCACCGCTTCTTTGCAGGTGGGCTGCGCATGCAAGGCTGCTGCGCTTGTTCCCCTGGGGTGTCCATGCCGCCTCGCGCGCCCACCTTAGATCCCCTTCGCATGTGCCGCCGCCACTCCCTATCACGGCCATTCCTGCTTATCCCAGCCAGATCCACAGTGACCACTTGTCAGAAGGCCCACTGCTGCTCGTCCTTGGCAGAGGGTCAACTCCTGCGTTTCCCGGCCAGCAGGTCAATTCCTGCTTCAGTGTAGTGTGGCTGTCAGTCCTGCCTGTTCACCCTGCCCTGCTTACCCCACTGCTCTCTGGGGCATGTCAGTCCTGTGTTTGGCCTGCCCTGCTTGCCCCACTGCTCTCAGTGGTATCTGCACACACAGCCCGATGCTCCTTTACCCTTATGGCCCATGACTCATGATACATCTGCCCATGGCTCTGTGCCGCCCATGCGCTCTCCCTTCTTGTTGCCTCAGTCGGCCAGCAGTGCTGGCATAAGCCCTTTCTTTTGCAGCATGCTCTCAAGACACGACTTTGGCGGGTGATGTTTTCCCAAGTTTAGGTTGAAGATTAAGGTGCATGGCTGCTGCAGGTAGGAGCATGACTAGGTGTGCAATATTGACAAAGACATTGCTCCATCCTAATGATTGATTTAGAAGCCTGTATGACAGCCTTTGCAAAGGCTTGTTTGCAGGATATTTACAGTGGGGGATGGGTGCAATTTTGTTGAGTCAGTCCATAATCTTTCCTCTTGCAAAAAAACTCCACTTGCACCTCCATGCTGTGCACTTGCGCTTCCCCAGACTGGCTCATCATAATTGGCGCCTTGCCTGTGGTTCTCCCAGCGCTGCGTGCGCCGGCTTGTTGGCATCTTCACACACATGCCACGTCACCTGCACCCTCAAATCCTCTGCATCGTGCGCATCACCGCATCACACCATCTGCGCTCCTCACATCATCTGCATCAGCAGCATCCTCAAGCCACGGCCTTGTAGAGCCCCAGAACAGACAGCAGCCGCCGCTGCAGCTTGCCTGTGAGGATTTGCATGCCACACTGCCCTTATTTTGACACCTGCTGCTTGCTCCTTTTGACAGCTTGCCTGTGAGGATTCGCATGCCACACAGCCCTCCTTTTGACACCTGCTGCTTGCGCGCTTCCTTGGCACACCAAGCATGTGCCCTACCTAAGCACATCTCACTTCCGCCTCAGGTTGCACCACAGATCATACTCCTTGTTAGTTTTGTTTCTGCTGGCAAAGCTGCTGTAGGTTGTGTGCTGCAATGCCTGCCCCCCACAATAATGCACCCCACACTTCATCATGGCTACGTCCTCATTCTGCACAATGCGCGTCCTATCTGCGGAAACACCGGGGGGCTGCATGGTGTAACAGAGGGGGGCTGCATGGTGTGACAGAGACTCGCAACAATGACGCACCCGCCACACCTCACAGTGGCCTTAATCACACTGCTCTGCGCACTCTGCACGCAGCCTTATCCGCGGAACCGCCGGGGCTGCGCGCCACCGTGGCTGAGGCGGCATCCTGCTTGGCAGTGGCCTTCAAAGCTGACACGCTCTCTCCCCAGCAGGTGCGCCAGATGTTGCATCTTTGTGCTCCACTCTCCAGGCGGCACTGGTTTGCGCGAAATGTGCTTGTGTATGCACTCCCCATTCGTTCAACAGGCAAGCAGGCCTGGAGGAGCTGGGGCCTCTTGCTAAGCACGCCGCTGGGCGCTTATCAGCCATGAGCGTCTGCTGTTCAGTCAGGCTGTTGCCGTCATGAGCTTTTGGTGCTGATCAGCCATGAGACAGCTGCTGCTCAGTAGGCTGTTGCCGTCAAGAGCACATGTGGCTGCTATCAAGAGCACATGTGGCTGCCATCAAGAGCACATGTGGCTGCCATCAAGAGCACATGTGGCTGCCATCAAGAGCACATGTGGCTGCCATTAAGAGCACATGTGGCTGTTGCCGTCAAGAGCACATGTTTCTGTTGCCGTCAAGAGCACATGTGGCTGCCATCAAGAGCACATGTGGCTGCCATCAAGAGCACATGTGGCTGCCGTCAAGAGCACATGTGGCTGCCATCAAGAGCACATGTGGCTGTTGCCGTCAAGAGCACATGTGGCCCGTCTCTTTTGTGGGCAGCCCTGCCCAGCAAAATGAAGCTGCGGTCGTTCTGATCATGTTTGCTGGTGTACGGTCAAAGCTTGGGGATCTTTTTTGATTGCTCTGAGTGTTATTAAAGAGGCCATGGAGGACGTTATGAATGATTGCTTCCCACCCGCAGGAGACAATGCTCAGCGGTGCAGCTGTTCTTGCACGCACATTTACAGTGGGATGGTTGCTGCGGAGGATGCACACAGCTTTCTGGCATCCCCCTTGGGGCTGCGCTCAGTAGCTTTGCTGTCTGTTCTTTAGCTGAAAGCAACAGACAGCAAAGCTTCTGAGCGTGCTCTTGCCTAGCTTGTAAGGCCACAGGGAGGTGTGCTGTGCCTCAGCAGGGCATGGTGATTTGTAGGATGGTGGTGCGCATGGACTAGCTGTAGGTGCAGGTAGGACGTGGCTGTGAGGTACCGGGAGCAGGCTGCTGGGCACACTGCTTCCAAATGGCATGTACAGTGGCGCGGCTTGGCAGCCAAGCTGATGCAGTGCTTTGCTGGAGTGCGGCCTGAGTGAATAGCTGTGTGGGCATGGACACGACTTGTGTGGGCATGGACACGACCTGTGCGGGCATGGACACGACTTGTCATGGACATGACTTGTGTGGGTATGAACACGACTTGTGTGGGCATGGGCACGACTTGTGTGGGCATGGACACGACTTGTGTGTGCTCCAGGAGTGAGTTGCTCTCCACGCTGCCTCCCAATGCGCACCTCAGCTCACCTGTTGAAACCTTTGATATCAGCAGCATGATGGTGTGTGGAGCGCAGCTCTTCTCGACATATCTAGAGAGCCAACGGCAGGCACACCACCTGTGGGATTGCCCCAGGGCTCCATCTGAGTGGTGTGGGCTATTTGTGTGGTGGGCGTGTGTGCATGTTGTGTCGCTGGTGACACATGGCCCTTCCCATGGGCACCATAGAGCGTCCAGGGAAGCGCAGCAGCGTTGCGCAGGCCATGCGCACCACCTGATCGTTTCCCTTTGTGCAGGCCTCGGAGCTGAATGACCTGCTGCTTGCAAGCATCGAGGCCCACCAGGACGCTGTGCGGTTGTGCGCGGTGCAGTGGGCGAACCGGCTATTCCCCACAAACAATGTGCAGGTGGGCTGCAGGGCAGCGCTGCCTGTGCTGGGCAGGCAGGTGGGCTCCTGACAGCGTGCTCTGCACGCTGGGTAGGCAGGGGGGGATCCTGACAGCGAGCTCTGCGTGTTGGGTAGGCAGGGGGGGATCCTGACAGCGAGCTCTGCGTGTTGGACAGGCAGGGGGGGATCCTGACAGCGAGCTCTGCGTGTTGGGCA
>LKMJ01004240.1_pt1 | contig 13458 bp, 16 predicted proteins | sample 643391 | NCBI WGS metagenome assembly LKMJ01 (sample SAMN04112250, study PRJNA286221) | soda lake metagenome | biome: soda lake; feature: Kulunda Steppe; material: water; isolation source: sample PL-Br10 brine of Picturesque Lake | place: Russia: Kulunda steppe | collected 2010-07
ATGGCTCTCAGAACGCCAGTAAACCACTTTGGCATTTCCATGACTTTCTGCCCCCATGCGCACACATGCAGGTATTATCTGCACACCCTATGGCAAGCTGACTACCAAGCACAAGGAGGAGGTGCTCTTGCCCATAGTACGCCTGAACAGAGGCAGGGGTGACAGCAGCATGATAGCAGCATTCAGCAAGGAGCTCATGGAGCTGGACATGGGTGATTGGCATGAGTTAGCGGACGTAGCCCCCCACCTTGTAATGTGTGACAACTCAGCAGACCCCACCAAGCTACAGACCATCATCTCCATCAAGCCTGACTTCTTGCGCAGCTTCTGGCTGACCAAGTCCAACAAGTTGTTCCCCCACCTAACAGTTGCTGCCAAAAAAGCTTCTCAGCAAATAACACACATTTTGCGCAGCCAAGCACTACTGGAGTGCATGGGACCACATCTACACCTGCTTGCGCAACAGCCTTGGCATTGAGACAGCGGAGAAGCTAGTATTTGTGAAGGCAAACATGCCAGAGGAGTGGTACAGCTAGGCAACAATAAGTAGGACAAGGCTTGAAGCAGCGGGCTTGAACTAGCTTGAACGATAGCACTGGGGCAATGGGGAGTGCCCTGGGGAGTTCCCAGCCAGATGAGATATAACATTATATTCTGACCTCCTAGCTGGCAGCTGACTCCTAAATTAATTTTTTTGGACTTGCAATTTTGCAAAGGGGCAGGATTCAGCCTGCCCCACCCATCTTCAAAATCTGGAGGTAAAATTCATTGCCCTTGGGGGTGCACTGAGATCTATAACAGATCTGTATGACCATCTATAACGTTATTTTGGTATATAACGTGATATAACGTTATTGAACTTCTCATATAACGTTATACGCCGACCCCTACTCAAGACAATTTCCAACTCATGGACTAGGAAGGAGATCTGGGCCAGTTTTCAGTGTGATTGCCTGAAGCAGCTTACGCACAAAGGTACAGAGTTGTGTACTTTACTACTGATGCTGTCAATCTGACGGTACGGCGTAATGTACAAGTTTGACCGTCAGAAATTGAGTCGCAGGCGTAATTTACGGTGATTTAAATTTTGACGTCAGACGGTCCGGTTTTCGGATGTTTGTGGTGCAAAACCGTCAGAAATTACAGACAGGCAATTCAAGAGCACAGTCCTGCGGTTCCAGCAATTTGAGACAGAATGTGTCTTTGCTCCATTCAACTGCTTCCAAAGGTCTCCTCTGAAATTCGAATTCCCCATTCCCACTCCTAACCCCTCCCCCTCCTTGTCTCCCTCCCGCTGCTCATCCCCCTGCAGCTCATTCCCTCTCTTTATCCACATCCATCTGCTCCACATCTATATGCACTGCTGCAACCCCCTCTGTAACTGGCTCTGCGGCATCCTGGACCGTTACATGGACTGTCTCCGGTCATGCTGCAAACTCCTGGCGCTGTCGTTAACTCAGCCACCTGTTTTGCCACCTCTTTCACAGAGTACAGGAGCTTGCACGCGCCAGGGTTGAGTGCTCTGGTTCTTGAGCCGTGTTGCGTTCAGCCCAGTGATCACTCACGAGCGTCCTCTGGCAGTGCAGGCAGCTGTACTCCACAGTTGTCTTGCCATCCTGCTGAGTCTCCTTCCTCTCAATCCCTGCCTTTTCCCAGATGCTCTTGACCTTCCTGCCACCCCTCCTCCTCTGCCCACCCACTACCAGGCCTGTGGGAGGTGGTGCTTGCAGCAGCTGGCTAGGCCAGGCACTCGACTGACCAGGCCACACGACCCTCTTAGCATGATTTCCGGAGGACACGTTGCTTTAAAATTTTGTTAGTGAGAAGTCGGGGCCATGAGCGCACCTCTTGAGCTTGCTGGTCTCTGAGCCACAGAATTCCTGACGCAGCACCGTTACTTACGATTTCCCGCCGTCAGTATGAATTTCACCGTTATTGACAGTAATGTGACGCAGATGTCATTTAAGCACCATAATTTACGGTGCCATTTCTGATTGACGCCGTATTTGCACAACTCTGTTAGGTAAGCATCACACCTTGTAGTAGAAGAAGTCGTACAAACGAACAATGTTGTGCTTGTCTTCAGGGTCGTACGCGTTTGTAAATTTCAGGAGCTTGATCTCATCCAGGCTCTGGTCAAAGTAGTCCTTGTTGTTCTGAAGGTGCGAAAGGCGCAGCGGAAGCATGTGACCGAGCTGCTGCACTCCTGCATTAGGGCCCATGCAAGCTCTCGGGCGTTGTTACCGGGCCTGCTAGCACCAGCATGCACTGCCTGCCAAGGCATGGCCATTGGGCCATAGGTTGAGCTCTGCTGCATGATAAGCCGTACCTGGCATGAGCTTCTCAGCATCATGTGCTGCCGTAATGAACACATTACATACCCAGTACTTTGCCAAGTTCTGTGCTGATTTGCCAAAAAGTCTAAGGGGGAATTATACTGCAACAAAATGCTCCCACCTGCCGACTGTTTCCGAGGCAACCACCTCTTCCAGGCACTCTCCATCTGCACACACCTTGATGATCTTCAAGCACACCAGCATGCCGGTCTTGACGTCAAGGGCCTGGATTGCCCGGCTGAATGCAGCTGAGCCCAGGAAGTCCATGACCTGGTAGCGGCCAGCAATAAGGTCATTCATGCGGATCGGGAAGTCCTTGGTCTCCTCAAAGCCTGTGCGGCAGCGCCTACATGGAGCAGCACAGCACAGCCATTGCTTTGGTTGCACACAGACCTCCTTGGGTTCATGGATGGACTGCGCTTAGCCCCAAACCCATGCAGCACAGCAGAGCATCGTCCAAACGGGAGCTGGCTAAGCAGGTGAATGGCGAGACTGGGACATGCCCTGACTGCCTCGCTGCACTGCGTGGACGCCTTGCCCCACGCCTTGCATGTGGGCGCCTGCGCAGCCAAAGCTTTCCCTCAGGGCTTTGCATTCGCAGCTTTCCATCAGGGCCTTGAAGCGGGCTTTCCCTCAGCGCCTGTGCAGCCAGCTTTCCCTAAGGGCCTGGCAGGGCGTAGACCTGATGAGGCCTCATGAGGGGCGCAGGGGCTTTTGTTTGTCGTGCGCAAGCGTTGTAACTTGGCCCAACAGAGCTGCAGGCCTGGTGGCCATGTGGACACAGCCCCAGCAAGCCAGCGCAGGCTGCGGGCCTGACCTCGCATCAGTGCTCTTGCCCCCCCTCGCAGCGCTCACCTGTGGTAGACGCGCAGGTCGAAGACCTCGTAGTTCCTAGCGATGTATTCGGGGTCGTACTGGTATGTGAGCATGCCATTTTCATCGGTGATGTAGGGCGGCTGGTTGCGGCTGGCAGCCTCCAGCTGAGCCCCTGGTTGAGGAACAAGCAGGCACGGCAAGAGAGCCAGTGGGCCCGGGTCTGAGCTGCACATTCTCACACCTTGGTGAGGCCCTGGCTGCTGCACGCTTGTTTCCTAGCGACCATTACAGGGGTACACGCCCAGCAGGAGTCGGGGATCGTGCTGCACTGCCTGAGAGGCTGAGCGACAGCGCCAGCGCCTGCCAAGGCCCAGCATCTACAATCTACAGATCTTTGGATTCGCGGGGTGCAGGCAACCTGCTTTGCCTCCTTCCTTCATAATGCTCCCATCAATCACGCGCGAGCCTCACCGAGTTGCATCTGCTGCCACTGGAGCTCTTGGTTTGCTATGTTTGCCTCTACCTCCCGCATCTCTGTGTCATCAGGCCCTGTCACAGACAGGCAGGCATCGCAGAGGTCAGCACTCGTGATGCCGTGGATTGGAACGTGGTAAGGGGCTGCCAGCACTGCAGTTCTCACTTCTGGGCACACATTATCCGGGAAACAAGATTGTCAAACAAACCAGGGGGGAAAGGCAAGGGCCGGACACACTCATCCATTGCCAACATGTGTATTGAGATGCAGCACTATTGAGCAAGTCAAACAAACGACACCTTTGTGCATTGCCCAAACAATGTCTTAAAAACAAGCAAGATTTAAAGACAAGCCTGCACAGTGTACTCTTGTGCGCGTCTGAAATCGTGTATCATTGTTGCCCAAGGGGTAGCATTTCTTATTGCAGCATGCCCGGGGATTGAAGTTCCTCCTCTCTCACCACTCTCTGACCCCATGGACTCAGACCCTGATCTCGGCACTTGTCTGCGCAGAACTGACGATGAGCCATCCCTGTCAGCATCCCGATCTGCTGGCTGCGACGAGGTGGAAGTCTCGTTGGAGTGGTCAACCATGTGGGCAACTACCCCAGCTGCACAAGCAGAGTGACCCAAGTCCACTTGATCAGCTGGGCTTCAAATTCAATGCAGAGGAGTTAGAATGGGCAAAGCTTGGCAAATGTATGTGTGTGAGAGACAAGGAGAGAGGGGGGGAGGGAGGGGGACAGGGAGAGGGATAGGGGGATAGGGAGGGCGAGCATGCCACCTAATTTGCTGCATCCCTTGAAAGTGATGAGCATAAGCAAAATGACAGCAGTTGCCAAACAAGAATGCTAGTTGGAGCTTTTTAGCTACTACTAGAAGACATAAGACTTCCAAAGAAGAAACAAAGCAGGGCCTTGCACTTATTTCATGGCATGCCCCAGAGCACTGGAACGAGACCTGTAAGAGCCCACCCACACATTCTTGAGGCATGACCATGCACCAACGAATGCAGCAGTGATTCCTCGCAAGACGTGAGTGTGTTATAAACAAGCAAGCTGCGTGCAATGGCGCAAGTAGATAAGGGGGATAGAGGCATAAATGAAAGCAACCCTGTACAAAGCACACACGCTTGACAAACTATGCAAACGACTGCAAGCATGCACACCAACAGGCTCCTGTTCCGCCAGCACACGACTGCAAGCATGCACACCAACAGGCTCCTGTTCCGCAAGCATACCTGGCCCATCCTCCTGGGCCAAGGGTGCAAGGGTTAGCTGGCTAGCCGACTGGACAGACTCGGAAGCCTTGGGGCTGCCCTGGCCTACATCTTCAGTGCCGCCTTCACAGTCACCTGTGCTCAAGCGAGCAGCTGCTGTCAGCCAATGCTCGCAAAAGCTCGGCTGCACCTTGCCAGCATAACCCAAACTGTGCGCCTGCTTGTTTTCACAGGTAAACTGTGGGCGAGTGTGCATTGAGACCAAGTAGTTGTGCTTGGCTATGCCTGCTGCAACATGCAGGGCAGGGCTGAGCTGATCTGCAACCCGGCCACCATTTTTCTGCGCATTTCACTGCGTTGGCACAGGCAGCGGGGCAACAGGTGCAGCAGTGCTATCGCAGGCATGGGCAGGGCAGAGCCAAGCTCAGGCCCCGTCTCAGGGCGCACACATCTGCTTGCAGACAAGGGTGTGGGCCCACCTGACGTGGCTGAGGCAAGCACCATGACAGGGCTGCGGGACGGCATGGCGCTGCCTGTCCCCGGGCTGTCTGCTTGCCGCGCCGGCGCAGAGCGCGGCAGTTGGCTGCTGCTGCTGCTGCCTCCCTGAGCGCCCCCTGCTCCTTGGCACCCCTCCTGCTCGCTGCTAGGACTTGCAGGCTCGTCTTTCCCCTCTTCTTCTGTAGCTCGGGGCGCTGCCAGTGCGCCGCCTCTGCCGATACTGAGCATGCCCCCATAAAAGGTGGGCCCCACGCCAGCACCCATGCTGCTGTTGCCCTCCGCTGGCGGATCCTCCGGAAAAGGCTCTGAGCTTGATGGTGCACGCTCTGCCTGCTTCTGCCCGAGCTTGCTGGGAGAGCCCTTCCAAACTTCCTGGCCCTGCTGCAGCCAAAGGGGGCACGGCGTGAGGAAGAGCATGGAAAGGGGCAACTGGGGCTGCGTGAGGGGTGGAGAGGGGCATGCAGGACCGCCCTCCTAACACATGTAAGCAGAGCTGCTACTGAATTTCTCTCTTGACAGCCGAGCTCCTCACATGCACATCATGGGAAAAAACAGCAGCAGCAGTGTGCTGTTGCAAAATAGTGCTAAGTGGCAGTGAGGGAAGAAGTCACTGTGTACTCGTATATGACTTGGGACCAGACAATGGCTTGCTACGCCACAGTAACTCTCTGATGCTCTCTCTCTCTGCTGTCAGCCACCAAAACAGCAGGAGGCCTGGGTGGCCAGCAGCCAGCCACTGCCCAGTGCTACGGCAAGGGCCCTCATGATGCGCAGCATTCCCTCGCACCGTGCCGGCACTTGTGGAAGCATCGTCCTCTCCATGGCTGCTGCCCAAGTTGAGGTCAAGCCTGTTCAGGTGGGTTGTCAGATTCTGGGAAGTGCTGCGGCTGCCAGATTTGCTGAGGGGCACGGACTTTGAGTAATCTGCAAGTGCGTGCAAGGGCGGCATGCAGGTAGGCAGGCATGACAAAGCCAAACCTTGACTTTTGATCAAATGTGTGCCCTACATGCTGAGCTTCCAGGTTGACAAAATTTGGCGTGCAAGAGCTGGACCCAGGGAAGAACGGCTCAGCCATTAAGTCAGGTGACGGGGGGACGTGAATGTTAAGTCATCATCCTTGCTTACGCTGTTACACATTCTTTGCACACCTTCGTCTGCGTAGTCAGCTGCATTGTGTTCATCGTCTGAGGCAGCAGCAAACTCTGAGGTGAAGCTGCTCCGTAAGGACCGCCAGGATTTAAAGGGGGCGGGGTGCGATTGGGGCTCGTTGCTCTGCTTAGGGGTGACAGGGAAGCTGAACCCACCTCCAGCCTCCCTGTTGGATGTGATGCATGAGGAAGCACAGTGGAGAATGAGAAAGGGCCAATGCGTGCGCAGGTCTTGCTTGGCAAGTTAACACGCGGCATGCTATGCCAAGGAATGAACAGGTTGCTCCAGAGCAAGCACCAATAAAGCATCTGGTACTTGTGCGTTGCACACAAGGCCCCGACAAAGTAACACCTCAAAGGCACCTACCTCAGGTGACTTTTGATTAATGCGCATCTGCTTACAAAATCTGGCACTTTGACTGGCTTACTTTGAGGCAACGTCACCCATCAAAAGCACTCCTCGGCCATGCGGCAGGCTCACCTTGCATCTGATCCCTCCTTGGGCTGCTTACAAGACTTGCTGTCCTCCCTGCTGTCTGAGCTTGGGCCCGACCTTTTGCTGCTCTCTATAGCCCCAGCCTCTTTTGCCTCTGGCGGCGGCTTTGTTCTGGAGCTAACATTGACAGCCATGGAAGAGGTGCCAGTGGCTTTCAGTTGCTGCCCCTCCGCCTGCCCCTGCTGCTTCCCCTCCAAGCCAAAGGCCTTCAGGTCCTGGGGCGTGGCCTCCGCTAAGGGGATGGGGTTGAAGTCAATCACCTCTCCGCCGCCCACCTCTGCAGCAGGCTGGGGCTCACTCTCTGAGTGTGCCCGCGAAACGCGCTCAGAGGCAGTACTCTCCATGGCCTCGTGGCCACGTTCACCATCAAAGTCCTTCAGGGAGCTGGACAAGGACTCCACACGAGATAGCACAGGGCGTGAGGGCTCCCCAGCCAGCTGCTGCTGGTCCCCGCTACCCTTACTGGGTGTGGAGACAGGCTCAGTCAGCTTGATGTCCTGGGGCCCCAGGTCCCATGTTGGGTCAATGCTGCTTGCTCCCGCAACACCCTGGGGCTGGAGCTCCACAGTACTGCTGGCTGGTGACTGTACACTGGAAGCGCCTCGTTGGTGCTGCAGCTGCTGCTGTGTGCGCGTCCCAAGATCCTCAGTCTCAGACAGGGAAGCCACGCCTTCCCCCCCTTCGCTGGAGCCCTCCCCTTCCTCCCCCTCATCCTGCTGCCCTTCACTGTTCTTGCTGCCCTCGTCGTAATCGTCGTCTTGATGGGATGAGACCGGCCCGCTCGCCGAGGCCAGACCTTCTTGCTCACTGAACTCGCTGCCCAACAGCTCCAGCTCCTCGAACTGCTGCTGGCCCGAGACGTCTTTGCGAACGTAGCCCACGTCATCTATGCTATGGTATTCGTCCACGTCGGGTCCCCAAGGCACTGCGGGGGTGCCGAGGTGTGACAGAGAAGAGGAGATTGGATTGCTATCAGACACAAAAAGACCTTAGGGGGGCTGGTCTGCGAGCGCAGGCCACTGTGCCATGCGGAGAAGGCAAAGGTGCAGCTGGGGTCTGAGCCTCATCAGGGCTGTCAGGGCTCCAGCAAACCAACCAGACCGGCCTGCGGTCAAGGCCATGCCCGTCATGTGCTTACGTCTATGCACTGGCTGTGGCACCCCACCAATGGGTACCCCGCTCAGCTTCACCTTTCTGTTTAGGAATCTTATGAGGCGGGTACCGTGGTTGTGGCCGGGCTGGAGGGAATGGAAACAGAAGCGGGGGTACATGGCTCCCTGCTCTTGCCTCCGCATGCGAGGGATGATCCTGCTGCGGGGGTGTGGATAGGTTGGACCTGGCTTCGGAGGGCACAGTGCTGCTCTCGGCCTGGTGTGGGACTTGCCTGCAAGTCAGTGCAGAGCACAGGCTGCCATGGTGGTGCTCAGCAAGCAACACACACAGCTAGTAGTGCCCCCCCCCCGCCTTTGGGCCTTTCTGGTATCCTGCCTGCTCTGCAATAATCATTAGACAGCATCTGAGGGAGGCAGACTGCAGCAGCCAGGCCGTGACCATTGAGAGCCCATCCAACTGAGCTTGTTTGACCCGCTCTGGTCGTACCCTCTCCCACCCAACGTGCACTAAGGTTAGCTCCATCCGCCCCTCGACCATCCCACAACGAGTCAAATTGACGAAGCACTTACCTCGTGTCCACTTCCTCAGCGCCCAGCTTGCCGATGCTCGGGAACTTCAACTCCAGCTCCTGAAGAAGCTGCTGCTCGGCTTGCACGAACCCCTCCTGCCGCAGGAACTGGCACACGGCACTGAGCTGCGCAATATACGCCGCCCCTCCGTCTGCCATGGCACCCTGCTGCTGCTGCTGCTGCTGCTGCTGTTGCTGCTGCTGCCCACCTAGGAGCGCATTCAGCACATCATCCGGCTTACCACCTGGCCCTACAACGAGCACATGATAAATTGGATTGCAACATTTAATAATTTTCTCGGGCCGCACGGCCCTGGTGCCCCGGCGAGGCAAGGGCGTGTCTGTCCGCACGCACAGCCCGAACCCAACTCGGGCTCGGATACACAATAGTAGTACGTATCTCCACAAAACAATTTATTGACCATGTGGACTGGCGTCCTCTGCCGGCCTGTGCGCAAGGCCGACAGGATGAACAAACCCACCCACCCAACCCCGCAAGGCTGGCGCACCTTCTGAGATGGAGAACTTGGGGCCTTGTGTAGCTCCACCACCAGAGGCCATGGTCTTGGGCACAGGTCTCAAACCAAGCTTGGGCACAGGTCTCAAAGCAGCAGCCTTGATGTGCAGGGAAGGTGAGGGCGTAAGGAGGCTGCTGTGGCGTGCATTACGTAGCATTATGCATCAGCTCTGCTACAGAACTCTAGAAATAATAATCTAATTTTTCCCTTCCAATTGGTAGCTAGAATAAACATGTGTATACCTTGCCATAAATTAGATATATCAAGTGAAACAAAACTAAATACTATGAACACGCGTACTTCAGAGTTTGCACCGAGTCAAACCTATTTTAAACCTACGTGGATATTGCGGATTTTCCCTCCTGACGAAATGAATTTGCACCAAGAGAAAAGCAGGGATCAAGGAGGATGCCGGTGGCATATTTTTATGGGAGTTTCTGCTTTCCATTGTGGCTAGGTGTGTGAAGGGAGTGACACCACATGCAATCTATGGGTTGACTTGGCCTTTTGCACTTGCAAGGGCAAGAATCTATCATTGACATGCAGAAAATAAAGATAAGAAAAACTACGTAGGCAGTGAAACCACTCCCTACATCAATTAAGGAAAAGGAGACACATTGGCCCGAAGAGCCGTGAGTCTCCTCCACCAGGGAGAAGGAAGAACTAGTGAGGATCTGGAGGGTGATCAGCCGCCCCCTGCTCCAGAGCAAGACCTTGAGAGTAGCCAGATTTTTCAAGAGCGCGTCAAGGTTGTCAGTTTGAGTGCATAGAGCACAGAATGAGCATGTAATTTGAGGGCAGTCTTATGGTTATGCTTTTTGTGTATTTGACATCTTTTTGCACACAAACCTTGAGCCATCATGACCCACACAATGTCCAGCTCCAAAACATCATTTGCATGCCCCATATCATTTAACTCAGGTAAGTTCTTGATGGTTGTTTGACGCAAACACATTATCTCACATGATCTATCATTGTCTGAATGTTTTGAAATGGACAAATTTCATCAATGATGACTGAGTCCTAGCAAGATTACCCACATCCAAATTTCTGGCATATGCTCCCTTGGTCACAATTTTTCATATCCATCGCAGCATCAATACAAAGGTCAAGAACCGCCAGTTGGGGCGCACTTATACAAGGCACTTGTACATGCAAATACATGCGCTCTTTTCAACAAAGATCGTTAAGAGCCACTCATCCAAATGTAAGTTACAGGGGGAATGCTGCTGAGTATTGGAGCGCTTCGAGTGCATGCCGTGTCTCAGCGCTCTGCCTTGCCTCGTCCTGGTCCATCTGCAGTCCTTTCTTGATGTGCCTAGAAGCATGTGCCCTACAAAGCAAATATGAAATACTTGTTTGCTTACTTGCAGCTACACCAGAATTCTGCTCATGGACAAGGATGTTTCACATTTGGCGAATAGTAGTGCTTAAGAAGGCTGCCCTCGCTCGGCGGATACAGCCTTAAAACCTTACCTTACCTAAAAAAGAATCTTGTCTACCGGATGTCATTCATTTATTTCTTTATTTCAGGCTGGCAGTGCCCAGTAAGCCCAGAAGTCGACCCATCTGGCCAACAGACTCCCCCCAATGCAAACTTATCACTGCAATGAGGGTTATCCCTGCTGGTGTAATTCTAGCCAGAATGCGCACCATGTCCGACTCTGCATCAGATGTGCACACTGATCTGAACAGGGGAAGTTGTACTTGCACGCACATAGCTTACACAGCTAACCTAACCTTGCTCGTACACGCATATTCAGAGTTATTAGCACAGAACGTTTCCTGCCCATTTAGTCTCAGCTTTTCCGATGACCCCTTGTAAACCAAGAAGAAAGAAAGAAAGAAAGAAAGAAAGAAAGAAAGAAAGGAAGGAAGAAAGAAAGAAAGGAAGGAAGGAAGAAAGAAAGAAAAATCACGCAAGCAGCAAAAAAGCTCCTCACATCTATTAAGGAAAAGGGACCACTTGGGAAGAAAAGCCCCTTCACCAGAAAAGAAGAAAGCTGTCAGTGAGGATCAGGAGGGCTGCGGGCAGACAAGCCAGCAGCCCTCTCCTGATAAGTTTGAAGGTGAGGAGAATGCTCAAGAGAACGTCTGGGCTATGCAAGCTTACGAGCATAGTGCAAAGAAAGAGCATGAAGCTTGGGAGCGAGTTTATTGTCTCTTTGCGAATCAAGGGCGAGACTCTTAAGAGGAACCAAAGTGTTCACACTTGGGGTTATTTACAGTCCTAATAAGGACTGTAAATAACACCCCTTACACCTAAGAGAATGGCATGAAGAACATGGTCTCCTGCAATGCTGCGTCTAAGGCGACCATGCTGAGCATGGGCAGCTTGGAGCTGCTGCTCAGGGCGAGTGTCTTCACAGTACTTGATCTCAATGAGATGGGTGGTGTAAACCAATTTTGATATCATGCAATTGCAACAGGCTTAGATATTCCACTTGCACACATTGGGCACACAGGCGGGCAGAAACAGCTGCAAATTGATCAGCCTGGCTGGCATCTAAACCTTGCCCTATTACCTAAGGTAATTTACCTTTATACAAACAAGATATAGGTGCCAGTGGCAGGTAAAACAATTCAACTTCACTCTGCGGACTTGCTTTTACTAGCTGGCGTTATCCTTATAAAGGGCAACCATCCCAGCTTGCCAAGATAGCAGCCTGCTTGTGCGCAAGCCTGAGGTCTCACTTTGCACAAGCAAGCCAACATGCCAGATTGTGTCTGAGCCAAACTTGCGTTTGAGATCAGACGGTTGTTTTGTGGAGATATTTTACTGAGCCCGGAGTACTGAAGGGCCAGTTATTGAGACATCCTACTTTCTGACTTTGATTGTGAAACACTTGATAACCTAAACGAAGAACAAAGTCAGTGCTGCAAGATGGCAGCGTAAGCTCGGAGGCTCGGGGGGGGGGGAGACGGCGTGGCAGCCGAAGCGCGCATGTGCATGATGGGGAGCAAAAGGGTAAAGTATTGAAGATATGCTACAGCGTAAGGAATGATGCAGCTCATGGCCTGTGCAGTCGTGTGCCCTCAGTTGCATTGCTTTTGCGCTAAGGGCGAGCTGGGGAAGGTAAGGCCCCACGCTCAACCTCGCTTCTCAATAATTTTTCCTACAGTTCATGGCATCTATTTTACTTGTCGGTCAATATTTGCCATGAAGAGGGGGGTAGTGTGTGTATATCAAATTGTTGATCTGTCAACAATGGTGATTTAGCATGACAATCGTGCGAATCTTACCAGGAGGCTCACTAGATTGCAGGCAGACATTGCAAAATGAAGCTTTGACAGTACTGAGCGTTGCTTCACAATAAATCAGCATTCTAATTGACTAGTCCGCATTCCTGCCCAGCTGCACATTATCATTGGGTTTCATCTCATGTTCTTCTTCCCACTTGGCCAGCTGACCAGGCTTCGAGCCCATTGGAAGAAGCGCAGGTACAAACTCAGACACTTGTTAATGCTGCGTGGCAAACAAAACACATGAGGTAAGTCAGGATCTACTACTTCAAAATCAGCAGAGGCCTTGACAAGGTTAGGAAATTAGGGTGTCAAAAGGGAATGGCAAGAAGAGACCCTCAGAGTACAGAAGCTGTGCAGATGCAATGCAGCAACTTTCGCGCGCTCATCATCTAATTGAACTTACTCAAACTTTTCAACAACAACCTCTGGCTTCTCTGGCTCTCTTCTGATGGCTTGCCTTCCTCGGCTGGGTCCAAAGGAGCTCGTCTTCCTGAAAATAAGAAAATCAAATACGCCCAAGGATGGCCATCTCCAAAGGACTCTGGCATGATCTGCTACAGCTTTCAACTGCAGAAAATGGGCGCATGGTATGCACGCACACCAAAATACAGGTTTGCTCATAAATGTACTGATTTCTGATTGCATGGAAGTGTATACATGTGAATGCATATACACAGGAGTTTGATGCATGCACAGGAGTGTCACATTAGTGTGAAATTACATGAGCACGAGAGAGACTTTGTGCATGTGTGTACGTGGTGCATGTGCGTATTGCTTATTGTGTAAGGCTCGTAACACAAGTCCTATGTATATGCGTGCTTGTGCGCTGGTGAATACATGTGTGCAAGTATGTGAATGCGTACGTGTTTATTTGCGTGTGTGCATTCATATGTGAGTGCATGTACTTGAGAGAATGAAATTGTGTGTGTATGTGTGTATGTGTGTGTTGTGTGTGTATGTGCGTGTGTGTGCGTGTGTGTGTGTGTGTGTGTGTGTGTGTGTGTGTGTGTGTGTGTGCATGTGTG
>LKMJ01004242.1_pt1 | contig 13453 bp, 10 predicted proteins | sample 643391 | NCBI WGS metagenome assembly LKMJ01 (sample SAMN04112250, study PRJNA286221) | soda lake metagenome | biome: soda lake; feature: Kulunda Steppe; material: water; isolation source: sample PL-Br10 brine of Picturesque Lake | place: Russia: Kulunda steppe | collected 2010-07
CGACGAGTAAACTGTCCAGTGGCGGTGTTTTTGTCTCCGGAGCCCCCACAGCAGATATGGACGACGCAACACGCCGCGAGCAACTCGCTGAAGTGCTTGGCGACAGACAAGCGACTGCCAGCGAACTCGCTGGCGAACTCGAGACACCCGTTTCGACCGTTTATCAGGATCTCAAACACGTCGCGCGGTCGATGCGATACAAAGACAACACACAGTTTCTGGTCGCCCCACCGGAGTGTACCAACTGTGGCTTCAGCAACTACGACGATCCAGTCAACTACCCCTCGCGGTGTCCCGAGTGCCGAAGCGAATCAATCGCGGAGGCTGTTTTCAAAGTCGAAGCCCAGGGCTGACCGAGGCCTCGAGTGGTGATTGCTGTTTTCACCCACCGACATCCCTCTTGGTAGTGACTCGTTTCACTGTGCCGTACAATCGCGTAAACCGGCTGTTTATATTTCTCCGATACTGATAGGTACTGAATCAATGACTGCAGCGTGGATGACGCCGCTTGGCGTCGCGTATATGGGCGTGTTTTTGCTCAGCGGGCTTGCCTGTTTTGCGGCGGTTCCACGTGTGCGGACGTTCGACGACGCTGAACTCCGCTATGGGCTAATCGGACTGCTTGTGACTAGCGGTCTTTGGGCAGTGCTCAAAGCGGTGTTTTTTGTTGTCCCGGATCCGCTCCGAGAGCCCATCTACACCATTGGGCTGGTATTCGGCTTTGCGACGGTGTGGGCGTGGCTCTATTTTGCCTCGGCGTACTCCGGCCGACGGCTGCACATGAACCGGCGACTCCGGCAACTCTCCGTTGGCGTAGTTCTGGCTGTCGTGACAATCAAACTCACAAACCCAATACACGAACTGTATTTTACGACCGCAGAAGCCACCACGCCGTTTCAACATCTGGCAATCAATCACGGCGTGATACATTGGGCCTCGACTGGCCTGGCGTACGTGCTTGCCGCCGTTGGGCTGTTCATGATCTTCGAGTTGTTCGTCGACTCGGAGTACAGTACGCGCGCGCTGACGGGATTCACCGCTCTTTTGGGGTTGCCTGTCATGCTTGATATTGTTGCGGTTGCGATACCGGAGCTGATTGATTTCATCTATGCACCGCTCGGCGTCGCAGCGTTCGCCATTGGGGCCGTGTTTCTGTTTGGCGAGCAGTTGCTGACAGTCCAAACGACGGCCCAAACCGGGGCGGCAACCGTCGTCCTTGACCGCAACGGCCAGATTCGAGAGTTCTCAGCAGATGCCAGACGGGCGTTTCCGGAACTCGAGGGAGCTGTCGGCGAGAAACTCGACAGCGTGCTCCCGGCGGTGGCAGCCACACGAGACGGAGATGGCGGCATTGTCGAACGCAACAACGAAACTGACCGCCAGAGTACGTACTATTTCGCTTCGTTCAGGTCGGTTCCAGTCGGAGATTCGGCCCTCACAGTGCTTGCACTCGCCGACGTTACTGAGAACGAACGCCAACGCCGACGACTCGTCCAACGGGAACGCGAACTCGCCCAACGAAACGAACTGTATCGGGCCGTTATGGCGGCGAGTTTTGCGTTCATCTTCCGGATTGATTTAGACATGAAGTTCAGTTTCGTCTCACCGACGGTCGAATCATTCCTCGGATACACGCCTGCAGAACTCACCGGCGAGCCGATTTCGATTCTTGCCTCGGATCAAGAGACGTTCAACGAGGCCTCGAGGTATATCAAGGACGTCACACAGGGAAACTCCCTCGAGATGCGCGATCACCCGGTTGCAACCCGATCCGGCCGCACTGTGTACGTCGACATGCGGATGGTACCGATATACGAACCAAGCGTCGAGTTGGCTGACCGGACGCCCGAGGACATCGTTGGGCTACAAGTAATGGTGCGAGACGCAAGCGAGCGACGCCAGCGCGAAGGGTTGATCAGCGTGATCAACCGCGTGTTGCGGCACAACGTTCGCAACAAGATGACCGTAATCGGCGGGCGGGCGGAACTGCTGGCGGCCGCACTCGAGGGTGATGCCAAATCGAACGCTGATGCAATCGTTCAGGCGTCACAGCAGCTTTTGAACCTCACTGAATCGGCCCAGCACATCGAAGCGAACCGCGAACTGTCGCCGACGCTGGAGACTATCGACCTTGCACCGATTATCACCGAGTCGGTCGGCCAACTCGAAAAACAGTATCCGAACGTCACAGTGACAGCCGAGATTCCGGAGACTGCACTCGCCGAGACGTTGCCACGAATCGAGACCGCACTGTGGGAACTACTCGAGAACGCTGCAGTACACACCGGCGCAGAACCAACAGTGGACGTCACTGTCAGCAGCACCGACCAACAGATACGTATTGCAATCTCCGACGATGGCCCCGGTTTCCCCGAAGACGAACGGCAGGTGCTGGCCGAGGGGAAAGAAGAACCACTGGTTCACGGCCAGAGTCTCGGGTTGTATCTGACCTACTGGATCATTACGACGCTCGAGGGCGAAATCGACGTGCCAAAATCACAGTCCGGAACCACAGTCGAAATCCGGCTTCCGGCCGCTTCGTCCTCCTGACCTACTACGTGAACGCGCTTGTGTTCGGTTCTCGCGTCTGGATTATCTCACAGCTACAGTCGGCTGCTCGTCGAAGCCACCACATCTAACCCGGGACTGTAGTAGTACACCGGCTCAGTGTCGGGCACAGCAAACCCGTTAGCGCTGAGAAGCGTGTTCGTCTCGATGTCTGCGTCCGCCGGATACAACGTCCACGGCTCGTGGCCGACGTCCGTATACCGAATCGAGCCATCCGGTGTCTGGGTATAGAACCGATACCGCTCGACGAGAAACTCTGCAAACGGATCTTCGGGAGCCGCAAACGGCTTGCCGGCCGGCCAGTAGCTGGCGTCGTAGTGAGCGGGCCGCTCGCCGGGATGCAGCCGCCGACTCCGAAACTGAATACGCCCGTTGGCCCACGCCAAGGAGGTTCGAGCATAGTAGTACGGCAGATGCTGAAACAGCCGTGCGCCGATCACGCTGGCGAGTCCCTGGGCATCGAGGCTGAAAAAGTAGACACTCGAGACGCCGTCGCGTTCGACGTAGGTTCGTAAGTTGAGTTCAGGAAGCCGAATGCCCATCCCGGCAGGCAACCCCTTCGGTCGCACCGAAACGTTGGTGTACGGCACCACCGACAGCCACGCCGAGCCGTCGAACGTGTCGGCCTCCAGTTCATCCGGCAGGTGAGCATTCATCAACTCAGGTGCTATCGGCCAGCTTTGAAACAACAGATGCCGCCAGCCCATCTCCAAGGACAGAACCATACGGACATTCGGTGTGCCGCAAAAAAAGACCTTTCGCGGAAACACACCGTTCGCTGAAAACGAATTCTCACAAAACGCTTCGTATCGAAACAGACCACTCGAGACGAGCGGGGCGTCCTCCCTGATCAGGCGGCATGCTCGAGGCCGACGACCTCGAGTAGCCGCTCGGCGGCCGCTGTTGAGGATTCCGGGCCGCGGGCTGTGATTAGATCACCGTCGACAGTCACGCTGGTATCCGAGTTGAGTTCGGCATCCCACTGGCCGCCGGCAGCGATGACTTCGTCTTCGACAAGGTATGGGAGTTTTCGGCCGTTTTCCATCACGTGGTGGTCGTCGATAATTCCATCCTCCCACTCGTTGGGAAAGCCGGTGACCTGGCGGCCGTCGACGAGATACTCGCCCTCGGCAGTGTGTGTAAAGCCAAGCAATCCAACGGCGTGACAGACGACGAGCGCGACACCCTCGTCGCCCGCGACAGCATCTGCCAACAGTTGTCGGGCATGCCGATCCGTATTGACATCCCACATTGTGCCGTGGCCGCCGGGGAAGACGACGATATCGTACGCATCAGCCTCGACGGTTGCAATCGGTTCGGGAGTGGCGAGTCGGTCGTCGTTCGCGTCGTACTCGCGGACGCGCTCGGCGGTCTCCTCGCCGACCGTTTCGGGATCGACTGACTGTTCGTCGACGACCGGTGGGTCTCCACTCGGCGTGGCGACGGTGATCTCGACATCTGCCTGATCAAGTGTGACCAGCGGCTCAATACATTCTTCGCCCCAGTATCCCTCTTGGCTGACTACGAATAGTGCGTTCGTCATGCAAGCTACTGTGGGGCCGCTGACCCAAAAGAGGCCGTGTTGACAGGCGGAACTGTTCAGAAAACGACGCGCTGAGCGAGGCGCTTAGGCACTCGGCACTGCCGCGTCAAGGGCAGTTCGAGCTTTGTCAATCTCGGTTTGGACGATGAAGGTGTCGTCGGCTCCGTGGTCGACGACCGCCTCGAGGGCGCGTTTGGTTCCGATCTGTCGTAGTGCCCAGGCGGCCTGGGCCCGAACGTTGGGGTCTTCGTCAGCTTTGAGTGCCTCCGAGAGGGGTTTGATTGCGCGGGTGTCTCCGATCAATCCGAGTGCGCGGGCCGCACGTGGGCGAACGGTGTCGTTTTCCATCAGGAGCTTGTTGGCCAGCGGCTGGACGGCCCGCTCGTCGCCGATCTCACCGAGCGCGCGGAACGTTACTTTCTGGAGGGCGGCGTCTTTGTCTGCATCAACGTACTCGATGAGCGTCTCGACAGCTTCAGTTGCGCCCATCTTGCCGAGAATCTCGATAGCATTTTTGTCGCGCTTGCCCGCCAGCGGCAGCAGCGTTTCGATTGCCTCGTTGGTGGCCGCAACCGGCCCCATTCGCGACAGCGACTCGAGACAGTGTTCTTCCATAAACTCCGAATCGAGCAGCTCGAAGGCCAAAATCACCATCTCGGTGTTGCCGCGTTTCTCGTGTTCTTTGAGCGCAGCCCACTCCGGTGGGTAGTCTTTGGTGTGGCCCAACACGTCGTAGTAGCCTTCGGCCTGCAGCGTCTCGCGGACAGTGAGATCGCTCCACTCTTGGGCAGCCTCGAGTGCTTCGGAAAGCGAGTCGGTAGCCTCGAGGAGCGCTGTCAGCGTCTCGCTGTCGTCGTCGGGATCTAATTCGGCCTCCTCGACGGCCTCGCTGGCTGCGGTGAGCACTACCGTGGTGTCGTCTTCGCCAGCGCTGCCAAGCGTCTCATCGAGCGTCTCATCGAGCGTCTCGACGAACCCCGAGACGGCCTCGTCGACCTCGCCTGTGCCCTGTTCGGTCCACTCGCCGTTCTCGATTGTTTCGGTTGCTGCACCGATGGCTGCGGTCACGTCCTCGGCGTATGGGCCGCGTTTGTCGGCTAGTTGTTCGCGAAGATCTTCGAGTTGTGATTCGAGGTCGTCGTCGGACGCTTCGTCCTCGTCGAGTGCTGGAAGCTCGCTTGCTTCGAGTTCCGCTTCGATCTCCTCGAGGTCTGCCTCGATGGTATCAAGTTCGGCCTCGGTCTCGGCGGCTTCAAGTGCGTCGGCAGCCGCCGCCACCCGCTCGGTGAGGCTGTCGACGGTCGTCTCGTCGTCGTCGCCGTTGCTCATATGTCTCTTAGTGGGTGTGAGACTCAAAAGAGCGTTTCCATTCGCCTACACCGGTTGGCTCTCCGCGTCTCACTGCTCGAGGATTACCTGACAGCAGCCAACGGCCGCTGCAATGTGTCGATCCGCGAGTTCATCGCCGGTTTCGTCGGCCGAGGCCAACAGCTGTTCGACCTGTTTGACGCGTTTGTTGCGTGTTTCGGGCTCGAGGCCGTCAGTTGCGGCATCGCGTGCGACCGCTTCGGCCTCGCCAAGCCAGCGGTTCGTAGCCGGCGGCACTGGTCGTTCAGCGGTTGCGATCAGATGTTCAGCCAGCCTGTCGACTGCAGCCGTAGGGTCGTCCGGAACCTGTATTTCATCGCTCATATGCATACGTTCTCCCGTAGACCTGTAGCCGTTTCGTCGGCTGCATCAATGGTCGTCAACTGCGCGAGAGTGACCCGGTAGTAATCGACGCTCAACTCATTGTTCGATAAACCTGTAGACGACAACAGGTGGATTTGATTGGACGAAAATCAGCGCAAAGACGCATAAAACACCCGAATTCGAACGAATCATCATACCGGGTTAACTGATAGTGCTCCTACGGATCAGTTGCAGTCAACTGCCTCGGGGTCAAGTGGTTCGAGACGTTTCGCGTCTCGTCATTGCCAGACGCAGTCTGGTAGGCAGCCAGTAATCTCTGATTTCTGGCCACATCACGGAAATCTTTGATTTCCTTCGATTTGTCCCCGAGGTACTTCACTACTCAGAGACCAGCCAATTTTCTCGGCCTGAAACGTGTATCACCGTCTTTTTACCTCTCTACTCAAATATCTCAGTGCTTCATGACAAATCAGCCGACGTTCAACCGTCGACGCGTACTCGAGCTTTCCGGTGTCGGAACAACACTCGCTGTTGCTGGCTGTACAAGCCAGCTCAACGACTCCGATCTCGAGGGAGACCACGGTGAACTCGAAGATGACGAACGCCGGGCTACCCTTGCGATCCAACCGGATCAAGAGGAACTCCAACAGCAGCAGCTAGAGATTCAACAGCAAATTGAAGAAGGCGAGATAGACGAACAAGAGGCTCAAGCAGAAATACAACAACTCCAAGAGGAACTCATCGGAGAGGCACTCGAGGCTGCCGCATCCGAACTCGAAGCGTTTGATCTCACCATCGAAGACACACTCGACAGTGGGGCCGTTCTTGTTGCTGGCCCAGCAACAGATCTGATCGATACGCTTGATATCGACGTTGTACAAGCACTACTGTCCCAACAAGAGTTCGAACGAGCCCAAGAGGCCGAACAACAGCCGGCACCCGAAGACGGCGAAGAGGAACCTGTTCCTGAAGACGGCGAAGAGGAACCTGTTCCTGAAGAATAACCGACGTTCGGTTGTTTTATTCAGTGTCGACGACGTGTCGACACCGATCTTTTTTACACTGTCCAGTCTGACTAGGCGCAATGAGTAACCCGCTTGCCCGCAATCGTCTGGACAGTGAGGCCAGTCCGTATCTCCAGCAGCACGCTGATAATCCGGTCAACTGGCAGCCGTGGGACGATACCGCCCTCGAGGCAGCCCGCGAACAGAACAAACCGATCTTTCTGTCAATTGGCTACTCGGCGTGTCACTGGTGTCACGTCATGGAAGAAGAGAGCTTCGCTGACGACACAATCGCCCAGCAGCTCAACGAGCAGTTCGTTCCGATCAAAGTCGACCGCGAGGAGCGACCCGACCTCGATAGTATCTATATGACCGTCTGTCAGTTGGTGACTGGCCGGGGCGGCTGGCCGCTTTCGGCGTGGCTTACCCCAGAGGGCAAACCGTTCTACGTTGGAACCTACTTTCCGCCGGAACCACGCGGACAGATGCCCGGGTTTGGGAGCCTCTTGGATCAGATTAGCAACTCGTGGGCTGACCCCGAACAGCGTGCTGAGATGGAATCCCGCGCCGACCAGTGGACTGACGGCGCGCGCGACCAACTCGAGTCGACGCCCGATACAGCCACCGAACCGGACAGCGACACTCTCGACGATGCCGTTCGGGCAGCCCTTCGTTCTGCTGACCGCGAATACGGTGGGTTCGGTTCCGATGGCCCCAAATTCCCTCAGCCGGGACGGATCGATCTTCTCCTCCGGGTGTATGCACGCAGTGGCATGACCGACGCACTGGATGTCGCAACCACGACGCTCGAGGGAATGGCAACCGGTGGCGTCTACGACCAACTCGGCGGCGGCTTTCATCGGTACGCCGTCGATCGTGAGTGGACTGTCCCACACTTCGAGAAAATGCTGTACGACAACGCCAGCCTGCCACCGTTGTATCTGGCTGCCTTTCAGCTTACCGGCCGCCAGCAGTATGCAGACCTCGTTAGCGAAACACTCGGCTTTGTCGACCGAGAGCTTACTCATCCCGAGGGCGGTTTTTACAGTACGTTGGATGCTCGCAGTGGCGACAAGGAAGGAACGTTCTATGTCTGGACGCCCTCGCAGGTACACGAACACCTCGAGGAGACCGACGCAGCCCTGTTTTGTGATCGGTACGGCGTTACCGATTCAGGAAACTTCGAAGCCAAAACAACTGTGTTGACGATTGCAACCTCGGTCGAGACGCTTGCCGAAACACACGGGCTCTCGACCGACGAGGTCGAAAGCCGGCTTGCTGAGGCCAAAGCCACGTTGTGTGCGGCCCGCGAGAACCGAACCCGTCCACCGCGTGATGAAAAGATCCTGGCTGGCTGGAACGGACTGATGATCTCGGCGTACGCACAGGCCGCTCAGGTGCTCGATGCGACGTACCTCGAGCAGGCGACCGAGGCACTCGCGTTTATACGCGAACAGTTGTGGGACGCAGAGACGGGACGGCTCACTCGCCGATACATCGACGGCGACACTCAGGGAACAGGGTATCTCGAGGACTATGCCTTCCTGGCACGCGGGGCATTCGACACATATCAAGCCAGTGGCGAACTCGAGCATCTTGCGTTTGCTCTCGAGCTTGTCGACACCGTTGTCAAGGCCTTCTGGGATGCCGACGATGGGACGATTTACTTTACCCCACAGGACGGCGAGCAGTTGGTTGCCCGTCCCCAGGAGCTTGATGACCGCTCGACGCCCTCGAGTCTCGGAGTGATAACGGATCTACTGGTTGTACTTGATGGGTTCGTTCCTGATACCGAGTACCGTGAAATCGCGGTGAGCGTACTCGAGACCCATGGCAACCGGATTCGTGGCAATCCTCTCCAGCACGTCTCGTTGACGCTGGCGGCCGACCGCTATGCCCACGGCAGCGCAGAACTGACGATTGCAGCCGAAAAGATACCCGACGCATGGACAGACGAGATCGCTTCCCGGTTCCTGCCGGGCGTTGTGGTCGCACGCAGACCGCCAACCGAGGAGGGACTACAGACGTGGCTCGAGCACCTCGGATTCGAAACAACACCGCCAGTGTGGGCCGACCGGTCGGCCAGCGGCGGCGAGCCGACGGTGTATGCCTGCCAGGGCTTTTCATGCTCACCGCCTGAAACAGAGATCGATGCTGCCGTTGAGTGGCTTGCTGAGAATCGGTGACAACAGTACTGCAACTAAATATCGGTGTGTTTTTCTCCGGAAAAATCCCACCAGATAGCGGATCAGATGGCAGAAACCGTATGGTCTGTGTTCCAGTATGTCGGTTTCCTCTCCGGCCTACTCGCTTCGCGCCTCGAAAGATGCTGAGTTGCCCGCAAACGTCGTCGGCTGTATTGGTGTGGTAGATTATTTCACACCCAGCGGTCGGTATTCGGGCCGTCTGCGGTCGGAGTCGGTCGAATCGATGGGGCCGAAACACTACCCTTTTGACCCTCCTGCTGGTAGCACCCTGTATAATGGGCCGACGAAAAAAGATCGTTCAAGAATGTGAACGGCTGATGGATAACCCGGAGCACATCCGGAACATCGCCATCGCTGCTCACGTTGATCACGGTAAAACAACGCTTTCTGACAACCTCCTTGCTGGTGCTGGCATGATCTCCCAAGACACTGCTGGCCAGCAGCTCGCAATGGACACCAAAGAGGACGAACAGGAACGTGGGATCACCATCGATGCGGCAAACGTTTCGATGACCCACGAGTACGAGGGAACTAATCACCTGATCAACCTCATCGATACGCCCGGCCACGTCGACTTCGGTGGCGATGTGACCCGTGCGATGCGTGCGGTCGATGGCGCGCTCGTGGTTGTCGATGCGGTCGAGGGTGCAATGCCACAGACCGAAACCGTCCTCCGACAGGCACTCCGTGAGGGTGTCAAACCAGCACTGTTCATCAACAAGGTCGACCGGCTTATCAATGAACTTCAGGAAGGTCCAGAAGAAATGCAGGAACGCCTGCTTGCGGTAATCCACGACGTCAACGAACTGATTCGTGGCATGACCGAAGAAAAGGACTACGACTGGACGGTCAGTGTCGAAGGCGGTACGGTCGGCTTCGGATCTGCACTGTACAAATGGGGTGTCTCGATGCCGTCGATGCAGCGAACCGGCATCGACTTCGGCGACATCATGGATCTCGAACGGAAAGGCGAAGAGGGTCGACTCGAACTCCAAGAGCGAACCCCACTTTCGGACGTCATTCTCGATATGGTTGCCGAGCACTTCCCGAACCCAATCGAGGCCCAGCCCCGTCGCATCCCGACTGTCTGGCGTGGTGACGACCAATCGGAACTCGCAGAAAGCATGCGTCTGGTCGACGAAGACGGCGAAGTCGTCTTCATGTCGACCGATATCTCAATGGATCCACACGCCGGAGAAATTGCTACCGGTCGACTCTTTTCGGGTACCATCGAAAAGGGCCAGAACCTCTATGTGTCGGGTACGGCAGGCACCAACCGTGTCCAGTCGGTCGGGATCTTCATGGGTGGCGAGCGTGAGGAAGTCGAGAAGGTACCTGCGGGTAACATCGCAGCCGTTACTGGGCTGAAAGATGCCATCGCTGGCTCTACTGTCTCGTCCGTCGAGATGACGCCGTTCGAGTCCATCGAACACATCTCCGAGCCTGTCATCACGAAATCCGTCGAGGCAAAGAGCATGGATGACCTGCCGAAACTCATCAAGACGCTCCAGCAGGTTGCCAAAGAAGATCCAACGATCCGTGTCGAAATTAACGAAGACACTGGTGAACACCTGATCAGCGGCCAAGGTGAGCTTCACCTCGAGGTCATCACACAGCGAATCCGCGACAACCAGGGCATCGGTGTCCACACCGGTGAGCCGATTGTTGTCTACCGCGAACAGCCACAGGGCGAATCTCGCGAAGTCGAGGGTGTCTCGCCGAACAACCACAACAAGTTCTACATCACCGCCGAACCGCTCAGCCAGGAGATCGTTGATGCGATCAAACTCGGCGAGGCCTCGATGGATATGCCCGAACTGGAACGCCGTGAAGCCCTGCAGGAAGCCGGCATGGACAAAGACGACTCCCAAATCGTCGAACACATCTACAAAACCAACATTCTGCTCGACCAGACGAAAGGTATCCAGCACCTCAACGAGACGATGGAACTGGTTATCGAGGGACTCGAAGACGCCCTCGAAGACGGCCCACTTGCGGCCGAACCCGTCCAGGGTGCGCTGCTTCGACTCCACGATGCCAAACTCCACGAGGATACGATCCACCGCGGTCCAGCACAGGTTATCCCGGCAAGCCGTGATGCAGTCCACCGCTCGCTGATCGATGCGCAGATCAAACTCCTCGAGCCAGTCCAGAACGTCCGGATCGACGTTCCATCCGAGTACATGGGCAGCGCTTCGGGCGAGATTCAGGGCCGCCGTGGCACTGTCGACGACATGTACCAGGAAGGCGACCTCATGGTAATCGAAGGCCTCGCACCTGTCGAAGAGATGATCGGCTTTTCCTCAGACGTTCGGTCGGCAACCGAAGGTCGTGCGTCGTGGAACACCGAAAACGCCGGCTTCCGCGTGCTGGTCGATAACCTCCAGACAGAGAAGATCGGCGAGATCCGCGAGCGCAAAGGCATGAAGCAAGAACTACCACCAAGTATCGACTACATCTAACTCCGCGCGGGGTGCTGTGTCAACGTTTTTTGAGAGTTCCAATTTTCAATTCAGGCGAGTATTGTAGTTTCCTTCCGTGAGTGTCGTCAACATACCCTCGAGACCGGGCTTCGATGAAGTCTTATACTTGCTGAAAAAACACGGTTGATGTATATGCGGATGGGAACGTTAGCCGCAATCCGACAGGTCAGCATCGCCCGACAACGACTCTGCTGTCTGTCGGAGACAACACGCACGCTGGCTCAGGAGGTGGCTCTATGAGCGATACGGGCGGCGAGGTTCAGACCCATACGGTTCGGCTGGAACTCGTCGACGAACCAGGCGAGTTGCTGCGCGCGCTCGAGCCAATCTCTGAGGCCGGCGGTAATCTGTTGTCGATTTATCACGAACGCGGTAACCTCACTCCGCGTGGCCACATTCCGGTTGAAGTCGACATCTCGTGTGCGCCCACGCGCTTCGAGACGATTGTCGAGGCACTGCGCAACGCAGGCGTCAACATCATCCAAGCCGGCTCCGAGCGATACGACGAGGAACTCGTCGTGATACTGGTCGGTCATCTCGTGGATACAGATCTCTCGGATACGCTCCGGCAGATCGAATCCTGTGCGGACGCCTCGTTAACTGATCTGTCTCTTTCAGCACCGAAAGGCCGCGATGAGACCTCGAGTGCCCGCATCAGGCTTAAAACCCGATCCGGAACCAACGGCAATGCGCTTTCGAAGCTCCGAGAAATCGCCGCCGAAAAAGACTTACAGGTTATCGAACCGCTCACGGAGGCAAGCCAATGAGCGGCGCTCGACTCTGTGTGCTCGGTGCGGGTGCGGTCGGTCGGTCTGTGGTCGAACTCGCCGAAGAGTATGGCCACACAGTTACCGCGATTGCTGATTCTACTACGGCAGTCATCGACCAAGACGGCATCGACGCCGCCGCAGTCCTACAGCGGAAAGCCGACGAGGGCGTTGTGGGGGATGCCGAACCTGAAGAGGCGTTAGCCGGCGCTTACGATGTGTTAGTCGAAGTCACCCCGACAACGCTCGGAGACGCCGAGCCCGGATTTTCACACGTCAAAGAGGGGCTACAGCGAGACAAACACGTTGTGCTCGCAAACAAAGGCCCGGTCGCAGAACGGTACGGCGAACTCCGCGAGTTGGAGGCCGAAAGCGAGGGCAAAGTTCGCTTTGAGGCCACCGTCGGCGGGGCGATCCCGATTCTCTCGACAATCGAGGATTTCGGTGCAAGCCACATTACTGCCGCCCGGGGTGTACTCAATGGGACGGCGAACTTCATTCTCTCACGGATGGCCGCCGAAGGCCTCGATTACGAACACGTCCTCGCAGAAGCACAGGATCTAGGCGTTGCCGAGGCCGATCCAACTTTCGACGTCGAAGGAATCGACGCCGCACTCAAGTTCGTGATCCTCTCGAATGTGCTTGCCGATGGCGACCAAGAGTTCACCCTCGAGGATGCTACCGTCGAGGGAATCACTGAGATTCCGGGAACTGCACTCGAACTCGCGGCCGAAGACGGACGGACGATCCGACTGATCGGAGAATCCACACCAGAGGGCGTGGGCGTCGCCCCACGGCTTGTCCCTGATGACGGTCCGCTGTCGGTGACTGGAACGCTGAATATCGTCCAACTGGAGACCACACACGCCGGCCGGCTAAACATCAGTGGCCGTGGTGCGGGTGGGCCTGAAACGGCAACTGCAGTACTGTCTGATGTAAGCCGACTGGTCGAATAACCGCACCCACTTGCGCCCAGCGTTTCGTTTCTATCTTGTTCAAGGAGAGAATCCCGCACTTCAGGGCGGGCGTGAATCCGACAATCCGGGTATTTATATGTAATGTGAGCGTAAAATACACCGACCAAGGCGGTATATCCGCCCCGTGAGGGCAATCGGACAATATTGGGATTCCATCTCTGACTCTCGTAGGTATCCCCTACGTGAGAGGAGATGGATACCGACACAAAACA
>LKMJ01004243.1_pt1 | contig 13449 bp, 21 predicted proteins | sample 643391 | NCBI WGS metagenome assembly LKMJ01 (sample SAMN04112250, study PRJNA286221) | soda lake metagenome | biome: soda lake; feature: Kulunda Steppe; material: water; isolation source: sample PL-Br10 brine of Picturesque Lake | place: Russia: Kulunda steppe | collected 2010-07
CGGAAAACGCTATTCAAGCTATTGATGAATTAATTTCTATTACAGAACAGAATAATAGATTCCATTAAAATAAATTTATCAATGATAGAGGAGAATACCACGGGGCTTGACCCCGTGTGGATGAATCCGACAGGTTTAAAAACATATAAGTCGTAGTATAAAATTGTGAAACTGGCGTATCAGTATAAAGCTCATCCAACCAAGGAACAACAAACAGAGCTATACCGTCAGTTCAACGTTCACGCTGATATCTATAACAAAGCCTTGGAAACACTCAACAAGTCCGACGAGTGGATAAGTCACTACCAAATGAACAACAAACTTCCCAAATGGAAACGAGGTGAACACCCAGATTTTAAAACCATTCATTCAAAATCCGCTCAAGAAACTGTAGGGCGAATATACAGGGCAATTAAAGGATTATCTTCACAGAAACAAAAGAACCGAAAAGTTGGAAAGCTACGTTATAAAAACACGGTGAACAGCATTGAATATAACCAATCTGGTTTTACCGTGCATGATGATTACATAGAATTGTCTAAAATTGGTGACATTCCAATAACAAAACACCGACCCGTAGGTGGAAATGACATTAAAAGTGTGATAATCAAGCAAACACGCACGAGTGAATGGTTCATTAGTGTAATTGTTAGTGTTGACGAAACAGAAGAAATTCCAATCGAGGATATTCACTCTGACGATGTAGTTGGAATCGATGTGAACGTGTCTAACTTGTTCGCTGATACAGAAGGTAATAAACTTGAAAGCTTGTATAAGTTTTTAAAACCAGAGTTAGAACGTGTGAAGAAAGAGCATCGGAACTTATCATGTAAGGAATACGGTTCGAATAATTATTACAAGCAGAAGAAAAAGCTTGCAAAAGCGTATTCTAACTTGGTTAATAAGCGAGATGACTTGTTGCATAAGTTATCAAAGTGGTATGTTGAGAAATATGATGTAATCGCATTGGAAGATGTTGATTCGAAAGAATTATCCGAGCAGAGTAATGGTCTTGGTAAGTATATTCGGAGTCAGGCATGGAGTCGGTTCGCTGAATTCGTGAATTATAAAGCTTCACAAGTTGGTGTTCACGTTGTAAGCGTAGACCCCGCGTATACTAGTCAAGACTGCTCTAATCGAGAGTGCAGTAATCGTGTTAAAAAATCTCTATCAGAGCGAGAGCATTCCTGTAGTGAATGTGGCTTGGAACTTGATAGAGACGTTAACGCTGCACGTAACATTTTGCGCAAAGGGTTAGAGAAAATAGGTCAGGGATTGGCCGAATTGACGCCTGTTGAGACTGGAACCTCTTGTGATGCTGTATCACTAAGTTCTGTCGCTGAAGCAGGAAGCCTCGATGCTTGACATCGAGGTGATTCACCTATGTTTAATATCTTGATTATGATACTAATTCTTAGGAAATAATTATTTTTCAAATTCAATTAGTTTAGGTGAATCTATATCTGGTAAATCATCGATAGGCTGTTCATCTTCGTGACAGCAATTCCATGCTCTCATTTCTGCAACATATTCTAGTAAATTTTCATCTACAGATTCAGGTATAAATCGTGAATTATCAAGATTTAATAGATTATCCGATTTAAATTCATCTCTATCTACTTTATATTGTTTACTGCATGACTTACATATGGATTTTGCATATTTTTTATTATTCTTTGAAACAATATTACTCTCTACGATTTCATTAAATCTAAAATCTGTCATTATATATTATAGTGTCTTATAGTATAAAATTATTTTTATATTATTAATAAATACGTTATGAATAGAAATTTATTTAGTGTATTTGTGTGTCTAATTCTGTATGTCAAAATATATTTCACAGGACTATACTGGAATAATTGGAAAATATGAAGGTTCTGGATACATAAATGGGTATGAAATAAATGACCGTAGTGTTGATAGCGACCGTGTTAATCAATTTTATGAATTAGGCAAATTAAAAGGGTATAAAAATATTTTAATTGGTAAAATAGGTGCATCACATTTTTTGATAAATATGTCTAAAAAGCCAGCAAGAGTTTTAACAAAAGTAAATAAATATGAATCTTATAATAATAAAAATTTTATATGGATACAAGGAGGAATAAATAGACATAGGCCTAGGTTAACACAACTTGTTATTTTTGGGGGTGGTGGTTATCTTATTCATTTGCCTACAAATAGTCATATTAAAGTAAATAAACCACCCAAAAATAATGGTATGGGGGCATTTAGTATAGGTAATAAAGTTATTGTTTGGAACGGAACGCATTTTGAAAAAATAAAGAAAAGTGAAGACAAATCAGAATCTAAAATAAGATATGAAGAAGAAGAATCATTTAGTGGGAAATTAAAGACTAAAAAACCTGTTACAGATATGAGAGAGTTAGACCACGTTAACTGGGAATTATATATTGGTGAAGTAGCAGAAAAAGTTCCATATATTCAAACAAAAGAAGAAGCTAAAAAATGGTTAAGTGGAGAAGAAAATTATGGTCCTCCAAGCTTAGATATGCGGGAAGCTCTAGAGAGACATTTAGATGAAGATGAGTTTGAAAAAATTAAAGAAGAATTAAATTAATCCGTTCTGAAATAGTATAGCAATAGATATATATTTGTTTAACGTATATGTTATATTATGAATGATAGATTTAGATACCATACGAATCCTCGTTTAACGGAGATTTATTCTATGGTTGATAAACCTACATTAGGAATTGATTTAGATGGTGTTCTATCTTCGACAAAAAAGAGATTTCTAATGGAAATTGGAGAGGTATATGATATCGATATTACGGATGATATGTATTATGATAGTAATTTGTATTTTCCAAGCATAAGTAAAAGTTATGGTGAACTTGTTGGAGAGATACTCGAAAATGATTATGACATGTATAAGACTATTGAACCTATTAGTGGTGCATCTCAAGCTACACGGAAATTGAGTAACCGATATAATATTAAAATAATTACACATAGAGTGCGTGATGGTTGGTTAACATATGAAAAAAGAAAAAGATTAAAATCCCTAAGCATAAATTGGTTAAAAGACAATAATTTTTATTTTGATGAGTTTATATTTCCAACACCAGAGGATAAATCAGATATAAATGCGGATGTTTACATTGATGACCGCCATCATAATATTAAAAATGTTATAGATGAAGGAAATATCGGAATATTATTCATACGGCCTGATAATATGCAGTCTATTCCACAGGGTTCATGGTTAGCTTCTTCAATGACAGACAAAAGTATTAATTATTTTTCAACTAATGAAAAACGTCAATGGGATATAATAACAGAATCATTAATTTAATTTATTTCTGAATAAATAATTCTTGTAAATTATAAATAGGTATATTTTTTATCTCTGAGCGGTTATTGAGAGTATGGTTCCTAGCGACCAAGATATTAAGCAGATATTACGTTCTAGCGTCACTAAAAAGCATAGATATGAGCAGGGTGAAATAATCTATGGGGTTCGGGATTTCAATCATCACGATAACCAAGGCTGGTCTAGCACAGGAAAAACATTTAAAAATAAACATGAAGCTGAAACATATTACAATGCCGAAAATCCTCTTCGAGATTCTGAAATTCATGATACGGTGTTTTACAGAGCAAAAGTAGATACTGTTGGAAGCGTTGAAAAAAATGTATTTGTAATAGATTCTAAAGAGGAAACGGAAATGATTCTAACAGACATAGATATAATTGATAGAAAAAAACCTGGTGAATTTAATAGTTAATTAAATATAACTACAATAACCCCAAGTCTGCAAGTAATATAGTGATTATAAATAATGTGACAAAAATCCCGCCGACGAACAGAAATATCGTTTTAAGAAGTAAATTTATGGAAACTTTCCTCGTATCTTCATTAGATATTAAAATTTCTTTGTCAGGATTTACTTCAATAGTATTATTATTCGTTGTATTCCTGTTTTTAAACTGACCGATTATAAAAACTTTATCATTTGGCTTTATTACATCTTCAGATAGTTTTAAATTTGTATTTATACTAGCATTTTCTAAATTTAAGCTCAAATTTTTATTCTGTAACATATTTCTTGGAAGATTATTTATTGAACTTGTATATTGTGTTGTATTATTTAATAAAATTTCTGAATTATCTGTATGTATATAAGCACCCCCTGATTCATCTTCTAGAATAAAATCTATTTTATCTTCTCCTTCTTCGACAATACTCCAACTTGACCTATCTCTATTTCTGTTCTTCATTCGACTTTTTGATATTTTGTAATTATATATAAGGCAATCTTTATTTTCGATAGGAGAATTTAATACTTTTTTATGCTTTTTTGCTACCCCTGTTATTTGGACTAAATCATCTATTTTAACAGCTTCAGATACCGAAACTTCATTTGTACGTAATATTAAACGTAGTTTCTTAAAATTTTCTATTGCTCCGTAGAAAATTAACGAAATTAGTATTATGAAGAGAATCCCAATTAATATATTTAGTATCATATTAGGTCATTAATTTGTGTAATTAAATATTTAATTACTTCTACACTAAAATTTGAGCAAAATATGTGGTTTTCGCGTTAGGTTACTTTACGCGAAACTTCATGACTTTAACGGTTTCTTGTGAATCTGGGGGAGAGTTTGTTGTAAAGTTAATAGCAAAGAGCGTTTCATCTAGGTTTGTTGTAAATATTTCTTCCACACTATCGTTATCTAAGTCAGAATCATATGTTATTTCAACAAATTTTCTATTGTTATTTATTGAACGAACATTAATATCTTCTAAATCTAAGCTTTCAATTTTTTCCGTTATATTTGCCATAACAATAGTATATTTTATCTGGAAATATATAAATAAACCCCCTTATTATGATTAGGATTAATATATTATGCTTAAATAAATGTGAAGTACCACAGATTCCGCAATTCCTTACTAATTATAAATATATATCATTATGTTAGAATATAATGTATTAATATGGTTTATATTATAATTATATATATACCTTCATAAATGGAAATCTTTATATTCTTCGAGAGATAGATATATGCTATGGTAAAAGAAAGATATAAATTAAACGAAGATTTTAAATCATTTGATGAAGGAACCGTTTTTGTTTGTAGAGCTACATATGGTGACAATCATATCGACCATAAAAAGCTTCAAACTGAAGACCAATATACGGAATCGAATCTCAACGTGACAGAAGAAGAATTACAGGATTTATTCACAGTTCTGTAGTAAAGATAAGTACAAATACGGTTTTTAGACTCATGAAGGCTTGATAATTTGACTTTGCGTAAGTCAGTTATTAGAATTAACTAATTCGTAATATTTTTCTCTAGCTTCTTCTGTATCACAGATATGAATTTCATATTTTTTCGAGAATTGATTGTTTTTTAGTTCATATATATCCCACCCTACACGGTCTATTCGGACCCATACTTCAAATACAGAATGTTCTGTAGGGATATTTCTTGATTTTCTAATATACTTGTTTTTATTTGTAAAATTATTTGTTTTTACTTGTATGAATTTAACAGGTTTGTTTGGGTGTATGGCAATTAAATCAATGAATCCAAAAGGGTCGTGATTACCCCATGAATTAACTTTCTCAACTCCTGCTCCATAAACACGTTTTAAAATGTCTTTAGCTTGATTTTCATTCCTGTTTCCTTTTTCTGTAGTGTTTGTCATTACATTAATATACCGTTAATAAAATAAATATACTTTGGTTATATATTGATTTTTGCAAACCAAAACTGTTATTAATACATATTTCATAGGTAAATGTATGACGGAACTTCAAGTTAGTATTCTACAGTCGAACCCAACAATTGGAAATATAAGTGAAAACTGTGATGATATAATTAAGGCCATGGAAGAATCCAAAGATTCAGATATTTTATTAACTCCTGAATTTTCTTTGATTGGGTATCCGCCAATGGATATTTTACGCAGGGATAAAATGTACGAAGTTCAGAGAGAAAAACTAAATTTAATTAAAGAAAAAACAAGAAGTACAGATTTATGTGTTGTGGTGGGTTATTGTCGGAGAACAGATAGAGGGTTGTACAACTCGGCTGTTGTTTTTAAAGATGGTATTAAATTAAAGACATATGATAAAGTCTTGTTGCCCACATATGATGTATTTGATGGTCATAGATATTTTGAAACAGGAAACAGTACAGAAGTTTTTGAACTAGATGGAAATACTGTTGGCTTGTCTATTTGTGAAGATGCATGGTATAATGTGGACATCATGGATGCAAAGAGACATAAGTTTAATCCGTTTGATGAATTGAAAAAAGATAATCCTGATGTTATTTTAAATTTATCTGCTAGCCCTTTCCGCGTGAACAAGAATAAAGAAAGAATCCAACTCTTTAAACAACACGCTAATAACGCAGATTGTTCTGTTGTGTTCTGTAATCAAGTCGGAGGTAACGATGAACTTGTATTTGATGGCAATTCTTTTGTCGTAGACACAAATGGAGATGTAGAACAACTAAATCAATTTGAGACTGATTTGAGGACTTTTGACTTATCTAACGTGACGGACAAGCAGAATAAAGAAACAGAAATTAAACAGGTTCGTTCTGCTTTAACATTAGGTTTAGAAGATTATTTCAAAAAAACAGGTTTTTCTAAAGCTATTGTTGGAATGTCGGGTGGTATTGATTCAACGATAGCTACAGTAATTGCAACAGAAGCTTTAGGGAAACATAACGTTACAGGCGTGACATTACCTGCAGAAGTAACGAGCAAAGAGAGTATAGAGGATGCAAAGGCTGTTGCAAATAATCTTGGAATTGATTTTAAAACAATTGATATATCTGATATTATTTCAAATATAAAAACAAATTTTGAAAGTCAATCTGGTGAAGAACTAAAAGGTCTAGCATATGAAAATATACAAGCAAGAGTCAGAGGGAATGTACTAATGACATTATCTAATCGCACAAATGCGCTCGTCGTTACTCCAGATAACAAAAGTGAATCTGCAATTGGATATTGTACCTTGTATGGTGATACGGTGGGAGCGATAGCACCATTGGGTGATTGTTACAAAGTATATGTATATAAATTAGCAAAACTATATAATCAAGAATACAATGAAAATATTATTCCTGAACGCATAATAGATAAAAAACCAACTGCGGAGCTTAAACCAGACCAATATGATGAAAAAGAAATGCCTGACTATGCAATTTTAGATGTAATATTAAACCAATATGTAGAGAATAGGGCAAAGCCTACGGATTTCGATATTGATATAGAACAGAGTAAAGTAAATGATATCGTTAGAAAAATTCATGCTGCAGAATTTAAGCGAAACCAGTCTCCATTACCAATCCGTGTTACGAAAAAAGACTTTGGTAGAGGATGGAGATTCCCAATTGCAGCAGATTATTCATTTTTAGAAGAATAGTTTATAATTCGTCTTCTGAAATTTTATCGTTTTTCTGATTATTAAATATTATCTGAATTGCTTCATCATATGTATAGCCTTTAGACAGGAGAAAATTAATTCTTTTTTCAATATAAACAAGTTTTTTACCATCTTTTAATCCTTGTTCATATATTTTACTTCCTAACCAAAGCAGATTAATACTTGCGAGAACAAATAGGATTATGTTTTTAATAGTGTTATATTTTAACATATATAAATATAGTATTTTTAAAAGTTAAATCTTATGCTTGATAGATTATATATTGTGAGCGTGAATAAACAATTATGGTATAAAATATATAATCATACTATGCATTTAGAACAAGCTAAGAAAGAAGATGTTGAACTAATCAAAGAAATGTGGTATAAGCTTGCAAAAGAAATGGAATCTTATTCAAAATTAAATAAAATCGTATATTCTTCTCCTCAAGAAGTTCCTGAATCAGAAATTATAGACCAAATAGAAAATAATAATGATATAATATATAGTTTTATAGTTCATGAGGGTATAAAAGTAGGATTTATCAAAATCCACCGTGGATACCATGAGTCAAGAGAATATTCTAAGTATATAGATATTACAGATTTATACGTACTTAAGAAATATAGAAATAGAGGTTACGGGTCAATAGCTATTGATAAAATAAAAAGAATTGCTAAAGATACAGGCTGTGATATTGTTAAAGTATCTTGTGAACATAATAATACAGATGTTCAAAGACTATATGATAAAGAGGGTTTTCAAAAGAAACAAATAGAGTTTTTCTACGAAATTTAGAACAGTACCGTTTATTGAAGACCAAATTATATGTGGTATACGCATAATCTGTTATATATGTCGTTAAAAAAATTTGAAGATTTACTTAATAAACATATACCAGAAATAGATACAAAAATAATCATGGGTAAAGATAGAAAATTACTCCAACTTATGTGGAAAGACGATATGCCTACCTATATTAATAAAATTACAAAAACTAAAAATATATATTACCGAAATGATGAAGAAGGTAGGTATCCAATCGAAGTTGAATCAGAAAAATTGGATAATAGATGCATAGATGATGGTCAAAAAATAGTATATTATAGAATCGCAGCGTATGATTAGTTATTATTAAATATAATTATTTTAATCTGTATATTTTATGATTATGGTCTGGATTACTATAGTGACAGCCCCATATTTCTTTATTTTCTTCTGCTGAATTTATAAATAAAGCGTAATAAGCATCTTGTCTAACTATACTATCAGGATTATGTCTATTCGATAATCCAATATCATCTATTATTTCATTAATTTTATTAATTTTATTTATTATGTCAAAATTATTAATATTTTTTAATTCACTTACTCTTTGATAATTTTTTTGCATCTTTGTCATGTTAGTAGTTAACAAGTAATATGGTAAATATTTATTGATTATTATATTTGAATACATATTTTGGCGCGTTTAAATGAATATAAATCAAAAGATTTATTAAGTTAAGAACTAATTATTGATTATACAAAACAGAGCATACATGATGAAATAGATACCATTCGGTCGTGGGTGCAACTCCTACCACGTATGCAACACAAACCAACTATGACCCGAAAATAACAACTTTTATGGAATTTGTTCGATTTCCAAACAACTAGCGTTGCGGTTAAAAGGGTCAAAATATGAGTCAAAATAGAAAGCAGTTTAGACAGAATGTATTTAGCAGAGATAACAACAAGTGTATAGTTCCGTGGTGTGATAGCGAAGCAGATGATGCTCATCACATCATCGAGAGAGAATTGTGGAAAGATGGTGGTTACATTAAAGATAATGGTGCAAGTGTTTGTAATAAACATCATCGTTATGCAGAGACGAATCACATCCCACCACAAGCATTCTATATGTGGGCAGGGATAGAAAATCCAGTAATGCCAGAGAATATCGAAAGTATAGATGTAAATAAATGGGGTGAAAAATTTGAGGTTCCACCTTGGGAAAATCTGAGAGAACGAATTAAATATCAAAGTAGCCGCCATTTACTCCCATTATATTGGCATGATAGCAAGACGACAGCTAAAGAAAGAATGGAGCATGATGATACGGGAGTTGAAACGATGGATGAATTTATTGGTATACCATTAGTTATTACGGAAAAAACAGATGGTTCGAATTGTATGTTAGTTAGTGATGTTGATAATCCTGTAAGAGCTAGAAATGGTTCTCAGCCTACAGAAAGTATGCGCAAACTATACCGTGATGGAGGTCTGTATTGGAAACAGCAGGTAAATCAAAAACTACCTGACCGTTTACAAGTGTTCGGTGAGTGGTTATATGCAAAACATTCAATTCATTATGGTTGCGATTGTGAAGAACAATGTGAAGATGTTGGTCCATCTTTATCTGAACTTACAAATGTTAATGATGATAGAGCTTACTTCCAGGTGTTTGGGGTATATGATAAAATAAATAATATATGGTTATCTTGGCCAGAGACAGAAACCGTTGCAGAAACGTTAGGATTCCCTACAACACCTGTTTTGTATTGTGAAGATAATATGGATGGGGCCACGTTTGAAACCAAACACGAGGCAAGAGAACAACTAATTAAATATGCACGAAATGTTATTGAGAAAGGTGGTGAGGGAATTGTTGTTAGAGCTAAATTCCCATATCACTACGGTCAGTTTAGCAAGAGATTAGGTAAGTATGTTCGTGAAAATCACGTAAAAACAGATACACACTGGTCACATAGAGACGTGATTGAAAATAAAATATAAAACAAAAACTTATATATGTATTATACAAAATATTAGAACATGAGAAAAAGTTCGTACATATATATTTTAGGTGTTTTAGGTGGCATATTTGGCGTATTTGAATTTTTGGCTGTTTCTGCATTAACTTCTCAGGTTACTGGTTTTTTAGTAGTACTAATATCGGTCTCTATTTTATGGACAGGTGTATTTGTTGAAGGTATTGAAGATGGTTATGTAGGTTTTTAAATATATGGTCTATCTATTATATTATATCGCAACATTTAAATTTTTACTATATAATACTAAACTATGTCTGGAAAACAATTACAACAAGACTATACTTTAACAGATTCTGATACTAATGAAATAGATGAAGATAGAATTGAATCGATTGTTAAAGCTGCAGAGATTGTTCAAGAAGATTTATATTCCGAAAAATCAAGAGAACAGGATAATAGTAAAGATAATCAAGATAATAAAGACCATATTGATGAAGATTCGATTTTATCTAATATTGAATATTCTGAAAAACCTGAATATATAAAGTATTCTGCAACAGCAACAGTCGTAGATATCACATTTGATAACTCTTTTGAAAAAACATTAGGACAAGATTCTGTTATAGATATGAGTAAAGATAATTATGCGCCTAAATTTATTTCTTTAAGACTTAAGACGCATGATAATGAGTGGACAAAAAAATTAACCCTAGATTCGGATGAAGATAAGAGAAAGGTAGAGAAGTTTATTAACGCATATGGGGATGGGCGATTAGATAATATTATTAATTCAGAAATCTATGTTAAACCCTGTTATGATGAAGACAACGAAGAACAATATAAAGTTATTATACCGTCCGTAAATTTAACATCTCAATTAAAACTGAAGTATAATAATTTTCGGTCAGAGTTTAAGAGACCCACAGATAAATCCTATACATATAAACATTATATTTTAGGTAATACTATACAATTAATCGGAACATCATTTATGATTTTCTTATTAGGTTTATTCTCGTATATATTTATAATAAGTGGGTTAGAAACCACATTAGCAGGTAATATTTTGCTATTTATTATATTTGGTCTAGTATATACTATAGCATTACTTTTATATGCTCTTATTTCGGTTTCATCAAACGTAATTTTAACAGGTAATGAAGAGATACTTGGTGATTTTGAAATATTTATCTTGCGAACAATATTAAAGACAAAAAATAAGGCATATTCAAAACTAAACAATATTAACAAATACTTAGGTCGTTTACTAATAAATAACTGATGTACTTTTATATCGATTCTATATTATCAATAGCATTATCTAAACTTTCCATAGCACATAAACCTGCCTGAGAATATGGTCTTGAATCTGAAATTGGTTCTGTCTCAACGTATTCTAATTCACTTATTGCTACTGCACAACCATGAACAGCCTCCCATAATTTTTTAATTTTATTCATTTCATTTGGCACATTATCTATTACTGACCAACCTTCTTCAAAGAAAAATTCTTCATAGGAATCAAATGGGTTTTCAAATTCTAGTTTTGATAGTTCTTCCGTACCTTCTTCTTTTGCCTTCTGTTTTGCTTTTCTTGCACTTGATAAGCCATCATTAAATTTTTCTCTTCGCCTGTAACTATCATATGAATCTTAATTATTCATAAGTCTTCGACATTCTAACTTTGCATCTTTAAGACTGTCTAATAAAGGTTGTATCTCATTATCCATTTAATTAAAAATTTGCACGATAAAATTTAAGTCTTCGGTTTTAATATTTCTTTAATACTACTTGGTCTAAATTAGTATTATATATGTTTTTACTTGTTCCAAGTATTTTATTAAAATTATTATTTATTATTCCTTTCTTGGACATATCATCTATCTTATCATCTTTAAATTCAATCGTTACATCAAATTGAGGGTTATAATCTCTTGAAACATCCTGCGGTTTGTGTATATAATCTATATTTACTTTTATTGTTCCGACAGAATCATTTTCTTTTGACTTTGAATTTATCTTTTCTATTTCAGATTTCGCTTTCTCCGTAGCTTCTTCACTATCACTTGCTTTTTCATCAGGAATTATAAAAAATAACGAACCCTTTCTTGTTACGTAGCTCATATAAAATATTAAATATATGTTCCCTTATAAGTTTATGTATTTCGTTATAATATTAATAATATAATATTATTTTTCGTTCCAGTATGGGTCTTTAACGGTGTTCTTGTATAAACCTCGTGATTCTTTGTCTAAGGCTGTTAGTCTAGATACATAACCCTCATCTACATATTTATCTATCTGTTCTTTATTGAGTACTGTTTCACCGTTTCTGAGAGTCTTTAAGATTACTTTATTATTTTTTACAGAGGTATCTTTAAATCTGTTTTTTGTATGATGAGATAATATTTTAAAAACTATTTTATTTTCTGTATCATCATATAGATATGTGCTACGGGAATGAATATTATCTGGATTCTCTACTTTTTCCATAATATTAATATATTTATCGATAATAAATACATTAATTGTTTTATTTTTCTGCACAATTTCCCCATTATTTACAATTTCATCTGCTTCATCTACACGATGGGGTGGCAAACTAAAAATAGATTCACTATATTCATTCTCTCCAAATACAATCGATATACCTGGTGTATGTATAAGATAATACTCTGGACTTATATGAATATCTGTTTTATTAGGTATAGAATACATATCTCCCGTTAGTTCAACGTATCTCATACTTGAAAAAGTAATTCTGGCGTATTAAATATTTTGATTTAACCTATATGTTTTGTATATTTCTTTATTCTATTATTTTTATTGTTTTTGATAATATAGAGTATATCTTCGAATGGGATGGGTGTATAACCTATTAATTCAACAGAAACATTAAATCTTCTTTTTGATGGGTTATAAAAAGGATAATCCGATAAATCATTATTATGTACATGGCCCTGCAATATATATTTTCCATCTTTCTTTTCTTCTGTATGGTGTTTTACAAAAAAATGGATTCCTTCCTGCTGAATATCTGTAGAGTTATGGATTATAAAATCGGTTTTGTTATTATTTGATATGTTATCATGATTTCCCTTTATAAATGTAATATTTCCATTTAATTTTTTCAAATAATTAAGACTACTTTCTGTATCACCTAATGTTAAATCACCTATATAAAGTACATTATCTCTTTTATTTACCATTGAATTCCAATTATTGATTAAAGTTTTATTCATATTCTCAACAGATTCAAATGGTC
>LKMJ01004244.1_pt1 | contig 13448 bp, 11 predicted proteins | sample 643391 | NCBI WGS metagenome assembly LKMJ01 (sample SAMN04112250, study PRJNA286221) | soda lake metagenome | biome: soda lake; feature: Kulunda Steppe; material: water; isolation source: sample PL-Br10 brine of Picturesque Lake | place: Russia: Kulunda steppe | collected 2010-07
CGGTTTTTAGCCTCGAGGGGGTTTCAGAGTGGGGATATCCAGGCTGTCTTACAAGAAGTGGGCACAGCAGAAGAGAACAACGACTAAAGCGAGTAGGCATGACTAAGACAAGCGCAGAGGTACGCAGCGCATTTTTCAAATTCTTTGCCGAGCGTGGGCATGAGATTGTGCCAAGCGGCTCGCTTGTGCCGGCCAATGATCCAACACTGCTCTTTACCAATGCCGGCATGGTGCCGTTCAAAGAAACCTTTCTCGGGCTTGAAACCCGAGATTACCAGCGAGCGGTAACCTCGCAGCGCTGCGTGCGTGCCGGCGGCAAGCATAATGATCTTGAAAATGTCGGCTACACCGCACGCCACCATACGTTTTTTGAAATGCTTGGCAATTTTAGTTTTGGTGATTACTTTAAAAACGACGCCATTCGGTATGCGTGGGAATTTCTCACGGAAATTCTGGAGTTACCCCCGGAGCGTCTTTGGGTGACGGTTTACGAAGAGGATGACGAGGCGGCCGAGATTTGGCTGAAAGAGGTTGGCGTGGCCCCTGAGCGATTCTCCCGTATCGGCGCCGCCGATAACTTCTGGTCGATGGGCGATACCGGCCCCTGTGGCCCCTGCTCAGAAATTTTTTATGACCATGGCCCGCATGTTCCCGGTGGCCCACCCGGAACGCCAGAAGAAGACGGCGATCGCTACGTCGAGGTCTGGAATCTTGTTTTCATGCAGTTTGACCGCTCAGCCGATGGCACGCTGACCCCATTGCCCAAGCCCTCCATTGATACAGGGATGGGCTTGGAGCGAATTAGTGCTGTTGTGCAAGGCGTGACCAACAACTTCGATATTGACCTTTTTCGGCAGCTCATCAAGGCCGCTGCGGTTTTGGCAAAAACGGATGATCTGGAAGATAGCTCACTTCGTGTTATTGCGGATCATATCCGGGCATGCGCGTTTTTGATCGTTGACGGCATTCTGCCGGGTAATGAGGGGCGGGGCTATGTGCTGCGTCGTATCATTCGCAGGGCCGTTCGCCACGGCTATAAGCTGGGCATTGAACAGACCTTTTTCTACCGGCTTGTCCAGCCGCTTGTTGATGAGATGGGCGCTGCTTATCCTGAGCTGGTTGCAGAGCAAAGTACTATCGAGCGTGTTTTACGCCAAGAAGAAGTGCGTTTTCGCGAGACACTTGAACAGGGTCTACGCCTGCTCGAAGACGACTTAGCCTCGCTTAATGCTTCGATCATCCCGGGTGAAACAGTATTTAAACTGTATGACACTTTCGGTTTTCCTGCAGACCTGACTGCCGATGTTGCCCGCGAGAAAGGGTTGACGGTTGATATGGAAGGATTTGAACAAGCGATGGCTGCGCAGCGTGAGCGTGCCCGTGCTGCAAACACCTTCCGCGTTGCCGATGGCGCGCTGAGTCAGTTTGAAGGCACAACCGAGTACAGCGGTCAGGCAATATTAGAAGATGCTGGGCAGGTGATAGGCCTGTTCAATGAGCAGGGCGAACCCGTGGAGATACTCCAAGAGGGTGATCTTGGCACGGTAATACTCGACTGCACGCCTTTTTATGCGGAGTCGGGGGGGCAGGTGGGCGATCAAGGCCGATTGTTAGCTATTGATGTCTGTTTTAATGTGCACGATACCCAAAAGTACCGGCTGGCGCGTGGTCATATTGGCCGCGTGGAGACCGGTCAAATTTGCCTTGGCGATGCCCTTGATGCGCGGGTTGAGTCAACGCGCCGCGAGCTCATAACGCTCCATCATACCGCGACCCATCTGCTGCATGCGGCGTTGCGCGAAGTGTTGGGCGGGCATGTTCAACAAAAAGGTTCTCTCGTCGCGGATAACCGTCTGCGATTTGATTTCTCGCATTTTGAGCCAATTGATAGTGCAACGCTGTATAAGATTGAGGCGATGGTCAACGGTTGGATAAGGCGTAATGCGGCAGCAGAGATCTTTGAAACCGATTATGACAGCGCGATTGAATTAGGCGCGATGGCTTTGTTTGGTGAAAAATATGGCGATCGGGTCAGAGTTGTGCGGTTTGGCGATTTCTCAACCGAACTTTGCGGCGGCTGCCATGTGCCGGCGACCGGTGCAATTGGATATTTCAAAATCATTTCTGAGGGTGGTGTGTCATCCGGTGTTCGCCGAATAGAGGCCCTTAGTGGCGGTCTGGCCGTTACTGAGGTTCAGCGGCTGGATAGCCAGCTCAGTGAAATCGCATCACGTCTGCGCGTTGGTCGCGACAATATCGCTACCCGACTGGATCAGGAGATAGACCGTGCCAAAGTAGCGGAACGTGAGCTAGAGCGCCTCAATCAAAAGCTTTCTAGTCAAGCCGGGAGTTCCCTCGCTGAGCAGGCAACACAAATTGGTCATGCCAACGTGATTGCGGCCAAGGTAGAACAGAGCGCTGACTCACTGCGGACAACGGTCGATCAGCTAAAAAATAAACTCGATACGGCCGTGATTGTGTTGGCAGCGGTTGAGGCGGGGCAAATCCGGCTGGTTGCAGGAGTAACCGACAACCTGACACATCAGGTACGCGCTGGTGATCTTATCAAATATGTGGCGGAACAGGTCGGTGGACGTGGCGGGGGTCGTGCTGATTTTGCACAGGCGGGTGGCACGGATATCGGCCAACTGCCGGCGGCATTGGATTCAGTGTCGGCATGGCTTAATTCAAAGCTTGAGAAGTGAACGCATAGATATGGCATTGATAGTCCAGAAGTATGGGGGCTCGTCTGTCGGCTCCATCGAGCGAATTGAGAACGTCGCGCGCAAAGTCATTGCGAGCCGCGATGCCGGTCATCAGGTGGTGGTGGTCGTCTCAGCCATGAAAGGGGAGACCGACCGACTCACGGAGCTTGCCCGCGCAGCGTCCCAAACCGATCATCCCCGGCCGCGAGAGTTGGATTTATTACTCTCAACAGGCGAAACGGTCACCATTACCTTATTAACCATGGTTTTGGAACGACTCGGTGCCGCGGCGCGCTGTTACACAGGTGCGCAGGTAGGTATTCGCACAGATAGCGCGTTTAGCAAGGCAAGAATCCAGGAAATAGATAACCGATTCATCCAGGGCGACTTGGATGCCGGGCGTATTGTCGTTGTGGCTGGGTTTCAAGGCGTGGATGAGAGTGGGTCTATCACAACGTTAGGTCGAGGCGGTTCGGATACAACCGCGGTTGCGCTCGCTGCCGCGTTATCAGCCGACGAATGCCAGATTTACACCGATGTTGATGGGGTGTACACAACAGATCCGCGGGTTGTACCCACTGCCAGACGGCTAGATAGAATTACCTTTGAGGAAATGCTCGAGCTTGCGAGTCTCGGGTCTAAAGTTCTGCAAATCAGAGCCGTTGAGTTTGCAGGCAAATACCATGTGCCGTTGCGCGTGTTATCGTCTTTCGAAGAAGGGCCTGGCACTTTGATTACAATGGAAGGAGCAGATATGCCACAGGGCAGTATGGAAGAGCCGTTGATCGCAGGTATTGCGTTTAATCGGGATGAGGCAAAACTGACTGTTCTGGGTGTACCGGATACACCGGGCGTTGCGGCGGGCATACTTGGGCCCATTGCCGCAGCAAATATCGAAGTCGACATGATTGTTCAGAACATCAGTAACGAGGGCCTAACTGACTTTACTTTCACGGTGCATAAGAATGACTATGATCGGGCTATGGAGATCCTTCGCAATCAGGCAAAGGCCCTTGGTGCGCTGGAAGTCTTTGGAAACAAATCAATTGCGAAGTTATCTCTTGTGGGTGTCGGTATGCGCTCACACGCCGGGGTGGCGAGCCGGATGTTTGATACCCTCGCCGCAGAGGGCATTAATATTCAAATGATTTCCACCTCCGAGATAAAGATTTCTGTTGTTGTCGAAGAGAAGTACTTGGAATTAGGGACGCGTGCCTTACACCTAGCCTTTGATCTTGAGGATGAGGAAGGTAATACCGTTGTGGTAGAAGGTCAGTAAAATCTTTCTCAACGAGGCATGCAGACACCCACCCGTTAAAGCACTACAATGTGTTACCAGAATTGATGAGCTGTGGGGATCCTGAAGGGGCGATCATTGATCGGCAGGTTATAGCGAATCATTTTGGCAAACGCAGGTCCTATAGATACCTGACACACAAAATTTGACAGAACGCGCAATGTGGCAGAGGGCAGCTAAAGGCTACTGCGCGATTCAGGAGTTAGCAACATGCTCATTCTAACCCGCAGGGTCGGGGAAACCCTGATGATAGGAGACCAAGTCGAGGTTACCGTGCTTGGTGTAAAAGGGAATCAGGTTCGCATTGGAGTTAAAGCACCCCGCGATGTGTCTGTGCACCGGGAAGAAATCTACGATCGGATTCACGCTGATGAGTCTGATAATCCCAATGCAGACCGTAAAACTGACGATTAACTCTCTGCGCTGGTTTACGGATTAATCCGTTTGGCGTATTCTCACCCACGCTACACCGGAGAGGTGGCCGAGTGGCTGAAGGCGCTCCCCTGCTAAGGGAGTAAGGGCTTTATCTCCCTTCGAGGGTTCGAATCCCTCCCTCTCCGCCAGATATAAAAATGCCCCCGCAGGGGGCGTTTTTATATCTGATGAAAGTGTGTTCGAACCCTCGAAGTAACCAATCGGGGTTCGACCAATCGCCGAAGGCGATTAGGACACCGAGCGAAGCGAGGTGCCCGGAGGGTGAGGGGCGAGAGCCCCGAATCAATCCCTCCCTCTCCGCCAGATATCGATCGGTAGTACCCAGAAAGAATGTCTAGGTTCCTGCTTCTGGGGCAAGCCCTTCACTGACAAGCTGTTTATGTATTTCAGTAAGAGAATCCGGGTTGGATACTGCCGAGATGTTACCCTTATAATCACGCCCGCTGAGCATTTGGGTCACTGCTAGCTCAATTTTCTTGCCACTGCGTGAGTAAGGGATATCCTTTACTTGAACGATATGCCGCGGAACATGCCTCGGGCTAGCACCAATTCGAATATGAGTCTTAATTTGCTGGCGCAGATCATCGTCGAGTATTTGTTTGGGCCTGAGCATGACGAGAAGAACCAGCTCCTCATCACCGTCGATCGGCCGTCCAGCGACGAGGCTATCACCAATCGCGGGGATAGTTTCAACCTGTCGGTAGACCTCAGCGGTGCCAATCCTAACGCCACCAGGGTTAAGAGTCGTATCTGAACGGCCGTAGACAATGGCGCCTCCCGTCGATGTCAAGCCGATATAGTCCCCGTGTGCCCACACACCGGGGAAGCGCTCGAAATAGGCTTGGTGGTAGCGTGATCCATCGTCGTCGTTCCAAAACCCTACTGGCATTGAAGGTACTGGGTTACGGCAAACAAGCTCACCGCGGTCGTGCTGCATTGGCTCACCAGCTTCATTGAATGCAGCTACGTCTTTACCAAGCATAGGCGCTTGAATTTCACCACGGCGGACCGGAAGTAGGGGGTTGCTACCAAGGAAACAGCCACATATATCTGTTCCGCCAATGATTGAACCAAGTAATGCGTTGGGCGCACCATCTTCGTAAAACCAGTCGTACTCACTCGGCAATAATGGAGATCCAGTGGAGAAAACAGTGCGTAGGTTAGATAGGTCGTGTCTGCGGGCCGGTTCTAGTCCCTCTTGACGACAGCTAGCCAGGAATCTGGCACTCGCTCCAAACTGAGTTATCTTTTCCCGTGCGCAAATGGACCATAGTTGATCGAGATCGGGATACCCAGGAGAGCCGTCGTAGGTTACTATCGCCGCGTTGGCCATAAGTCCTGATACCTGCCAGTTCCACATCATCCACCCACAGGTGGTGAAATAAAAGAAACGGTCTCGGGGATGGAGATCAGCATGAAAGTACAGCTCACTAGCATGGTCGAGGAGAATGCCAGCGGTGCCGTGGACTATGCATTTGGGTCGGCCAGTTGTGCCGGACGAAAATAAGATGTAAACGGGGTGGTCGCTTGGTACTGGCGTATAATTAAGTGAGGCACCTTGGTATTCAGCGAGCACATCCTCCCAATGATCTGCAATCTCGCGTGGGGGCATGGCGCAGTCTATCTGTTGATTCACTGCAAGAATGCGCCGAACGCTCGGCAATAGCTGGCTTATTGCTGTTATCTGTTTAGTTCTGTCATAGCGTTTGCCACCATAGGAGTATCCGTTCACCAGGATAAGTACGTCGGGTTTTATTTGTTCGAATCGGTCGATGATGGCTGCAACACCAAAGTCTGGAGAGGCGGAGCTCCAGATCCCACCAATACTGGTGGTTGCTAACATGCTAACAATCGCCTCATAACCGTGGCCCAGAATCCCAGCTACGCGATCCCCTCTTTGGATCCCAACATTGCGCATCCACGCTGCTAGGGCAGCCACATCTGCCACTAATGTTGCATTTGTATAGCGTGTTACTCGGCCGTCTTCTTTATAACAAATTATTCGATTTTCCTGCGGTGGCGCAGTTAATACTGGAGCTAGCAAATTCTCCGCAAAATTCAGGGTAGCACCGGGCAGCCAAGCAACATCGGGCATGGCCTTCCCCTCGATAACCGCTCTGGGTTGCTGATGAAATCTGATCGCTGCATAGTCCAGGACAGCCTGCCAGAAGTTTTCGGGCTGCTGGATCGAAAAGTCACGAAGCGTTGGCCAGTCAGTGATCTCCAGGCCTTTATTGGTTTGCAACTGATCAATTAGCCGACCGAGGTGGGTCCGGGCAAAGTTCTCTTTCGGGGGGGTCCACATAATATCGGCAGTTGACATAAAGATCCCTCAGCTAGTGTTTAAAAACAGCAGAAGAGTTAATCCGATCAATTGCGGTTTTTACTTCTGCTACCCGCTCAGCGTTGTCTTTTGCTAGAGAACCGTCCGCGTTATATAAATTGTTTTCGAACCCGACACGTATCTTTCCGCCGTTGGCGTAAGCGGCAGTAAGGCACGCTGTTTCATTGGGACCAAAGGCACAGACGGCCCAGTCAGCATCGGGAATCAGGTTATTAAGCGCTTCGAGGGGCGTATTGAGATCGTCCGGTGTTGCAATTTGGTTATTGGCATACCGGCCGAGGACCAGCAGAACTTGGATGTTTCCAGCTGGCACAATATTACGTTCGCGTAATGCAGCAAGAGCGGCAATGTCGTCCACATTGTAAAGGATATGCTGAACATCAACGTCTGCAATCTTTTGTTCGTGATAAAACTGAGCGACTTCGCCTGTGGCCCCATCTGACGTCATCTCACGTAATGCAACCGAGACCGCGCGGGGCTGCACGGCTTTAACTAACTCACGCTGCTGGGCAGGTGTGTATTTTCCAATGGCCTCAGTCGTTATTTGCACATAAAGTTCCGGCGCTTCCTTTGCAAGTGCCCGAAGCATGGACTGGTTAAGCGCGGCGTCTAAAACGTGCACCTCGTTTGCATCGCGTACATGGGCATGAATTCCATCAGCTCCTTCTTCAATGCAATCGAGCGCGGTATCAACAATCGCGTTGAGACTCACCGGCAAATTTGGGTGATCCGAGCGTTTTAGACGTGCTCCGTTTGGTGCAACCATTATTGTTGGTAATTTGCTCACTGTGAAATTGCTGCATCGATGCTGCACTTAAGCCGCATCACAATTTCGTGAAGTTCGGTTTCCTCGACGATGAATGGTGGAGCAAGCAGGATATGATCGCCGTTTTTTCCATCAATCGTGCCACCCATTGGGTAGCACATTAGTCCGGCATCCATACCAGCGGCCTTTATTTTCTGATGAAGACGTTTTGCGGGGTCGAAAGGTGCCTTGGTTGATTTGCTCTCAACCATTTCTATACCGCGAAAAAGACCGCGCCCACGTATATCACCGACGTGAGGGTGATCACCCAAATATTTTTCAAGCAGCGTTTGGAGCATATCTCCACCCTCGCGTACTTTGGATAACATCCCAGGCGCTACCAGAGTCTCTATTACTGCGGTTGCTCCGGCCATCGCTATAGGGTGCGCGAGATAGGTGTGCCCATGCTGGAAAAAACCACTTCCATTGGCGATTGTTTCGTAGATTTGTTCTGTACATAGCATAGCCCCGACAGGCTGGTAACCTGCGCCAAGGCCCTTAGCAATTGTGACGATATCTGGGGCAATGCCGTCTTGTTCACTGGCGAAAAGCGTGCCGGTTCGCCCCATACCACACATGACCTCATCCAAGATCAATAAAACACCATGCGTATCACAAATCTCTCGAATACGTTTAAAGTAGCCAGGCACCGGGGGAACAGCACCTGCGGTAGCACCAACTACTGGTTCAGCAATGAAAGCCATGACGTTTTCCGCCCCCAGTCGCTGGATTTCGGTCTCTAATTCGTTTGCAACCCGTTGTCCGTAGTCCCAAGCGCTCTCATCTAAATTCCGATCTCGATACTCATAACAGGGAGCAATATGGCTCGTCTCCATGAGCAGAGGGGTAAATGGCTCTCGTCTCCACTGATTTCCACCAGCGGCGAGAGCGCCAATGGTGTTGCCATGGTAACTCTGTCGTCGTGCGATGATTTTATGTCGTTGGAGTTGTCCGTTCTCTATAAAAAACTGGCGTGCCAGTTTGATCGCAGCTTCTACCGCCTCCGAACCACCTGACAAAGGATAGACACGAGAGATGCCCGCCGGGGCATGCTTGATTAATGCTTGAGCCATAGCCTCGGCGGCATCTGTGGTGAAAAAACTGGTATGCGCGAAGGGCAGATTTACTAGCTGGTTCCGCATTGCTGTCTTGACTGGTTCAAAGGAGTGCCCTAAACAAGAAACAGCCGCCCCCCCACAACTGTCAAGATAGCGCTTGCCATTGGTATCGATTATGTAACAGCCATCACCCGTTGATGCGGTTGGTAGATCAGCCCCACAACGGCGGTGGAACAAAGCGGTCATTGCAGCACCACCATCAGTAGTCCCGAAGAAAAGAGTAAAAATATTTGCATCTTTTCATAAATTGTGCAACTAATTTTGCACACGCAGAGAGATGCGTTAAATAATTGCATGAAGAAAATAATACTGTTTTGAGGAGAACGATCATGAATAAATTACTAATCTGGATTGCTGGCGCGGTTTTGACACTTGGATCCGTTACCGCATCCGCAGATAAGTTGATTGTCGCGACGGATACGGCATTTGTGCCTTTTGAATTTCAGCAGGATGGCGAATATGTCGGTTTCGATATCGACATGTGGAATGCGATTGCAGAAGAACTCGATCTCGAGTTCGAGCTGCAGCCAATGGATTTCAACGGAATCATCCCAGCGTTGCAGACTAGACAGGTCGATGTGGCACTTGCCGGAATCACGATTCGCGAGGATCGAGCCGAAGTTATCGACTTCTCGGATGGATATTATGATAGCGGGTTCCTGATTATGGTCCCCTCTGACAGTAATATCGAAGGCGCGAATGACCTTGCTGGTAAGTCGTTAGCCGTGCGTACCGGGACCTCTGCGGCAGATTATGCCCGCGATAATTTCACCGAAACCACTCTCCGCCAATTTCCGAATATCGATAACGCCTATTTGGAACTGCGCACAGGGCGCGTTGATGCCGCCATGCATGACACGCCAAATGTGCTGTATTACATTGCCACCACTGGTGACGGTGAGGTTAAGGCTGTGGGCGAGCAGATGATGGCGCATCAGTATGGAATCGGTTTCCCTAAGGGGTCTGAGCTTGTTGAGCCCGTCAATCAGGTACTGGCCAATATGCGCGAGGATGGCCGGTATGACGAGATCTACATAAAGTGGTTTGGCACAACGCCGCCTACCAACTAACCCGTTTGCTGACGCATATCGAGTAGGCCCGAAGCTATCGGGCCTACTCGGCAGCTTACGGCATCGCAACAACCTAACCATGAAGGGTAGTGCATGGAAGTCAATTGGCTGATCATTCTCGATTTCATTCCGCAACTGCTGAAGGGTGCTCAGGTTACAATCTATATTACCGCTATTGGGCTTCTGGGCGGCGTCGTTCTTGGCACGGTCGCTGGGCTGATGCGCGCATATGGTAATACGTTGATCAGCGCGATTGCATTTCTCTACATAGAAGTCATTCGTGGCACGCCGATCGTGGTTCAGGTTATGTTTCTATATTTTGCGTTGCCAGTGCTTGCCGAGGTTCGTATTGATGCAATGAGCGCTGCCATATTAGCGATTGTCATTAATGCGGGTGCCTATATTGCGGAGATTGTTCGTGGCGCTCTTTTGTCAATCGCTCGAGGGTTGAGTGAGGCAGCGCTAGCACTTGGCTTGCCGAGGTGGAAGGTGCTGCAGTACATCGTTGGTCCCCTAGCTTTTCGCCGGCTTATCCCGCCGCTAGGCAATCAGTTTATTGTCAGCCTCAAGGACACCTCATTATTCATCGTTATCGGAGTGGGTGAATTGACCAGAACCGGTCAAGAAATCATGGCTTCAAATTTCCGTGCCGTTGAAATTTGGAGTGCTGTAGCAGTGATCTATTTGATTATGACCGGTACGTTATCACTGATTCTACGAATAGTTGAACGGCGGATGAAAATTTTGTGAGTATTGTACAGTTTCAAAAAGCCTCAAAGCACTTTGGTGCCTTAAAGGTTCTCGATGAAGTCGATCTTATTATCGAACAGGGTGAGGTTGTAGTGCTTGTGGGGCCATCGGGCTCTGGTAAATCGACCTTGCTTCGATGTATCAATGGTTTAGAGCGCATTACCAGTGGCGATGTGATTGTTGATGGACTTAGTGTAACTGGTGGTGAAAGGCAGCTACGAGAAATCCGCCAAGAGGCGGGCATGGTGTTCCAGCAATTCAATCTTTTCCCGCAACTTACAGCCATTGAAAATGTGGCATTTGGGCCACGCAGAGTTCGGGGTGCTTCTCGTAAAGAAGCGGAGGAGCAAGCACAAGAATTGTTGCTGAAGGTCGGGCTCGCTGAAAAGGCCAATCAATACCCCGCTGAGCTTTCCGGGGGCCAACAGCAAAGGGTCGCTATTGCTAGAGCGCTTGCTATTAAGCCGCGCGTTATGTTGTTCGACGAGCCAACTTCCGCACTCGACCCCGAGCTTAAACAAGAGGTGCTGGCTGTGATGCGAGATTTAGCGCGTGAGGGAATGACTATGGTAGTTGTCACTCACGAGATGAATTTCGCAAAACAGGTGGGGACGCGCCTCATCTTTATGGAGCATGGCACGATCGCGGTTGACGGTAACCCGGTTGATGTTATTGACCATCCGCCAAATCAGCGTATGAGGGAGTTTCTGCAACGTGTTGAGTAAGGTCGGCAAAATCGGGAAGGTTATTGCTACCGGCACGCCTTACGATGTTGGCTATCAGATTGGTTTAGCCGGGCATGATGCTATGCACGAAATAGTAATTCACAGTGATGCCTGGTTTGAGGTCATCGGATCTGCTCATCGTAGTATAGTTGACCAACTTGCTCGATATACGTGTAATCAATTCCCGGAAATCTGGGCTGAACTTAAAGGGCTTGCTGCCGGTCTTGAACTGCCGATTGAGTCAGTGTTTGCGTGGAATTGTCGAGGGGATATCAACAGCGCTGCCGGTGAGGGGTGTACCACAGTTGTCATGCCCGGCGAGCCGACGGTAATCGCGCACAATGAGGATGGAATGCCGCTTCTCAATGGGCACTGTTTTATGGCACATATTGACCTTAATTCAGCCCCAAACTATGTGGCGTTTTGCTACCCCGGGTCTCTGCCAGGACATACGTTTGGAATCAATAGTGCCGGAATTTATCAAGCGGTAAATAACCTGCGTTTGCGACTTGACGCAGTGACGGTGCCTAGAATGATTCTTGGTCGTGCCGTCCTAGGTTGTAGAAGCCTCGAGTGTGCTGTTGATCTACTGCGTAAGGATAATCAAAGTGGTGGATTCCATTTCACATTGGGGCAGGCATCAAGGCCTTCGCCATTAAGTATTGAATTTGGCGCGGGGAGATCCCATGTCGTACCCATTGAATCTGGGTTTGCCCATGCAAACCATGCATTGCACCTTTTTGAGGGGGCTAATGAGCAGTTTATTACCGGTTCTTCAGCGTCCCGTCAGCAGCGGGCGGATATACTGGTTCGTCAAGGCGATTTAAGCTGTGAGGATATCGTTCGAGATCAAACGGATAAGGACCTCCCAATCTTACGGAACGATCCCTTAGATCCGGACGGAGAAAATACATTGGCAACTGCTGTAATAAAGGTTTCGGGCGAAATAATCGATTGGAGCGTTTATGAACAGGCAGGTAAAAGGCCAGTTCACGCCGGCAGGATCCTGGCAAGTGAATGAATACAAGCATGAGCCGCCAAGGACGATTGATTCACTACGGTCCCTTTCACTGGCCATCGCAAAAGGTGAATCTGCCATTAAACTCGGCAGTAAGTCTCAGGCAGCACTTAACAGGCTCATTGAGTTGCAAGGCGACCCGGCGCTCCTATCGATTACCCGCTTAGCAGATAAGCTGGCTGTCCATCCGGCAACAGTAACCCGTTTAGCACGACATTTAGGTTACCAAGGGTTTAGTGGACTTCAATCTGTTTTGTTAGATGCGTCCTTCAATGGACCCAGCACATTTTATTCTCGTCAGGCTCAAATCGCATTGCACTCTGGTGACGATGATCAGAGCACCCACTTTCGTCAACTGTGCCAAGAAAATCTGGAAAATATTCAACGGTTTGTTGAGACAGTTGATCTCCAACAGTTTCAGGCGATTGTCGCCGCAATGACAAAAGCGGATCGGATTGTTATTCAAGGTATTCGGCAAATGAGAGCGCTAGCGGTCTTTTTGCAATACGGCCTGGCGCTTATTCGTAGCGATGTAAGCGTTCTCGATACAGATTCTCCCGGACTCGCTGAAAGCCTCGCTGCTCTTTCGGAAAACGATCTACTGATTTGCGTCAGTTGTAGCCCTTATTCACGGCAGGCAATCTTAACCACTGCGGTGGCAGTTGAGCGCGGCGTGCCGGTTGCGGCATTGACGGACCGAATGAGCTCTCCTCTGGTGAAAAGGGCAAACTGGGCGCTACTTGTGCCGCACGAGTCAAGCTTTCTTTCCAACTCGCTGGTGACTTTTATGGCACTTGCCGAGTGCCTCGTCAACGCGTGTGCAGCAGCGATGCCGGAAGCCGCCGAGGCAGCGCTTCGGGAGCGTGACCAAATGATTCACCGCTTAGACGTTGAGACAAATTAGGCCCGTCAGGCACGCCCCATTATCAAATCGTCTGCCCGCTATCCGCCCAATCCTTTAAAAAGGTTTCAAGGCCCTTTTGAGTGAGAGGGTGATTGGCAAGTGCCCGAATCACGTTGGGGGGAACAGTCACGGCATCCGCGCCTGCGAGGGCGGCATCGCTGACGTGGTTGGGCTGGCGAATGCTCGCAGCAAGGATCTGTGTGTCGTAATCATAGTTATCAAAGATTAGACGAATATCATGAATCAGCTGCATACCGTCTAGATTGATATCATCAAG